>Ga0210393_10002241_pt1 | contig 16001 bp, 16 predicted proteins | sample IncBWC27OmetaG_FD_160068 | JGI IMG/M metagenome (GOLD analysis project Ga0210393, IMG submission 160068) | Forest soil microbial communities from Barre Woods Harvard Forest LTER site, Petersham, Massachusetts, United States - Inc-BW-C-27-O ... | reverse complement strand
GTTCTTGTGTCGGGTATGCGACGACAGAATCTGCGTGGCCACGGCGCAAGCCAGCGAATGCGACCAAAACCGCTGGTAGTCGAAGCCACGGCATTTACCGCTGCGATTGCCGGCGAGCACCGTGAAGCCCAGCGCGATCGCGCTGACGGTCCGCGTGCCGAGCCGCGCGACGGCGTCCGCGACGTTGGCAATCTGTCGGCCCGACGAGGCATTGCCCGTGTTGGCCAGCCGCAGAGTTCGTCCGGTTAACGCCGGATCGGCTTGAATGACGCGCCCGATGTCGGCGGCCGAAACGCTTTCGTCGCGCGTCAGCCGCAGAATTTCGAGGCCAATTCCTGTGGGAGAGGGCAAAAGACCAGTGGCCTTGAGCTCCTCGAATCGCTTGGATTGCATCAGTGTGTGGCGCTGGCGTTGGGACCGGTCGATTCGCGTCGGTAAAAGATAGTCCCTAGAATCGATTACGCCGTTGCCTGAGAGGAGATGCGCTCGGGTCGGCCCGTGCACGGAAGGCGCTGCAACCGGTTTCGCCGATTGTGGGGGCTGCTTCGATTTTGAAGACGAAGACCTGCTGCGCGCGCATACCCTTGTTGCAAAGGTTTTTCCGGTTCGTGCAGTTCTTGTTTCACGGTTCGACCAAAGCTCCCGACGCAGCCGATTCCGCTTAAAGAGACGAGACTTCCGCTTGTCCGGCACGCCTGAAACCCCGAATCGACCGAGCGCCGCGGCCGTGCCCGCGCGGCGCAATCGTTTCGCTCGCTACCCGAAGACAACGCTCTTGGTGACGGTCCTGGTCCTGCTCGGACTGGTCGAGTTGGGCTGTTACCTGTTGATCGTGATCAAGGGCCACCGGGATCTGCGGTTTCAGTATCCGTATAACCGCATCCTCTCTGGCTACACGGTCTTCCAAAACGTGCCCGGGCATTCGTTTCGGACGAGCGCGATCAAGGCTGACCCGTCAGAGCCCGACCCCGTCCTCGACGAGCACGGGTTCCTGCACGACACGCCAATCACCCGCGAGAAGCCGCCGGGAACTTTTCGCATCTTTCTGATGGGGGGATCGACGGCTTTCGGCGCGGGGCAGAACATTCGCTATCACGCCGTTCATCCGTACCCCGACGGTCTCTACGCGTACCCGTCGAGCATTGCCGGGCAATTGCAGAGTTATCTTCAAGCCCACAATCCGCCGACGCATTACGAAGTGATCAACGCGGCCGGATTCGAACGGCGGATTCATCAGTCGCTGATTCAGTACATCGAAACGCTGTCGCAGTTTCAGCCCGACTTGATCATCAATCTCGACGGGATGAACGACGTCTACAGCCTGGTGACGGGGACGCCGTTTGAGGATCTCGACCAGCACTTGCCGTTTTACGTCGAGTTGTATCAAGGGCAGCGATCGCTGCTGCGATACTCGTCGACTTACTACGTGCTTTCGACCCTGTATTCCAAGTGGGTCAACCGCCAGCGCTCGGCCGAGCCGGCCCCGATCACGGCCGGATCGACGACTGCCACGCCCGCTAAGGCCAAGCCGGGAACGACCTCAACCGACGACACCTCCGACCATGCCTACTACGAGAAGTCGAAGGATCGCTACCACAAAAATGCCGAGCGGCTCTTGCAGATCGTTCGCCAATACTTCGCGGTCCTGAAAGCGGATGGCACTCCATCGATTTTTGTGCTTCAGCCGCTCTTGAATCGCAAGCGGCAGAACAAGCACCTTTCCGAGATCGAGCGCAAGCTGGCCGAAGTCATGGTCCCCGCCGGCCCCGACACGAGCGGCTCCGTCGATCAGTGCGCTCTGCTGCTCTCGTATTTCTACGATGATTTTCTCTCAGACGCGCTGCGCAAAACCGCGAAAGAGTTCGGCGTCCCTTACCTCGACCTCAACGCCGAAATCGCGCCGCTCGGCTCGAACGTCGAGTTCTACACCGACTATTGCCACTTGACCCCAGAGGGCAACCGCCGCGTGGCGGAGATCCTGGGGCGGGCGATTCTGGCCGGCAACACGTCGAAGAATAGCGCAAACTAGCCGACGGCGGGGTAGCTGGGGAATTCACCCGATGCCAGTTGGACCGTATTCATTGAGGGTCCTCTGCCTGGCGATCGACGTGGCTCGGAAGTTGAGCAGTGAGGTCTAGGGCGTCGAATAAATTGAAGCCCGCGATTGGCGGTTCGGCCCCTTCTGTTGTGCAGGCAGCCGAACCGCCGAGAGCGGAGTCTTCAACTGCAACTGTCAGTCGTTTGAAACCGGACCGGGACCGCCAGGACCGGGGCCCGCAGGACGCGGACCCGCAGTACGCGGACCCGCCGGGCCAGGAGGAGCGGGCGGCGCTGCATTACGGCCGGCGCCACCTGAAGGACCACCGGAACCTGGGGGACCGTCGTCCGGCGGAAGGTCAAGGTGACTTCCGTCGTCCGCATCGTTCAGCCCTGACCAGCGATTCCTGGTTACGTCACCAGTGGACGAACGATTGCCCGTGCAGGTCTGGGATTTGAGGGCGATGCGCAGCGAGCTTGCGCGTCGTGGAATTGATTGGCCTGCCGACGTCCTCCGCCTGCGGACGAATCCGCTGGCGATTGCCGGCCAACTCGAAGTTGCACTAGACGACGGCGGCCTCATTCCCCGTAATGACGCTGCCAGTCACCCGAACACTGGGAGCCCAATGTGGGACAACTTGGTGAATTTTCTGCAACGCGCAATGCGGCCTGGCGCCCAAGAAAAAGGTGTCGAATGACGCGGACTGCCCGAGATTGAGCCATCAGGCCAAGGGGCTTGCGTCGTATCGGTCCGACACACGAATGGCACTTAGTTTTCCCGAAGTCCGTTGCGCAGATCGCGTTCGCCATCCATCTTGGTTGCATGAGACGATCGTACGGTTTTGGTCTACGTTTTCGTCGCCGAGGCTCGTATCGGTCGGGTCGGTCGGCGACACGGTGGATGGCGATCGCATCGAGCACGTGCCCGTAGAGGGTCTTGCGGAAGGCAGGGCCGCGTTCGCCCTGGAGAGCAATCACTGGCCGAAATGCCTCGAGTGTTTGGACTACTCTCTTGAAGCTGATTGCTCGCGGTTCGATGCCGTGTTTAGTTGCCGCTTGAGCCGCGATCGTACGGATGAGATTGGCCAGGATATGCGTCCAGAGTTCCTTTCTGACAAGTGCCGGTGTCTTGCATCGCACGACGTCCATTTGCAGCGTTTCTTTCAGTGACCTTAGATCAAGCTCGGCATTCCAGCGAGCGCGATAGAGCTGCGCGAGATCGTCTCGAGCAAATGCAGCTGCGTCCAGCAATGTTGTGGCTACGATGAGGGTCCGAATCCGAAAGCCAGGTTGTTCGAACAGGACTCGGCATTCTCGGATCACCAGAAACTCGGGAGTGCGTCGTAGCTCTTCCGATCGATCGAGCGAGGCTTCGCCGGCTTGAGCCACTTCATAAGGTGATCGCCTCGACCCAGACGCTCCCCACGGCGAAAGTCGGCAGTACGGTGTGACGTCAAGCGGCAGACGCAGTCGATGCCGCGCTCCTTGAGCATCACCATCTCGGTCCAGGTACACATTAGGCGGTTGAGAGCATGACATCGCCAGGGAGAAACATGTTCCACGACGTGCGCAGCATCCCCAGCTCGCTTTGCCCCTTTCCGGCGTAGCGGCAGATACCCACATCAAGAACCGCCCCGCAGGCGAGCGAGAAGACAGCCGCGATTCGTGCGAGAGGAAAGCCTGGGCCCGCCTCAAGCTGGGAGAGGTGATCAAACGCCCGGAAATCGGCAGCAGGAATTCGAACGTATTCTGGGAATCGCTCAAGCCTGAACGATGTGCCCGAGAGTGGCTTGAAACGGCCGCGCCGCATCCTGGACGAAAATTGGCGATTGGCACGGGAGTTTGTCTATGGGGGGCCTGGAGGGCCAACCCCAAGGCCCCAGAACGACGAATACCAATCGACCGCCACGTTCACTGTCTGAGACTTGCCCATAGCCCAAAATATTGGCGTGTAAAATCTGGCAACCGGCTCAAACCGATCGTGGTCAATAGCCATGCAAAGAATTGCCGGCATTGAAAGTGGATAAGCGAGCAGCAGCGCTACAAAGGCCGCCCATCCCATCCAGCGCCGCGACCGTCGTTTCGGTTCGTCGCTCATGCCGTCACCCAATGATGAGCCAAGTCACGGCCATAACGGCGAGCACCGCGCAGACCAAGAGAAACTGAACTCTCGGAGGCAACGGGTCGTCTGATCGTGGCCTTGAAAGCGGTGGCATGCCGTCATTCTAGCGGGGGTGCTTCAGCTATCGCCTTAACCATTCTCCGCAACGAATGTTAACCCAGGTCCGCTCCGAAACCTGAAGAGCGGTCCCGAGTCCCGTCCCACTCTTGCGCCCTCGGCCAGCCTGCTGAACTTCGGCGAGCTCAGTCGAGCCGGAAAGGGACGGCGTGAGGGCAATTCCTCCCGGCTTTCACCGATAGAACAACGAGTCCCGTCCCGTACTCGATCTTCTCCCCTCTCCCCCCGCGGGAGAGGGCCGGGGGGTGAGGGGGCCGCGGGACCTCGCGGCCGTCCCGTTCGTGTCCCGTCCCACTGCAAAGTGTCCGGACCTGACCTCAACGACGATTAGACTCACCACGAAGACACCAAGCCACAAAGGGTTTGTGGATTTCTTGGTGCCTTCGTGCCTTGGTGGTGAGAAGTCCCCTCCCGTAGGGTGGGACAAGTCCGACGAAGTCGGGCGCGGGCCCACCGGTCTATTGAGGCAGAAGCAGAAACGGTGTGCCTGCGGCCGTGACGGCCTGGTCACACCCTACGAATTCCGAAAGTGTCCGGACCTGAGTCCCGTTCCAACCACCGGGTCACTGGGTCACCGGGTCAACTCCCTAGTGAAACTATCTGACCCGGTCCCGGTGATCAGATTCTGCACAGCTCGAGTCCCGTCCCATCTCACCCTCTCCTAGTCCGCTGGGAGAGGGCAGGGTGAGGGCCAGTCTTTCGAATCTCCCGCATCTCCCCTCTCCCCCCGCGGGAGAGGGCTGGGGGTGAGGGCCGCCTGTTCTTGGTGCCTTCGTGTCTCTGTGGTGAGAGTCCGCTCGCCGCAGGTCCCGTCCGAAAGTGTCCGGACCTGAGTCCCGTCCCGCATTTCAACTTTGGACCTTGGACTAGGGACCTTGGACTTCCCCGGTGACTTTGGACCTTGGACTTCCACCGGTGACCTTGGACTTTGGACTTCCACCGGTGACCTTGGACTTTGGACCAAAAAAAGAACTATCTCCATTCAGCCACAAAATCGAGATTGATCCAAGCTCAGTTTTCCCGGAATCCGAGATTGACGCCGCGGATTTACAACGAGTGGACCGCGGCACCCGATCCCGAATTCGAGCCCCATCGCGGCGTCGCGGCTGGGTCCAAGGGGGACCCAGCAACTCGTTCAACTGGTCCCAGTTACCGACCGAGTCAGAATTTGGAAAAGACATTCTTAATTAGCTTCTCAATGTGGGCTGCAACACTGTTTTCAGCGATTGACGCCGAGTTGGGATGCCCGCATGCGTTTCGAAGCATCAAACATTCGTTTTGAAGGATCTGCCTTACGCTCTTGCCGATTACGCCGATCGCTTCGCAAACCGTAAGAAAATCATGTTCCCTCATACGGCCAAGATCGTCTTGCTGCTTAGCGATGCGCCACTTGGGATCGTGGCGAGGAGCCACGTTGTTGAAGTCGTCCAACTTGTTGTTAAACACGTGACGATGGAGCAGAGCAACTGCGCCTGCCCAGGAGAAAACGACAGCAGCACGATACTGGCTGGCCCTGAAGCAATTGACAGCTTCCATCACAAAAGATTTCGTGAGAGGGTCCGTTAGCGACTCAACATGTCCCTGAAGCGATTGGCTGGAATGGGTAACGACAAGGTTCACATTCGCCGCTTGCGCTATGGCCTGCATTCGCAACACCCCGGGTTGCTGGAGCTCCCAACCTTCTGGAGTGCGTGCGACGAAGCCAATCGAACTGCCGAGAATGTCGGAGAGATTCATGTTGGCCAGTTTAGGCAACCCCACCGCAGCGCACCGTTGTTTGACTGTGCGTACATGACATGGCCCTCCGGGATCGAGTGCGAGCAGCACGAGCAACCGATCGCGACTCGACAACTTCGAACCATGCAAGACTCGCTTTGCGTCTTCAACTTGCAGCATTTGATTCCTCAATCGCTCATGGCCGTTGCAGCCGCTTTCGGCTTTCTGCCGGCCTTCACACTCCATCGCTCGCCGAACATCAAGCCAGCCGTCGCAGTCGGCTTAAATACTCCCCTTCCCGCGCGTTGAAACAGCTTTCTACCCTGTTTCGTCGCCTGCACGAACGTCATGTCGGGCCTGTCCGGCAAAATGACCCCTGCGTCCGCGGCGATTCGCTGAATTTCAGAGATCGAAAACGGAACATTACCGTACTCGGAATAATGGTAAGCCGCACACAGTAGAGCGTTGTCGGCGAACTTCAACTCGCCTTCGCGACTGAAAAACGTCGCGAGATCCGAGTGATTCTCATCGCTCGCGGTCGGAAGGAAAGAGAGAGAGCCGACGGCGGCAAGGTTTGGGCATGACTCGCCGAGGGCGGTCATCGCCGTTTGAAACGCACGTTGCCGTGTCTCGGAATCGTCGCAGCTAAGCAGTTTGACAATCTGCTGCGCCAATTCCATTACCCTCGCGGGGTCGGCGGCGTTTTTCTCGCGCCCAGCCACATCTGAAGTCATGCGTTCACCTTGAGAGCGTTAAGGCTTTCAAACCCAATTGCAGAAACCCGATATTTCCCATTTGAGACCCCGAAAACGCGTTTGCTATGCATCAGCCGGCGCACATTCTCCGATGCATTCGCGACTTTTAGGTTTTGGTCAAGCAATAGCTCATTTGCCGCTTTGGTGGTGAAGATTCGTTCCTGATTCGTACTCTGAACGAACGCCGCGGCGATCAGGACTTTGTCTACGTCGCTAACGTTCGACCGGAATTGCGTAAAAAATTCCCCAAAGATCTCCGGTTGCCCGTTGTCATTTGCCGCCACCGCCGGTTCCGACAATGCGATGGGATCGTCGCCATTGCGACGTTCGGAGAATGTTCTTAACTCCGGCCACAATCGCGCCCACCACTCTGCGACTACCTGCGCAGTCCCCTCGACCTCGAGTTCGCCCGTGCTTCGATTCGCTCGAACTCTGATTTTCTCACTCATCTGAAAGTGCCCTTAGGATCACCCGATCACCAATCCGCCACTCAACGAAACCAATATTAACTTTTCTGGGATCTGTTGTCAACTTTCCAGAATTACAATGCGTCTCACATTCATCGAGGTTAATTCTGAAATGAGGTTGAACATCAGTAGTGATCAGTAGTGCTATTAGTTCATTTGCGATCTATAATCGCACAGAAACGTTGTCGAACTTCATCGGCGGCTTTGCCGGTGCCATCCTGGAACTGCCTGGTTGACCGATCGTGCGGATGGTGCGCAGGGGCTTTTGTCAGCCGATTGTTTGCGTTATTGCGGTCAATCGAGAGATTGATACAGGGTCAACGCGGCCCGGTCCACGATCGCAGACGACGGGCAAGCGGCCGTCGTCCGCCCGGCGCGCCGCATTGACGCGCGGCAACCTTATTACGATGTTATTGTGCATCAAAATTAGCGTCATAACATAAGTGTAAAATGCGTCATTAAGATTAGATGTAACAATATGTTACGATGTACATCAAGTTTCCTTGGCGGAATTGGCGATCTTAGATCGCATTTATGTGACGCCGAACTTCATCGGCGGCTTTGCCGGTGCCATCCTGGAATTGCCTGGTTGACCGATCGTGCGGATGGTGCGCAGGGGTTTTTTGCCGGCCGATTGTTTGCGTTTTTGCGGTCAATCGAGAGCCTGATACAGAGTCAACGCGACCCAGTCCTCGATCGCAGACGGCGGGCAAGCGGCCGTCGTCCGCCCAGCGCGCTGCTCTTACGGACCTAAAAAAGCCGGCCGTGCGATTGGCGATGACATTGCTTCGAACGGCATCTCCGTCTGTAATTCTCGCGGCTCGAGTCGCCATGTCTTCTTCCGACGACGCCGGCCGGCGCCAGAGATCCTGTGCCCGAGCGGCGGGTGGCATGCCCACGGCTCGGCGTGGGAATGTCTTGCGCAGTTCGCATGCTCACGCAAAAAGCCGTGAGCATGGCACCCGGCGCTCGGAATGAAGTGGCCTCCATCATTTCGCTGCATCCCGAATTGCGGATGTACAGACCTTCACTTCATAATAGGCGCCACGGGCAGACCTTCGATCTCTGGCAGTCGCTGACGACGGAGTTGGCTCGACTCACGGTGGCCGTGCTTGCCATGAACGATGAGCAGACGACTGTCGCGGTCCAACGCTATCTCGACGAGCTTGCGCAATTGCCAGGTGACGCGCCCGCCGAACCCGTGATCCGAGCGTTGATCGGACGGTCCGTCGACCGGCTGCACGTCCTTTGTGGGACCCTTTTGCTGCGAAGCTATCCCAGGCTGACGCGGCCCCCTCTTAATCTTCAAACGGAGGAGATGCTCAGCTCGGTCGTCGATCGGCTTTTAAAGGCCTTGCGCGAGACTCGGCCCGCCACGGTCCGTCAGTTTTTCGGACTGGCGAATCAGCATATGCGGTGGGAGCTGAATGACCTGGCCCGACGCCTAGATAAGGAGACTCCCGCGCTCGAGCTTCGCGAGGCAATGGTCCCGGCGCCACAGAGCAGTGAGTCGGGACTCAGCGGCGATGCCCGCCGGATGCTCAACGCCATTGACAGTTTGCCCGAAGACGAAAAAGAAGTCTTCAGCCTGGTCCGAATCCAAGGGATGACGGCGAACGAGGTTGCGAACATCGTTGGGGTCTCTACGAAGACAATCCAGCGGCGACTCAACCGGGCCCTGATTCTGCTGGAGGAAATGTTGGCTGATTTGAAACCAATCGAGCGCCCAGCCGGTGAGGCTTAGCCGCGAGGTCTAGGCGCAGCGTCGCTTTAGCAGATCTCCGAAGCGTCAGCCCGATCGCTGGTGCGTTCGCCGGAACGACGCCGTGATGACCGATAAAGCTCGCGTTCGCGAGTTGCTCGAACAGCTCCTCGAAACGGATTCCACGCCGGAAGAGGTCTGTACGGATTGTCCCGAGCTGTTGCCGGAAATCCGCAGTCGTTGGCGGCGATTGCAAACCGTGCAGAACCAGGTCGACGAGCTATTTCCGTCGTCGCCGGCAGGGAGCGACAGGGAATGTCAGCCGAAGCCCACCCCCGACTCGAAGTTGCCGCAGATCGAGGGCTATGAGGTCCTCGAGATCCTTGGATATGGCGGCATGGGCGTGGTGTACAAGGCGCGCCATCTCAAGCTCAATCGCGATGTCGCTCTCAAGATGCTGCTGTTGGGGGCCTATGCCCGCCCGCATGAACGCGAGCGATTCATGCGCGAAGCCGAGGCCGTGGCAGGGCTTAAACACCCAAACATCGTGCAGGTTCACGACGTGGGAGAGTTCGAGGGACGGCCATACTTTACGATGGAGTTGATCGACGGCGGCAGCTTTTCGCAACAACTCGCCGGTGCGCCGCAATTGCCGATGCACAGCGCGCAACTGGTGGCCACGCTGGCATCCGCCGTTGGGTATGCACACGAGCGTGGGATCGTGCATCGTGATCTGAAGCCCGCCAACATTCTGCTGACGAGTGATGGCACGCCAAAAATTGCCGACTTTGGACTGGCCCGTCGCCTCGATTCGGGACGGGACCTCACGATGACCGGCGCGATGCTGGGAACGCCAAGCTATATGGCTCCCGAGCAGGCCAGCGGAAAGGCAAGCGCGGTCGGACCGGCGACTGACGTCTACGGGCTTGGCGCGATCCTCTATGAAATGCTCGCCGGCCGGCCCCCCTTTCGTGGGGATATGCCTGCGGAAACCCAACGGCAGGTGCTTCTCGAAGAACCGTCGCCTCCTTCCAGATGGAACGCGAAGGTTCCGCGCGACCTGGAGACCATTTGTCTGAAATGTTTGCGCAAGGAGCCGGAAAATCGCTATGCCAGTGCTGCGGCGCTGAGCAGCGATCTCACTCGCTTCCTCGAAGGCCGGCCGATTCAGGCTCGACCCCTGGGCTGGGCGGCGCGGTTTGGGCGGTGGTGCCGCCGCAACCCGATGGCGGCTGCGTTTTGCCTGGTGCTTCTGGTGAGCGCGGTCTTCAGCAGCTGGCAGGCCGCGCGGGCGACACGGGCGGGGGCCGAGGCCAACTCGGCAAACCTGCAGGCGCAGAAGCGCCTGAAACAGATTGAAAGAGCGAACGAGCTCCTCGGCTCGATTTTCGAGAACCTGGACCCGAACGAGGTCGCGGGGGCGGAACGTCCGTTGCGAGCGATCCTGGTCGCGAAGCTGGACAGAGCTGTCGAGCAGCTCGAAGGCGAGTCGATCGGCGACCCGCTGGTGGTGGCGAGGATGCAGGAAAGGTTCGCCATTTCCCTGATTGCACTGGCGGAGTCGGGAAAGGCAGTCGTTCTGCTCGAGAAAGCACACGCCACCCGGCAGGCCGCGCTGGGCCAGGACGACCCGCTCACACTCGGCACCAGCTTCAGCCTTGCCTTGGCGATCAAAGCTGCCGGCAATCTGGACCGGGCCCTGCCGCTTCAGGAAGAGACATTTCAGCGGATGAAAACAGTCCTCGGTCCCGACCATCCTGGCACGCTCAGGTCCATGAGCAGCTTGGCCGGGATGTACGACCTCGCCGGAAAGCGAGACCTCTCGGTCCCGTTATTTGAGGAAACGCTCAGACGCCGGAGGGCCACGCTCGGGGCAAAACATGCGGACACGCTCATGACGATGGACGATCTCGCCGCGGTCTACACCGATGCGGCGAGGCCGGAGCTCGCGCTGCCGATGTTTGAGGAGACGCTCTCGCTTCGGGAGGCCAGACTTGGCCGCGCGCATCCCGACACGCTCCGCACGATGAGCAAGCTTGCTATGGCCTATCAAGCTGCCGAGAAGCTCGACCTGGCCCTGCCGCTGCTACAGGAGACGGTGAAGCTCCAGAAAGAAGCGCTCGGAAGCGAGCATCAGGACACTCTCCTGAGCATGTACCGGCTGTCCCTCGTGTATCAGTCGGTTGGGAAGCCGAAATTGGCTCTGCCGCTCATTGAGGAGGTGCTCAGGGCAAAAACAGCTAAGCTTGGCAAGGAGCACCCCGACACGCGCGTCGCCGTCAATCAGGTCGATTTCCTACGCAACATGGCCACAGCCCAGGATCGCTACGAGCTGAATCTGGCCAAACTCGGCCCGGACGACATCAACACGCTCCTGGCTCGCCGCGACATCGCCCAGTTGTACATGTCCACGAACCGCCTCGACGAGGCCGAACGGGCACTCGTCGACGTCCTTGACAGAATGAAAACCCGCAAGAACGACGATGCGATCGTGGGGTTCACAATTCGTCTGCTTCGGTATTGCCATCAGACTCGGCAACGAACCATGCCCGATTCGTGGCTCACCTATCGCTGCAAATCCCTCGTCGGAGGCGTCTACTTAGACCGGAAACAATATGCCGCCGCCGAACCACTGCTGCTGGCCGCCTTCCAGGGGATGAAACAGCGAGAAGCAAAGATTCCCGCGCAAGGGAAGGTGCATCTGACCGAGGCCGCGAAGCGGTTGGTGCAGCTCTACGAAGCAACCGGCAAGAAGGATGAAGCAGCGAAATGGCAGAAGGAATTGGACACGCGGCGGAAAGAGGTGGGAACTGCGGCGATCACAGGATGAACGCCCAGATGCGCTGTTGCACGGCCCCTACGCTCGTCGGTCACATCGACCGAATCACCTTAGCGACGGCAGCCGAACCAGAAAATGTTCGAATTCTGCCGCCGATATCAGAGCGTTTTATGCGAGTCTCACACCCAGAAGCAGATTTCCGCCAAAACGTATGGCAATTCGGTGCGCAGAACCAAGTGCCGAAAATACGGTTGAGTTTCCGGTAACCGTCGCGGTGGCACTTAACGGTGGTTTTTCTCCCCCAAGCGGAAAACGGTTGCGTTTGTGAAAAACTAGCGCTAGCAGGGCTGCGCTTCGTTCGATCGACATCTCGGCTGCAAACACGGAGTCTGAAGCTTATTGCGACCGTTGGCCCCAGCAGGCATGGAGTAATTCGCTGAGTAACCACTCAGACGTGTCCGTGAACGGGGCCATCAGTTGCTGGTACTCCTGATCTTGTGCCCTCGTCAAAGTGCCTGCGGCTTCCTCGTTGGCACGGATCCCCTCCAGAGTCTGCTTCCACCAGCACGCCCACGGACTGCCACCCCGCACCACCTGGGCACTTGCCTCATGACGGATGTTCTGTAGCCCGCAGCGCTCGAAGAGCGCCGGCAGTTTCCGCCCGAAGGTTGGATCGTAGCCGCGGGACGACCACCATTCCTGAAAGACGCCGTAGTACCGATGAGTGGAATCGACCGGCCCCACCAGGCCCCAGTCTCCGTCCTCGTCGACGAGCCAACCACCGGGACGCAGGCATTCCGCCATGCGCCGGATAGCCGTCTCTTGTCTCCCGGCCAGCCAGAAGAGCATTAGACGCGAGCTGACCAGATCGAATGAGCCGCGGCCGAGGCTTTCCAGCGAGTCGTCGAGAATGTTATGTCGCCGCACTTCGAGGTTGGGAACATTCAGTCGCTCGAGATAAGTCGTGTCGACATCAGTCGCCACGACCTGGCCACTCGCGCCGACTTTCTCGGCCAGCCATACGGCCATCGATCCCCGGCCGGCCCCGACTTCGAGACAGCGCCAGCCGGGTCGGACCAAGTCCCGCCGTTGGCGCGAGACGGGATCAAAAAGCTGCTCCAGCAGCCCTAGCCGTTCCTCCTCAACATCCCGACGTCCCTGCGCGGCGAGGCGGTACCCAGGGTCAACGTCCGGACTTTGGCCACTATTGGCGGGGTGGTCGATCATGTTCGCGAAACGGAGAACGGTTAGCGCTATCTATGCGACACCGGCGTTGGTTTCATTGAGACTCTACATGCCCATGGCCTTGCGTGAGAGTGTCCCGGAATTCGATCGCGTCTTTCGAGCCGCGCCCGTGAGGAAGCGGGCTATTTCGCGCACAAACGAGCGTGAGACCCCGCTTCCTCACGGTCGCGGCTCCAAAACTCAATTGAATTCCCGGACGGTCTCATGGCTTTGCGTGGGCAGGCTACACCGATGACTCGAATTCAGGCGCAGGAGTGCTGGCATGGCACCCGGCATTTCTAGATTAAGACTTATCGACCAATAAACATAACGTCCAACATCTGCCCGCCGCCGCCGGGAGCGGCTTCGCGAGTGATCACGATCACATGATCGGTCTTGTCATCCAGCGTGCAGGTTTTGGCGCGGGCTTTGGTTTTCACTGTCTCTTCCAGCACAAATTCCGTGGGGCTGTTTTCCTTGATGACGCTCAGCGTGCCGTTGCCGTGCGAACTAAAGGCCTCCATGGTGTGAGGATTGAAAACGGCACCGTCGCTGCCGCCGGCCAGAGGCAGGGTGGCGATGATTTTGCCGTCGACCGCACTGAGGATGACACAAGTGGGCGTGCCCCCGCCCCCTCTTCCCCCGCGACACATCGCAAAAAGAACGTGGTTCTTCGTATCGATGGCCAGGCCCGCCGGCCCATTGCCCTTGTCGCCGAGGTCGAAATGAGCGGTCACCTTGAGGGTTTTGGCGTCCACCACGGCGATGTGGTGCGCGTTGGCCACGTCAAAATAGAGATGTCCCTCGCCATCCGTGACGCCCTGCTCGACGGCGGCATTGGCACCGTCCGGGCCGATGGCCTTCACCTTGGCGACGATCGAACCGTCCTTGGAATCGACCACGAGAAGGTTGGGCGCCCGGTGACTCGAAATAACAAAATGGTGGGTCGGGGCGTCGAAGAGATAGCCGTCCGCACCCGTCGCCGGAAGGGTCTTGATCGCTTCGAGTGTCTTCGTGTTGAAAAAAGTCGCGGGATTGCCGGACACCAGACCGGTATGGTTTTCCGGGTCGATCGCGACGCCATGCCCGGACGCGTTTGCCAGCGTGCCCGCGAGCTTGTAGGTATCGAGGTCGAAGACACTGACCGCGTTGCCGCAGGCGACATAAACCCTGCGGTTGACGCTGTCCGCCGTAACGTAGTCAATACGCCCGGCGGCGGGAATCTGCGTGGTGGCAAGAATCTTGTAGGGCTTGGCCGCGATGTCGTCGGCCGGAGCGCTGTGGACGAGACCTAAAAAAACCGACAGACCGACGCCGGCCGCAAGCAGGGTGCTGAGCTTTGGGGGAACAGCTTTCATTTGGGTACCTCATGGGCGCCAATGGACACTTGCTTATCGCTCAAACGAGATTGTAGTGAATCCCGGCTCTTCTGGAATTCATGTGAGTGTTTCCGCCACCACGGCTCCCTCAGGTGCTTTTTCAAGTGCCGGAAAACGAATGGGCTACCGGGCGGGTGGCATGCCCACGGCTCGGCACGGCTCGGCGTGGGCATGTCTTGCCGCAGTTTGCATGCTCACGCAAAGGCCGTGAGCATGGTATTACTGCATCTCGGCCTTCGTCCGCGAAATCACTGATCCCCTTTACAACGCACCACACCGAATCGTCGGGTTTCAGGGAAGCAGTCAGTAAGCCCACACCTTCCATTTCGCCACCGACGATGTTCTCATTCCCATGCGGAACGCTAACAAAAAGCTCGTCACGGAATTCGGCACAGTAGACGCGGGCCGCTCCCGACAACATTGCGCCAATATGAACATTGAATGGAAACTTCCTCCTTTCTTTCTCTCGGCGACAACGCTGCAGAAGGCTGGACCGCGGTTCTTCGGTCTTCATCTTTGAGTAGTCGTTAAAGTATCCCGGTGGGACGCTGCTCGCCTTAACGGAGCGGTTGTCGTATGGGAGCAGCAATGCTGACACCAGGACATCCCCAAGTTGTTGATTTCGGATTGCTGGGCAAAGCGCCTGAGACTTCCGTTTTCACGATCCTTTGTGTCGCAACGAAAGCTCATCGCCCTTTCCCCGCGGTCGGAATCGTATCAAGGTGTGTCGTCTTGCGATGCAGGCGGACGGTGAACTGTCCCGTCATCCCGGCCGCGCGAATAGCCGGATCAGCTCCGTCATCCGGGCCAGGTGATAGTCGTCGTGCGCTGCGACGAAGGCCAGCATGTCGACCAGGCGCATCGGCACCTGGAGCCGCGGGTGCAGAGCCGTCCGGCGGAAATCCTCGTCGTCGAGCCGTTCGAGGCGATCGACAAACGCCGTACGCTCGCGGCGAAAGTCGCTGAGGATCGCGACGAGGGGCGTCGCGTGATGGTTGGCCTCGTGAGTCTTGCGATTGCTCAGATCCGCGGACCGCAGCGTGAAGGTGGGACCGGCGTCTCGCCAGTCCGTTTTCAGGAAATCCTCGAGCCGCCCGTGGTGGAGCGCTTCAAGATCCAGCAAATGTCCGGCGTTCTCCTGGACCGACCACGTGGTGGCTCGCTCGCGCCGCGTCAGGACGTCGGGGCTTAATGCGCGCAGCTTTTCATCCAGCCGCGCCGGCGTGCCGCGCAGACGCTCGATCAGGTCCGGATGCCAGCCCACCGGGAAATCGAAATTAAACCGCCGCTCGAACCACGGGACCTTGGCCGCCATGATCTTGCCCTCCTGTTGTGCGTTCGTAGGTCGCGCCGGTCACTAACTTTGTCATTCTACCTGCGTTGCACTGAGGCACTTATCGGTCCTTTGATGGCGTGTCCGGGAAAATGGTTTAGATCACGGGAAAGCGGCAGATGTGACGACCAAATTCGTCTGCGTCTGCCGTAATCCCATCTCGGGTAGTGGCCTACTGGCATTCTCGATGCCGCGTGTTCGAACCAACGCCTCGGCGCCGCAGCTCGCAAAAGCGACCCACTCCTTTACCGCAGCAGGCGACTCTCTTGACAGTAACACCCCGGTCCGATAATGATGTGTACACATCAATTTCAAGCCCAGCCGAATTCACGATCCCTATGCCAAAATCAACCAGCGTGCCACGACCTTG
>Ga0210393_10002240_pt1 | contig 16001 bp, 18 predicted proteins | sample IncBWC27OmetaG_FD_160068 | JGI IMG/M metagenome (GOLD analysis project Ga0210393, IMG submission 160068) | Forest soil microbial communities from Barre Woods Harvard Forest LTER site, Petersham, Massachusetts, United States - Inc-BW-C-27-O ... | reverse complement strand
GCCGGCGACCTCCACGGTGCCGAGGAACGCATGTACGCCGCGCTCGAGCACCTCATCGACCACGCCCGACCAGCGATCGGTCGCATCACGCGCGACCTTCACCCGCACGCGATCGCCGTGCATCACGCCGCGCATCTGCGGCGGCGCGAGGAACACGCTGTCCTTGAAACCCTCGACGCGCAGGAAACCGTAACCGGCGCGATTGGCGCTCACGGTTCCCTCCACCAGCGCACCCGGCTTGACCGTGCTCGCAGCGCCAGCAGCGCCCGCCGCGCCGCCGCGCCGCCCGGTGCGCGAGCTGTGGCCGCGCGCCGCTGCGCCGGGGGCTGCAGGGGCCGGCGTGCCGGCGCGTTGCCCGTGCTGCGGCCCGCGCGCCTTGCCGGTGCGCGCACTGCGCGCGCCGCCGCCGCGGTTGCGTCCGCCGTACTTTCCGCTACGCGCGTTCAATTGACAGTCCCGGGACCCGTGCGTACATTGCGCCGCCCACCTGCCCGGGTGGCGGAATTGGTAGACGCACTAGTTTCAGGTACTAGCGGGTAACTCCGTGGAGGTTCGAGTCCTCTCCCGGGCACCAAGACCCCTTCCGTCGACGTCCGCCGCCGTTCGCGATCGTGCGAAAAACTAATATAAGTTGCTGATTCTGTTGATATCATTCGTTCGTGGCTGTTCGGAGCGGTTCGCCCCTAGCCAGGTATTTGTAGTGGGTAAAATAGTGGGTAATATGAAGTTCGAGTCCTGAAGGTTCGAGTCCCGAACGGAGGGCTATATGGCGCTCACCGACAAAGAAATCCAGACCCTCAAACCTCAAGCCAAGAAGTACAAGGTCACCGACGGGGACGGACTCTACCTCGTTATCCACCCGCAAGGCGGAAAGTATTGGTACATGAAGTACCACATCGCCGCCCACCCGCATGAAGTCGCCTTCGGCGCCTACCCGGGAGTCACCCTCAAGCTCGCTCGCGAGCGGCGCGATGAAGCCCGCCAGCAACTCGCGCGGGGCTTAAACCCGCGCCTTGAGAAGAAGCTCTCTCGGCAGTCGCACCACGTCCTATTTAAAGGTGTCGCCGAGGAATGGCTCGAGATGATGGCCGCTCCGGCAAAAAATGGCGGCGAGGCTTCAAAGCCAGCGCTCGATGCCGCGACCCGGAAAAAGCACCGCTGGCTCGTCGATGCATACCTCAATCCGGAACTTGGCAAGCTCCCGATCGCGCGGATCTCAACGCTCCAGCTCCTGCCCCTCTTAAAGCGCATCGAGCAGGCCGGCAAGCACGAAACCGCCCACCGCGTACGCTCCCTCGCCGGCCGCATCTTCTGCTACGCGCACGCCACGGGACGCGCTCCCCAGGGTGACATCACGCTCTCGCTGCGCGACGCACTTGCTCCCGCGGTCGTGTCGCACCACGCCGCGATCACCCACCCCGAAGCGGTCGGCGATCTCTTGCTGGCGATCGATGGTTACACGGGGCTATTGGAAACCCGATGTGCCCTGAAGCTCGCACCACTCGTCATTCTGCGCCCGGGCGAGTTGCGCTTCGGTGAGTGGTCGGAAGTCAACTTTGAACAGGCGGAATGGCGCATCCCCGCCGAGCGAATGAAGATGGACTCACCGCACATCGTGCCCCTTAGCAAGCAATCCCTCGTCGTGCTCTACCACTTGAAGAAGAACGCAGAAGAAGAGGAGCGATTCCTGTTCCCGGTCCTCGGCAGCAAGGAAGGGGTCATGAGCGAAAATACGATCAGCAAGGCGCTGCGCACTCTGGGTTACACCAGTGATGTCATGACCTGGCACGGCTTTCGTAGCATGGCATCCACGCTGCTTAACGAGCAGCAGTGTTGGCACCCCGATGCGATCGAGCGGCAACTTGCTCATGCCCCTCGCAACAAGGTTCGCGCCGCCTACAACTACGCCGAGCATCTCCCCGAGCGGCGCCGGATGATGCAAGCTTGGGCGGATCACCTGGATGAGTTGCGGGAAGATGCGCGCGTTCGAGCGCTGAAAAAGAAGCCGGATCGCTCCTCTGCCAGCTCTCGCGCATCCGCGCTGGGCGGCTGAAGCGCCGATCGAAAAGCGCCTCCTGAGATCAATAACAATGCGATTGGGCTTCAGACATACCTATTCCGCGCTCCCGGGCCGGTTTTATTCGCACGTCATCCCCACCCCGGTCTCGGATCCGAGACTCGTCGTCTTCAACACGCGGCTCGCTCAAGAGCTCGGCCTTGATCCCACGATCCTCGAGCCTGAAGCCGCGTCCCTCTTTTCCGGGAACCGACTTGCGGACGACGCGGAGCCGATCGCGATGGCTTACGCGGGGCATCAGTTCGGGGTCTTCGTGCCGAGTCTCGGGGATGGGCGCGCGATCCTTCTCGGAGAACTTCAAGGGTGCGACGGAATACTCCGCGACGTGCAGTTGAAGGGCGCCGGCCGCACGCCCTACTCCCGAAACGGCGACGGCCGGGCGGGGGTGGGGCCGATGCTGCGGGAATATCTCATTAGCGAGGCGATGCACGCACTTGGGATCCCGACCACCCGATCGCTCGCCGTGGTTTCGACCGGCGAGAAAGTCGTTCGCGACGGCGGTGCGCTTCCCGGGGCGATTCTCACCCGCGTGGCCGCAAGCCACGTGCGGGTCGGAACGTTTCAATACTTTGTGGCTCGCGCCGATCAGGACGCGGTACGCGCCCTGCTGGACTATGTCATCGCACGACACTACCCCCTCGCCCGTGAGGCCAACGTACCGGCGCTGGCGGTCCTCAAGGAGGTCACGCAGCGCCAGGTCGCGCTTATTACAGATTGGATGCTGCTCGGCTTTATCCACGGCGTCATGAACACCGACAACATGGCGATCTCGGGCGAGACGATCGACTACGGCCCCTGTGCGTTCATGGATAGCTATGACCCGAAGACGGTATTTAGCTCCATCGACCACAACGGTCGGTACGCGTACGCGAACCAGCCCGTGATCGCGCAGTGGAATCTGGCGCGGTTCGCCGAGACGTTGCTGTTCCTGATAGACCCTGATCCTGAGAAGGCGGTCGCTCTTGCGACAGAAGTACTCGAGTCCTTCATCGCACGATTTGATGACCGCTTCCTCGCGGGGATGCGCCGCAAGCTAGGTCTCTCATCGGCCAGGGAGGGAGATGCGGATTTGGTAAGGCGTCTCCTCACCGTGATGCGGCATTCTCATGCGGACTTTACCCTCACCTTTCGCAGGCTCGCCTTGGTGGCGGAGAACCCGGCCGAAGAGGCGGGGCTACACGAGCTATTCGAACAGCGCTCCGGCTTGGACGGTTGGCTGCGGGATTGGCGGGAGCGCCTGGCGAGCGATCCGCAAAGCGCCTCCGAACGCACTGCGAGCATGTGTTCGGTGAATCCCGCCATCATTCCCCGCAATCATCGTGTCCAAGCCGCGCTCGAGGCGGCCGAAAATGGTGATTACAGGTTGTTTCGCAGGCTCCTGGAAATCTTGCAGCGACCCTACGACGACCAAGCAGAAGTCAGCGCATACAGTCAGCCGCCGCAGTCATCAGAACGGGTGCTACAGACCTTTTGCGGCACGTGACGTCGCGGCTGCTTTCATACGACAGGCCACTGGTTCGATCCCAGTACCGCCCATCAAAAATCAAGCACTTACAGAACTGCTCACCAAGAAGTACGGCATAAGTTGCGAGGAGTATGAGAGGACTCTGAGCAATATCCCGGCGAGCACTTCATAAGCGGTAAAGTGAGCGTGCGGTTCTCGTAACGCCGAGTGATTTTGTCATGAGCACGTCATTGCGCGATCAGTTGCTGCAGGCGGGCTTGGTCAATGAGAGGCAGTCCAAGGAAGCCGAACGGCAACTGCGGCAACAACAGCGGGAGCGGCAGCAACTACCGAAGGACAAGCGCGCCATGGCATCCCACGCGGAACTCGCTGCGAAGCAGGCGCAGCTCGCCAAAGCCGCTCGCGATCAGGAGCTGAGCCGCCGACAAAAGGAACAGGCGGACAAAAAAGCGTGCCACGCGCAGATCGAGCAACTAATCGAACAGAACCGCTTGCCGCGAGCTCAGACGGATGAACGATACAATTTTGTCGATGGCAATAAGATACGTCGTATCCCCGCCGATCACTCGGTGCGTGAGCGGCTCAGTCGTGGCGAGATTGCGATCGTGCGCCGCAAGGGAGGCTATGAGCTCGTGCCGGCGGAAACTGCAGCTCGCATTCGCGAGCGCGATGAGCGGGCGGTGATCGGATGCGGCGTCGCCCACGACGCAGTGACCACTGATGGCGTGCCAGAGGACCTGATCTGGTGAGCAGAGCATAGTGCAAGACGCGACGAATTTGCTTTTCGGCGCGAACGGATGCCAGAACGGATGTGGTTCCGGTGCCGTTGAGAAATGGGAGCCCAGGGCTCCGCAGCCGGATCTAACTTCTTGATCTGATGGTGGCCAGGGCGGAATCTAACCACCGACACGCGGATTTTCAGTCCAGGGGTCAAAATCAACTAAGTTGCGAGAATCCTTACCGATATCGGCATCGGAATGTCCACTATTCCAGGGAGATACCGGCAATTAATCCCCTGATTCCCGTAGATAGCACCACTGAATATTTGACGGCGTTCGGAGTCAATTCTGACTGCGCATCTCAGCACGTACCTTCCTATTCGGCGCCGGCGCCGAATCGGCTCATCGCATCAACTGCGAGTGAAAGTCGCCAGGATCTCGAGTGCGTTCGTTGAGTTGCCCTAGGAAGCCGCGCTCTGCCCAGTGTTTGGTCGAAAGAGATGACCGTACCCGTCGACCATAATTAGAACAGCGGTTCCGAACCCGACGAGCATTTCCGCCTGCGTCGACCCTCGCTCCGGTATCTGCGCGATACAGAAGGCGCCGAGTCCTGAACCGACCAGCAACGCAAACAGCCCGTAGAGCCGCGGGCTATGGCCGCGCGTTCCGTGTACAGCCTTAGCCACCAACAAGAGAAATGCGACGCCTCCCACGACGCAACCCGCTAGGTGTGTGTGCACCATCTCCCCCGCGAAATCGAGAGCCGGCTTCACCCACCTCACAAGCACGGTGATGGTCAGGACTGCCACAGCCACGATGACCACGCGTTCCAGCCAACGACCGAGCATGATGTGTCTCCTATAGTCCGCTTCAAAGCTTCAAAGCTCGGCCGACAGACCTAGCCCGCTTATCGCCACCCCCGGCCACGGTAAACCAAAGCCGGCAGTAGCAAGCGATGCCTGAAAGTTCGAAGACTTTTGCGTCAGATCCGCTTGCTCAAGCACCGCCTTGTAAGAAAAAGGCGTCGGGCAGAGATAATAATATGCTTTACGTATCGCGTATTTTTTGTTAGAGTGCTAGGGCGTGATTCTGAGCTATCGCGACAAGCGGACGCAATCATTCGCCGAAGGCAAGCGGGTCAAGGCTTTTAGCGGGATTGCTCGGAAGGCGGAGATGCGACTCGACCAACTCGATGCCGCCACTTCGCTGCTCGACCTCGACTTGCCAGGGAACAGGCTTGAGGCCCTGAAAGGCGACCGAAAGGGTCAATACAGCGTCCGTATCAACGATCAGTGGCGGGTCTGTTTCGAGTGGCCGAAGGGTGCGAAGGGTCCGAGCAACGTCGAGATCGTAGACTATCACTAGGAGGAGACCATGGCGCGCACAGCAATTCATCCGGGAGAGCATCTCGCGGAACAACTGGAAGCGCTCGACATGAGCGCCGCCGAATTGGGGCGACGGTTGCGAGTTCCGGCAAACCGGATCACCGAAATCCTCAATGGCCAGCGCGCAATCACGGGCGATACCGCGCTGCGGTTTGGGCATTTCTTTCATACCAGCCCGGAGTTCTGGCTAAACCTCCAGGCCATCTACGATTTGCGCGTCGCTGAAGAGAAGTCGGGTGAAGCGATCAAGTCGCTGCCGACCCTACCGCGGCCGGGGAAGAAAGTGCGTTCAAGCGATCACGTTCAGCCCGCCTAGCGACTTTGGGGGCAGCGGTCGACAAACATTATTTTGAAAGTGAGGTGCAAAATGGCAGAAGCGGCCGAGAGTGCAAAGGGAAAGAAGGAGTATCACTTCTTCCTTGATGCCAAGAGGTACGAAACGGAGCATAAGGACAGAACTGGCGCGCAGATCAAGCAGGAAGGCCGCGTTCAGGCGGATTACCAGCTCTACGAGGAGGAAGAGGGAGATACGCCGGATAAGCCGATTTCGGACAGTCAGACAGTGGATCTCGCGGGGAAGATCAAACATTTCTACGCCGTACCGCCTGCAACGTTTGGTGCCTGATGACGCCGTTTGAGGAGCAGATGAAGCTGCTGCGGGAGAAATGGGCCGGTGCCCGGCACCAGGATCTCGCGGGCGGAGCGCGGCTAATCGAGATACCTGACTATCAGATGCCGCCGGGTTGGAACCTCGACCGGGCGACGCTGTTGTTTGTTGCTCCGGTTGGGTTTCCGGCGGCACAGCCCGACTGCTTCTGGCTCGAATCGGTCGGTGCGCGTGTGGGTGTTCGTCTCAAAGACGGGCGGACGCCGCAAAACACGAGCGATTCAAATCCCATTCCGGGCGTTGGACAAAGGGGAACCTGGTTCTCCTGGCACCTCCAACGTTGGAATCCGAACGTGGATACGTTGATGACGTATTGCGGCGTGATCGCTCAACGGCTCAAGCCTCCCCGATGACGGAACTTGTCCTTGCCTCACATGATTTCGCTGCGATTCGGGGAAAGCTGATCGGCGGCGAGGTCGAGGCGTGCGCGATCGTTTACACGGGGCAGGCCGCGCGGACGGATGGCTCCGTGCGCCTGCTCGGTCGCGAGGTCGAATTCGCGGCGCCGAGTGACTACACGCGCCAGGGGGAATTGGAGGCGGAGCTGAGCCCAGATTTTGTCGCGCGGGTGACGAAACGTGCGCGTCGCGAGGGATATGGGCTGACGTTCGTTCACAGTCATCCCGGCGATCACGCGCCGGGTTTCTCCCCGACCGACGACTACGGCGAGGGGCGGCTTGCAGGATTCTTGGCACATCGTCATCCAGGTGCGGTGCACGGCGCCATGGTAGTGAGCGCAGGCGGCGTGCGCGCTCGGCAGCTCGGGAAGCGGGAAGAGATGCGGGTCATCTCGATCGGCGCGCGCCGCGATGTGTTGTTCGATCCGGCGCCGGGGGCGCAAGAAGACCAAGGGCAATTCGATCGCCAGGTTCGGGCGTTTGGCGCCGCCGGGCAGCGGGCGCTTGGGCGCCTTTCCGTCGGCATCGTGGGGCTCGGGGGTACAGGGTCCATCGTGGCCCAGGAGCTCGTTCATCTCGGCGTGCGCGACTTCGTGCTGATTGATGCGGACGTTATTGAGGAGAGCAATCTGAACCGGGTCGCGCACGCAACGTCGGCGGACATCGGCCATCCGAAGGTGGAAGTGGCGGCGCGGTATATCCGATCATTGGCGACTGACGCGCGGGTGAAGGCTGTTAAAGGCGACATTATCCGCTCGCGAATCGCGCGCGAACTTTTTGAGACGGATTTCATTCTTGGCTGTACAGATTCGCACGGAAGCCGCGCGGTACTTCAACAGGTCTCCTATCAATATCTGATCCCTTGCATCGACATGGGAACGACGATAGTCGTTGCGGACGGCAAGGTCACGCACATCCAGGGACGGGTACAGCTGCTCGCGCCCGGCCTTGCCTGCTTTACCTGCAACAACCTTCTCAACGCAGCGGAAGTTCGTCGCGACATGATGACGGCGTTCGAACGAAAGGCTGATCCCTACCTTCAGGGGGCACGGGAGCCCGCGCCGGCAGTTATATCAGTCAACGGAACCGTCGCCTCGCTCGCGGTAACGATGCTGCTTTCAGTGGTGACAGGGATACCTGGCGCTGCGCGTCACGTACTCTACAACGCCATCGCCTGCACATTGCGATCGGTGCGCGCCCAGCCGGCCGAGAACTGTTTCGTATGCTCGCCGAGCGGTGCTTACGCGCGGGGCGACGCGTGGCCCTTGAACGCCCGGAACGACTGAGATGGCGATAGACGAAGGCGCGCTGACCGAACCGCTGAGGCCAAAAGTGGCCTGGCTCGACGCGCTCGTTCCCCAAGCAGCCGCGGAGGCCTTAGCGCGGCGCGGATTTGTGGCGGAATCCTGCAGAGCAGGAAAGTTGGGCGATGACCGGTATCTGCAAACGGTGAGAGCGGTGGTGCTTACGCAGGCACCCGACGCGCCCGCGGCGGTCAGAAAGGCCATTCTGACGCACGCGCCTCGCGCGCTCGACTTCGGCTGCAACGTGGTCGTACGACCGGCACAGGGGCGATATCCGGGACTGGTCGAAGTAATGGGGAAGACTGCTCTCGGAAAGGTGATTACGACGTCGGCACAGGAGCAGCCGCCGCCCTCGATCCGGATCGACGATGAGAAAACGTCGTGGGAACGTACCGCCGAGTTTATTGATCGAAGGGCGACCGGACGCCCGCCTGACAGGCAATTGCGCCCGCAGATTGAACCGAAAAGCGATGGGACACACATCTCATTGACCATAGCGGGAGAGGTTCTCCTGCAACGGGCTTTCGCAGACTGTGAGCGAGTGTATCTGAGGCCGTTGGAGGGGGGTCGCTCGGGAGCGATCGTTCTGTTGGCCTATCCGACTTTGAAGCAGCCCTATTACCCGTCGCGCTGGCCAACTCCCTGCTGCGTGAAGATCGCAACGCGAGAAGAGAGTTTTGCGGAGTACAAGGCACATCGGGAACGGGTTGATCCTTACATCCCGTTTCACTTGGGGCCTCATCTAATACCAGAACGGTGCTTTCTTGGGGCGAGCGAAGGAATCGTCGTCACCGACTTCGTCGAGGAATCCGAAAGTCTTGTCGATTGTGCGCGGGCTGGACGGGCAGCAGCGGCCATAGCCGGACTCTTCAACCGAACACTTCACGGCTGGCATCGCGATGCGAAGGAAAAGCGGTCACCGCTTGTGAAGTACCTGCCGACGCAGAATGCGATGCCCGGCGAGCGCTGGAAACTGGCGCGAAGGCTTAGTGCGAAACGGTCGCAGGAGACGCTGCAGCAACTCGTCGATGGCTGCAGGCCGAAACGGGTCTTAGTGGGGCCGATCCACGGCGATCTTAATGCGGGCAATATTCTCGTGCGGGGAGGCGATGCGATTGTGATCGACTTCTCGAAGCACAGGGAGGAAGGCGCCGTCATTTATGACGCGGCGGCCCTAGAGGCAAGCCTCCTGGTTGCGGGCTTTGCGAAAGACCATCGCGACACGGAGTCATGGCTGCAATCGGTGTCTGCAGCGTACGAACGGACAGCGCTCGTTTCGACACCTCCCTACATCGACCCGGACAGCCGTTCCTACTGGTTCTTTGAGTGTATACGGCAGATAAGGCGCTATGCACGGCAAGTAGAGCGGGGCCCGGAGCAGTATCCCGCAGCGCTCGGTGCGGCGCTTCTAAAGCTCGCCTGCAAGGATTTGCAGTTCGGAGAGCGTGAGGAGGGGAGCCGTGCGGCGGCATATGTGCTGGCGGATCGGATGCTGACGGAGATGCTAGGCGAAAGAAATGGCGCCTCGCCGTCACGTAGTAGGCGGCCCAGGAGGGGCGAGTGAGTTCGGCTATGAAGTTGCGGTTTCGAGGAGTGGTGTCATCGCGGGGCGAGGCGTCGCCTCTGCTCGACAGCTCGGGTGACGCGGTGCTTGTGGAACGAGGTAGGCCGCGCTTATTGGTGCTGTCGTGCCCGTGCGGATGCGGGGAGCAGTTCCCAATTAACCTCGATCCGCGCGCAGGCCCGGCATGGCGGCTCTACGGAGGGTCGAAGGAGATTGATTCCTTGGGGGCAGGGACGTGGCGTAGGCGGCGCTCCTTAAGCGTGTTTCCCTCGGTGTGGCGAGAGACGGGGTGCCGCAGCCACTACATCGTCTGGGACGGTCGGATAATTTTGTTCGGCCGCGATTACGACTACGAGGGATCGTTGGAATTAACGGCCGAGATGATGGAGGAGGTCTTTGCGCGTCTGCCGGCGAAGGGGCTAGCGTCGTCGACCGATATTGCAGATGCGTTAGGCGCGGTGCCTTGGGACGTGATGACAGCGTGTCGGCGGCTTGTAAAAGCGTGCCGAGCGTGGGAAGGAAAAGGCAAGGAAAGAGGGCATTTCGGCCGACTTCGGTCGTAGGTATCGGCGAATTAGGGTCGAAATCCCAGCTCGCTCGTAGGTAGTTGAAGTGAGGCCAATTCTTACCGCCTCAAAATCACGAGTACCCCTAGCGAGTACCCCACACGTCGACTTGCCGTGAGGCATCGTTTTGAACGAGCGGCGCCATCAATTTCGTTGCCGCGAGCTGAACATCCGCGGCAGAGAGTCTTGGCGTCTCGTGTCGAAGGAATTTAGGGGCGGTTCCAGCACCCATACGTCCCGTCTTGCGTTTTCAGGCGCCGAATCCACACACGGCGTAAGGCTAAAAGCCTGGAGTGACAGCCGCGGCGAGCATTGTTTCGACCTTCGGTTTTAACGTTGGCGCAACGCCCAAGATCATATCGGCAAGTTTTTGACTTTCTATCCGAGCAGCAGAATCCGGATCCACGCGCGTCGCTATCGTGGCCCAGTATGCAGCTTTCGAGGCAGGATCCTCTAGCACGCGCTTCTCCGCGGGGATAACTCCAGCCGCGAAATAGTACTGTGCCAATCGGGCCGGAGCCGAAACGTTACCGCGCTCAGCGGATAACAGCCACACCTTTGCGGCGAGCTCGCGATTACGTTCCACTCCGTCCCCATTCCAATACATCGTTCTCAGTTGAAAAGCCGCATCTGCCTGACCTTGCGCCACCGCCTTTTGAAACCATTTGGCCGCTTCGGCTGGGTTCCGTTCAACCCCATCTCCCGTCAAATACATATTAGCCAAATCGGCTTGCGCTTCTGCCGCTCCGCGCTCGGCGCTTTTCCGGCAGAGCGATACGGCGTCAACTGGCTCTTTCTCCACGCCGACACGCTCTCTTAGCCGTGTTATTCCAAATCGCTCGAACCAGTGATCGCTGCCCCATTCGGTACCTCCACCGACGGCGTTGTAATTGATCGTTAGCTCTTCACCCGCCGCAATATTGCTAGCAATGAATTTCAATGCCGGGCCGCTAGGATCGGCTTCGCAGCGCATGTTAGATGGATTATCGTGGTTGTAGAGGCTCCCATACCCGAACGCAATTGCGCGCGCACCAGAGACTTTCGCTAGTTCTTCCCATTGAAACATGAGCGTAGCGAGAGTCCTAGGCAGGACGTGCGTGCGGAAGATAACCACGGGAGCTATCTCAACGACCTCCTTCTCGCAGAAGGGGCGACCGGCAAATACTCCTCTTCCTTTGATCGTTCAGACTGCGGCTTCGTCTTGCTGCGCTTACCTGCCCGTGCCCGGAATGGCATCAAGCCTCAACCTCCTTTCGGGGTATCACCAGTTCATTCTCCGTTAAAGGCTGGTCGTCGCACGCGATCCCATGCCATAGACGTGTTCCCCATGCGATGGGTTTACCGGCCGTTTCTCTAAACTCACGCGCCAATGCCATGTTTGCCGCGACTGTCCGGCATCCTGTTCATCAGGTATGGCATCAGACGCTCCAGAAAGAGATCGATTAAACGCTTTGTCTGTTCCGGAGTCAGCATTGCACCCCGCTCGGCAGCGCAGTTTGCGAAGGAGTTAGACTGAGATCTCAGGAGGTCGCGATCACCAGACTTTCGATTCGGCTACGACCGTTAATTACCCACCCGAACCCGGTGGTGGTGGTGGTGGCGGCGGCGGCGGCGGCGGCGGTGGCGGTGAAGGTGGTATATGCGGTGTGCAATCCGGACACGACGGCGGGAGGGGAACCGGGTCGTCAGCCAACGAGACGCCCGGAGACGCTAGCAATCCCACAAGAAGAGACACTCGAAATAATTGCATAATTTACTCCCTGCTCATCGTTTTGAACCACGCGTATGGCAAGGACCCAAGCAATCCGCTTCATGACCATCAACGCGTGTGTAATCTAGGGATGAGGACGGCATATCGTCGTTGGGTGCCAGGCATCGAGTTAACAGGAGATCGACCAAGAACGACATAAGCGGGACTCCTGTCCGCGCCTCGAGCCACCCGAATTGGCCTCCCGGATTGCACTCGAGAAACACGTAGCGATCATCCGGCGTATGTACGAAGTCCAAAGCCCCATACGACAGATCGAAACACTTGAGATAGCGCTGAATCTGCTCTTGCAACAAGCTGGGTAGCGGATGAGTGGCGTGGCGCAATTCACGTGGGTCCGTTCGCCGCCAGTCGACGACGGCCTCGGGAACGGCCTGGGAGTCGATCTCAAATCCAAACAACTGACTACCGATCGCGACGACACGTATGTCCACCCGCTTCGGCACGAGTTCCTGAAATATTCCGGCCGTGACGCAGATCTTGTCAATTTCCGTTAGATGTTCGGCGCTCAGAAGCGTCGTGAAACATGCCGCCACATCGCCGATCACCGGCGATTGGAGCGTCTTATAAACGACCGCCCCGTGACTCCCTTCGAAGAACAGCCTGATTTCCTCTGGATTGTTTCCTATGTACGTGGCGGGAACTTGCATGCCAATGCTCTGCGCCACCTTGAGTTGCAAGGGCTTCCAGCTGGCTTCCAGCATTTTCGCAGGATGGCTAACCCATGTGCATTCGAGGCAGCGGAGAAATCCGTTGAGTGCGTGCGAAAGCTCTTTCTTCGCAAAGACCGCTTCCTCGATGTTCATCGACAACGGTACCTGGATGGGCTGCGGCTTTCTGTACCAGCAGCCAACGATATCGTCGATGTCAGCGTGTCTGTTACCGATGAACAACGAGGACGGTCGCGCCTGGTCAAAGCGCAAGGAGAAGCGTCCTTCGGTTGCAATGCTTTCCGGATGAACGCGAAGCACCGCATGGCCCCGTCTCGCGATCTCAACAACGCCGCGATCCGCGTGCGCGTCGTACGGCGTCGTGATGATGAGAACCGTTCCTTTCATCAACCGTCGTTCGTGAACCCGTCCGGTGCCGAATAAGTTGTGTCGTCAGAACCCGTGGATCCCGTGGGTTTGCAGAAATCGGAATAGGCCACGGTAGTATCAGAATTGGTATGTGCCCCGGCAAACGCCGGTTGACCCGTCGCAACGGATACAAACAGCTGCTGCGTCGCGTCATAGATGCCACGCTCTGGTGGCATTTGTACCGCAGGGACCGCGAACTGACCGGCAAAGATCGACGCGAGAGCTAGTGGCGCCTGCGCTAACTTCGCGAAATCGTAGCTTGTGTCGGCGGAGACACTCTTTTCTTGGTTGATTTTCTCGTGCTTCATGAGGATTACTCCTTGCGAGACCGCATTCGTACCGCCGCCGCAATCGCCTATCGCCGTGGCCGTGACCGACGTCATCCCACCGTCTACCACGATCGATCGGATTTCGATGTGTGACATACTTTGGAAGCTCGGGCGCTGCCCACCCCGTGGCGGATATCCAGCTCAGAACCACAACGAGACTGGTGAAGGACCCAGCCGCTGGTTTAAACCCTATCTGTCGGCCGACCCCCGTCTATCTCAGCTCAGTCTGCCCTCCCCAGCTACTGCAGATTTTTCAGGGTTTTGGCGAAACACGCATGAAGCGGCGCTTTGTTCTGCAATCTCCGCTGTTCCTTTAGTCTGTCTCGAGATGCGCTTCTATCTCACTCCGTCAAAGGGTGATTGCGACGCAGCACGAGCAATTAATAGCGTGCCCGTCAGTCGGGTCCGCTCCTAAATGGACCGCCATCCAACCCGAAATTGGATTGTGCGTTGATCACCCAACCGCTCAGGACACTGGAACATATCTATCCCCATCACAACTACCGCTCGGACGGTACCAATGGAAGCGCTAGGAAATATTCCCAGATTCATTTAGTAGCTTGCCTGTGCGTGCCCTGGGGCGGTGACAGTTACTGTGCACGCAGCCAAGCGAGTAACCGCTCAACTTGCAGTTCGGTGAGCATTGCTCCCTTGCGAGAGATCACATCAATCGGCCGAGGTCCCGACTTACCAAGAACCTGAGTCAGGGTAGATAGAAATAATGGCGCCTTCTGCTTGATCTCGGTGGCCGACAGAAGCTTGGATTTGCCCGGACGCCCAATCGCATAATGTTGAGCAATACGTTGCCACTTATAGAAGTGGGCTCCTTCATCAAAGCGATTGTAATTCCCTCTCGCGTTAACAATGATGTTGCCATTTGGTTGTTTGTTACCCATCCTCTTGGAGCGCAACGCGGGCGTTTGGTATGCCTGCAAGTGCGTAACGATCCTGGCGATGGTCAGGTACCCGAAGATGGTTTGTGGATGACGGCCGCCTTTGGGAAGTGCGAAGAGTACGACGTCACCCGGCTCGGCCGTCGCTCTCAAGTCGTTTCGGCAAATTCCCCACGTTGGCGGCTCGGTCCAGAAGTGAGGATCGTTGTCAACCCAAGATCCCCGTTGGCCGCACATTGAGCGGTTGACGGTTTCGAAAGACGAGGCGATGTAGATATAGCCCTTCATATCTGAATTTCCGTCAGCTCGCGCGGTCCTGATTGCAAGAGAGGTCGTCACGGTCCGGGCGACTACTGATGCCGGGCGGCGAAACCGACAGGATCCCCAATGATGGGATTAAAGAAATTACCGTCGGCATTGAGTCCCGGACCCATCTTGGGCCCTCGCGGACGCCACGCGTGGCGACACGCTTCTCGGCCAAGAAAGCGGGTAGCTTGATTGGCTGAGTACCTGAAGAGACTTTTATATTACGCTTCAAGCGCGATCTCACGGTGGAAAATAAAACTTCCTGCACCAAACGTAATCGACCACAGTGCGAATGACCGCAAACACGAAAATCGGTACAGCTATTTTCGCATCGTCTGGCCTGCCTGTGCCGAAATAGATTCCCTGGTTCATTAGATAGATCACGGCCACTCCGACGAACATTAAGTTGATAAACCCCCACTTTCCTTCTGCACCACCAGGTGCAGCGGACGAAGAGGCGAAATACGTGAAAATGGCCCATAAGACGTCGATTGTCAGGACCGTAATCAACACCCACGCGAAATCGCTCGGCCGATGAAGTAGTAGAGCGAGAACGACAAAGGCCATTGCATGAAAGAACAGCAGTAGAAAGTCCACAATAAGAGCCCCGTCCCTTATCTGGGTCGACTCATTTTCTAGATAGGCATCATCCAGGTGCCGAAGCGCACCGTGGTAAAACGGTAAGAGCGTCGCCACAAACGCGCCGAACAACAGCATGGAACCGGCAGTTACAGCTGAAAGACCAACCCTCGGGTCTACGAGGGTAACAACTGAGACTGATAGAGCGACACCGATTACAACTGTGTAAAGACTGACGAGACTTCTAACCGCGTTTTCCTTCTTCTTGCTGATCATGACTTTTCCACTCCGTTTCAACCCATCGGTACATGTCATCGATAGTGTGAAACACCGGTTTCCCCAGCCGATGAAAGGTCGCGACTTCAGCATCGGCACCCGATGACTGCTCTTGTAAGTAGCCAAATTCCGGAAGACTTGCCGAAAGCCGAATACAGCAGTCGTACAAGGGGAGCAAGGATTGGTCGTAGGCAATCCAATCCGCGTACCGACGCGGAAGAACCGTGTGCTGGAAGTGACTCCACAACGGAGCAATTGGTATGACTCGTCCGTCTGTCAGGAGCTGATCGAAGACCTTGCATTGATAGTGGGTATTCATCGCTACATCGCCTTTCGTGTATGGCGACGCGATATAGGCCACGGGCGTTCGCGATTGCGCTTGTCTCATGGTAAGTCTGCCTAGAATCCTTTCGATTGAAGACAGTCCCTGAATGGCCTGGTCAGTCCAGTTGACGACTAAACTGGGGTTAGAAATCCGACCGCTATTTCAAGCCGGGTGTGCGGATTCCACGCATGCCGGCCGGTGATTCCAGCCGATGCCGGGCCAGCGTTCCATGTCATGCCGGGCCGGGTGTGAGCAGGACGTTGATACTTTGGGTGAGCTCCTGATCTTAGTCAATGGCCTT
>Ga0210393_10002237_pt1 | contig 16004 bp, 11 predicted proteins | sample IncBWC27OmetaG_FD_160068 | JGI IMG/M metagenome (GOLD analysis project Ga0210393, IMG submission 160068) | Forest soil microbial communities from Barre Woods Harvard Forest LTER site, Petersham, Massachusetts, United States - Inc-BW-C-27-O ... | reverse complement strand
CGCTGCTCCCCGCCGTGACCGGCGAGATCGGCTTGGGCGTCACCATCAACATCGAGTTTGCGCACCATGCGCCGTCCCCTAACCGGAGATTTCCAGACTGCGGTTCGGACAGTTTTGCCGTTCCATGTCACGTCGCGCGGCAGGCCGACATTTACCGAGAGCAGTCTGGGCATGCGTATCTCGTCGAAATCCAAGCGTCAGATTAGCATCCTTTTATTTACCAACGACGAGGCGGAGCGGCACCATCCACGTGGAGAATCTCTCCGCTCACATGACCGGCCTGTGCCAGGTAAAGAACGGCATCGACAATATCCTTTACCGTCGCTCTTTTCCTAGTCGGCTGTGATGTCGAGTCGTTGGGATCATTCGGGTGCATCGGTGTATCCACTTCGCCAGGGGCTACGGCGTTAAAGCGGATGCCGTCTTTTGCGTACTCGATTGCAAGATTCTCGGTCGCCGAATTCAAACCACCCTTCGTGATCATCGAAACCGAGCCATTTACGCCCGCGATGGGCCGATCGGCAAGCGCCGCAGTGATGCTCACAACGCATCCCGATTTTTGTTTCAGCATCTCTTTCACAGTGCGCTGAGTGATGTAGAAGAATCCGAATAGATTCGTGGAAATGAGGGCGTCGAAGTCCTCGGTAGTGAAGTCGGTGAAAGGCTTGGTCAGGAAGATGCCAGCGTTATTCACCAAAACGTCGATGGCTCCGAAATTGTTGAGTGCTGCCTCGACCGCCTGGGCAGCCGTCTGCTGCTTGCCGATATCGCCATCGAGGAGAACCAGGCTGCCTGAGGTGGTGAACTTGTGATTGGCGTCGCGAGAGGTTGCAACGACGTTATAACTCTCTTTCAGAAACCCTTCGACCAATCCCGCGCCAATACCCCCTGATGCTCCGGTAATGATTGCTGTTTTCTTCTCCGACATAAATAACCTTTCGACGACTCAAAGCTGGCCGGGCCCTGAATGACCGCACAACTTGTCGTTCCTCGGAGCCATCCCTCCGCTCCCTTGCCAGCACCCGCAAACCGAGCCGCGAGTTTCGGATCCGCCTGGCCCGTCCCGATGATGATTGCGTCGGAGTGCCTCACAGTAGAGCCAGTGATTGCAGCGTCCGCAACTGTTCCGATCATCCCCGACTTGATTAGGCCAGAATCACGATGACGAATCTATAGGACGAACGTATCGACTATCGTCAAAGTACGGTTCGGAAGTGTGGGCGCAGAGTGTTGCGTACTTATTCCACCGGACCCAATACCAAGATTTTGTTAATACTATCGTCCAATTGATTTCCCGGAGCACCTCGGGTGTAATTTGCTTTTCCGCAACCGATTGGGTCGGAAGAGCGACACACGAAAGGATGACAAACCTATGCCAGAAGCAACTTGGAAACCTCATGAGAAACACGGAGAACTGACCACGCAGAGCGACTTACCCGACAGCGTCTACGCGTTTCCGAAGCAGCGTAAAGAACCACTGACCGACGCGGAACATGTGCGTAATGCGGTCGCGCGGTTCGATCAAGTCATCGATGTTTCCGACGCCGACCGCGCTTTGGCGTTCGCGAACATCGAGAAAGCTGCAAAGTACTACAATGTTAACCTCGCGGAAACGTCATGGCACGACCTGGGCATTCACCCTCAAAAGAATAGAAAAGAGGCTGCCGCCAAAGGGGCCGTGACGCGTGAACGTCGAGTGCAGAGCTAAAGAATCCGCCGTCGAATTTTTGGGAGTCCATTGCGTCGGCGACGAATTTTGCCTCGTTCATCTAAGTTTTGTTAGTGACTGTTTCCCTCAACGAACATAAGGAGACGAAATATGAAAGCAATCGTGGTCCACCAATATGGCGGTCCGGAGGTGCTGAAGTTCGAGGACTATCCTGACCCGGTTCCGGGTCCGGGCGAGGTACTGGTGCGGGTCGCTGCCGCAAGCGTGAATCCGATCGACTACAAGCGGCGTGCAGGGTTAACCAAGGATTTCTATCCCATGCATTTCCCGGGCCTGATAGGAGTCGATGTGGCGGGGACTGTGATTAAGATTGGGCCGGGAGTGGAGGGATTTTCCGTCGGTGACCAGGTGTTTGCTATGGCGGACAATACTTACGCCCAGCTCTGTGTCGTGAAAGCAGCGGTTCTGGCGAAGGTTCCCAAGGGACTCGATCTGATCCAGGCGGCGGCGCTGCCGCTAGTGACGGTGACCGGCAACCAGCTCCTTTCAGCAACGGAAATCAAAGCGGGCCAGACGGTTCTCGTCGTAGGCGCTATAGGAAATGTCGGACGTTCGGCGGTATTCACTGCGAAGCAACGCGGGGCGACTGTGATCGCGGGGGTTTTGAAGAAGCAGATGGATGATGCGAAGACTGTGGGGGCCGATCAAGTGGTCGCAACCGATGACGATACCGCGATTGCGAATCTTGCGCCGCTCGATGCGGTGGCCGATACGGTCGGAGGAAGAACCGCCGAGAAGCTGATCGCCAAGGTGAAGCCGGGAGGAGTGTTCGCGACGGTTGTTGGGCCGCCGCAGAGTGCCGCATATTACCCATCGGTAAAAGTGGTCCACGTATTCTCGAAATTCGACAGGAAGACGCTCGAGTTCATGGCCGAAGCGGTGCGAGATGGCAAGCTCGTAATCCCGATTAGCCAGAAACTGCCGCTCAGGGAAGCGGCTGAGGCCCAAGCGACGGCGGAAAAGGGTAGTGTCGGGAAGATCTTGCTGGTGGCTTGAACTCGTTGCTGGACATGCAACGCATAAAGGAAAAATCGAAATGAAGAAAGATCATCGCGGAATCAACCCCGCTTCGAAGCCGAGCGGGGACGGATGTGTGGAATGCCTGGCGTCACCGAAAGGTTGGTGGTTTCATCTCCGTCGGTGTGCCGAGTGTGGGCACATCGGATGCTGTGACAGTTCTCCGAGTCAGCATGCATCGAAGCATGCGGCAGCGACAGGGCATCCGATCATCGCCAGCTTCGAGCCGGGTGAGGACTGGTTCTACGATTACGAGACGCAGGGGATGATCAAGGGTGTGGAGTTGCTTCCGCCGCATTCGCATCCCAAAAATCAGCCCGCTCCTGGACCAGCAGGAAGGGTACCAGCCAACTGGGAATCGCTCCTGAACTAGCTGCCCGCTATAGGTCGCCAGCAGACGGAACGCTTCCTTTAGACCATAGGCGTTTCGCGCCGCATCCTAATTTATCCTCGACGCAAATGAACTCCTTTGGCCTCTTTCCAGCGTTTCCACCGTGGCGTGGATTCCGGTCTCGCAAGTGCTTCGCGGATCGCCCGCGCAAAGGTACCACCGATACCATCGTCCAATTGTTCAAAGCGCACCCTTCTGCTTTGATCATGTGACGCTGCAGGTCCAATCAGAACCTGCGTTTCGAAAATTTCTTCAAGATAACTTTGTAGCCTTTCGGAGGAAAATTTATGTCAAGCAACAAAGCAGAGATCGCCATCGACCCACCGCTCACGTCGAATCCTCTTGATGTCATCCCAGACGAAATACCATTTGATGTTCCCTACGGGCGGCCAATATCATTATACCGAGCCCAGGCGGTTATTCACGCCGCGGTGGAAGAGGCCAAGAAGCGAAATTGGAAGATGAACGTGGCCGTGGCCGATTCCGGTGGTAACTTAGTTGCCTTCCAGCGAATGGACGGCGCCATGCTCGCCTCAATTCCGATTGCGCAGCACAAGGCACGAGCAGCCGTGACCTTCCGGCGGCCAACGAAGGTCTTCGAGGATGGTGTCCAGCTTATGCATCTCAACTATCTGCTCGCGTTCGATGGAATCATTGCGTCTCGAGGCGGTATTCCATTGATCGACCAGGGCGATATTATCGGCGCAATCGGTTGTTCGGGAGGCACAGATTCCCAGGACGAAGTCGTTAGCAAGGCAGGCGCAGCAGTAATTTAACCGACCGCCGCAAGGAACGAATGATACAGATCCAGGGAAAGCGTCGGGTGTGCGCCGGCAGGTGCGAGGCGAGATCTCGCATCATCGCCGGCCGCTTGCTGAGAGGAAACGAACCCTGCGAAGCACATCAACAGAAGGCAAACACTGAGCAGCAACCTTGTGCGCTGCTTGTCACCGGCACTGGCTCACCAGGATGTGCAGTCTTTCTTCGACTTCTGACACGTGCAGATTTCTCCTTCCCAGTTCCCTATCGGCCAATATGCAGTACGGCAATCTCCATTTGGATTTGTTTTCCGGCTAATTCATCTTCGAGCCGAGACCGAAAAACTTTGCGGCCAATCCCGCCGCCGGCGACCCACACCTCGGAGAGAAAATAGGATTCGCCATAGCGATGGAAGACCATCTTGCCCTTACTCTCTGGCGCTTTGCCTTCTACCGCCTGAGTCAGCATGACTGCACCTTGGTTATCGGGACTGGAGATCCGGAGAGTCGTCTGGCCCAGGCGTGTGACGGTGTAGCGTCCCGCTGGCAGTGTGTGGTTCGCCACTGCAAACGCGAATGGGATATCCGCAATCGTGTCACCTCGGTCGCTTTGACCCAAGGCGGTTGAAGTTGCCAGTAATGCTGCCAGAAATGCCACGGTTTTCCAAAGTTGTTTTTTCATGCCATCCTTCTCCTCACCCCTGACCAATTCCCCTCTAGTTATGAAATCGGAAACGGATGGTAAAAGGCGACAGCGATGCCAAGAAAATTCATGGGTCACAAGCTCAGGATTTCGAGCAGCGACGCCCAACTTGTTCCGGTACAGTCCTTTGCGAAGGGTAAATCGGGAACCTAACGGTCGCGAATACTTGGAGCTGGCGGTACTATCAGCCGCCCAATTTGAGCGCGTGTACCTACCTGCGGGCGACGATGCGGAAAAACCCCGTCGAGCGAGCGGCTCCAAGACAAGGCGCAGGCGGGCAATGCGCCCGCCCGCGCTGTTTTAATCATGGATCGGCGGTGCCACCGCACTCGCAGTCTGGACCCCTGCGTCCGCGCGCTGGCTTGCCTTGAGGACGGCTTGAACTGCGCGAACTTGCCGACTTAGCCGATCGATCTTCGCCTGCTGGAGCTGAACCTGCACTTGCTGCTTGTGGATCAGCCTTTGCTGTTCCTTGATCGCATTCAGCATTGTCCAGATGATCGGATCATTGTTTACCAGCAGGTAACCCTTGCTGTTTTCCGTCACCGCCTCGGGGATGACCTTTTGGATTTCCTGGGCGACCACTCCGATGTGTTCGTCCGTATCGCGAATGCCCATCGCATTGTCGGCCTTGTAGCGATAGCGCACGGGATTGATCTTCAAAATCTTGCTGAGTCCCAGGCCGAAAGTCCCATCCAACGTTTTCAGTCTTCTGTCGGAGAATGTCCCCCATGATCCGCCGCCCGGTTTATCGGCGCCGCCATTCACCGAGAGCGTAGTGTCAGGCGCGGTCCCAATCCCGACTGCGCCTTGAATCTGTGTAAGGCCCGCTGTCCAGCTACCCGACCCAAAATCCCAGAGCGTCCAGCCACTGAAGCCCGAAGAGGTTGGGTAGGGGTTCAAGGCAAAGGAGTTTATGCCGTTTAACTGCGTCGTCAACACGGTGCTGCCCGAGCCGTTTATGGCAAGGCCGCCCGCCATATGGACGCCGGGTCCCGGACCGCTTGTCTCAATCCCCACGTTGCCTGTTGAAGAAATCTCCATCCAAGCTGTGTTTCCATCCTGGATGGCGAATCCCCCCGAATCTGCAAGGGATGTGTTCGTACCGATCAACCAATCTCCCGCCGCCCCTTTGGTGATGTTCGACGGTCTAAACCCCATTGAGGCCTCGAGGCCGGAGGGACCGACGATCTCGGCTTGACCCCAGTCGGTACTACCATTGATTGTGAGTAACGAGCCTCCGCTTGACGTTCCGATCCCCACCGCGCCGGCGAAGCTGTTACTTCCGCCGAAGACGTTGTTGTCCGCCAGCAAGGGCACGCCGCTGACGCTAACCGTCGGAGTTTGCCCACTCCCGACAAAGATGCCACTGCCAGCGTTAAGGCCTAGCAGCCCGGTGTTGTTCAGAGTGACGTTGCCGTGCGATCCGCCTCCGCTCAGCCCCGTCCCCGCCGTTACTCCAGTGATCGTTCCCGTTCCTGGGAAGGTTTGGCCGGAAACGAAGGTGACCTGCCCTGCACTGTTGACCTCCAAGGCCGTGCCGTGAACCGACAGGGCAGGGTTCGTCCCTGAGGGGAACAAAGTCAGGGTGTTGCGGACATCTTCCGTACCTTTCACGTCCAGCTTCGCAGCGGGCGAAGTAGTGGCGATACCCACGTTGCCGCTAGCGGTTTGAAAGATGTCCGAGTTCCCGACGGTGGTGGCACCCGTAAAGCGCGGAATGTAATCTGCTGTGCCGCTCCCCGTGATGGTCCCCGGAGGCAGCTTGCCGGGAGCAGATGCTTTGCCACCCGCTTGGGGTGTGAGCATGAAAGAAGACGCTGGCTTGCCGCCGACGGTCTCTGCGTCCAGTGCCTTCAACGCATAGGGGACGCTCATCAACATTGTGCGGGATTGCTCCGTCCGCCCCTGCGCTTGCACTCCTAACCAGTGGGCCTCGCCGGATGCAAATGCGCTGCCAGGTAGCCCTTGGGCAGAGGCTGAGCCCAGCATCACCGAGTAGTGGCCGGTTTTATCAGGAGTAACGTTCTGGGTTTCGACCCATAGAGGAGCCCCGCCTTCGGATTCTTGGTAGAGAGAAAATGTGACGCCCACTGTGCCCGTCACTGGCTTGTTATTTACATCGGTTAACACGCCGCTGAACTTGACCACAGGCGGCACGACCGCACTCGACCCGGCTGGAGGCGCTTGCTGAGCGCAAAGGCAAACTGCAAAACAAATCATCGGAAGCCAAATACTCACAGATAATTTTAGGCGCGACATGATAATTCTCCTTTTCTGAGGCACTACCCCAACGAGGAACCCGAAGCCTTTGCCCGCTTTCTGACCACTGCAGATCCCTCATTACAATTCCCCCTCTAGTTATGAAATCGGAAATGGATTACAAAAAACGACAATCGTGTCGCAACAATCCATGGGGCGCGAACTTAAAAAGGCATCGCGCAACAACGGCTGATCTGTTCCGGTACAGTCCTAGGGGAAGCGCAATTGGGAAGAGGTTCGGGGACGGGTGCTCCGTCCCCGAACATAGGAGTTCAGCTCACTTCGTGGCGCGGTGAGGCAGTGGGCTGGGTGGGATCAGCGGCGCCGGCTTCTCGAGTATCGGAGGTGGGACCGGCCGCGCCTGAGCTGCGATCGTTGCAGACTCGGGCGGTCGGGCCTGTTTCTCCTTAATCTGTCCCCGGTTTTGCTGCAGCTTTTTCATGATCTCCGGATGACGCGCCCATTGGACCTGCTTCTCGGCCGGCGCTCCGTACAACTCCGGATGAAGGTAGAAGCCCTTCAGCTTGGCTTCCTTCTCTTGTTCCACTGGAATACGATGCGCGTTTGCCCAGGCATCCTGGCGAATGCCGGTGATCTGCCAGGAGATTCGCATCCCGGCACGCCCGCCGCCAATCTTGAATTGATTGTTGGCCAGCTCTTCCGCGATATAGACCGGAGCAAAGCCACCAATACAAGTGAGCTGGTACCGGAAATCGCGGTTCAGTACGCCGAACCAGTCCGGCATCTCGATAGTCGCCTCGCCGTTTGCGTTTAGCGTGGCGACGCCGTCATAGATGTTCTTCATGTCCGGCGATTCGACGAACGAGTGGTAGAGGTATTTATTTGCCGGATCGAGCGGGTGATCGATTTTGAACGACCCGCCGGCTTTGGAAAGGTTGCCATCGACGTCGACATTGCCCTCGAGAAACGCCGCGTCGCCTCCGCTTTGCTCGTAGACAAACAGAGCGTCTCCAGTGGAGTCGTTGTAAAAGGCGCCCCCAGCACCGCCTGAGTTGTCAGCAAGCCCTACAACTCCAACACCGTTGGAACTTGTCGACTCTCCATAAACACCGTATCCGCCAGAATTTTCAGTACCGAACACGCCATTGCCAGTAGTAGCTGAACCGTATACGCCAGTACCACCACTGGCTCTGCCTACCACGCCGTTGCCGGATCCGCTGTTGGAAACTCCGAGTACCCCATCGCCAGCGTTGGCGGACGCATACACTCCGTAGGTGGTGGCAGTCGCATTCACTCCGTAGGTGTTGCCATTTGCAACTACTCCCGAGTCACCGGCGCCGTAAACCCCATAGCCAGTGCTACTGCTAGCGCTACCAACCACGCCGTAGTCGACGCCATTTCCGTCCACTCCGACGTCACCCGTGCCATAAACTCCATTGCCACTGCTGCTGCTGCTGGCACCGTATACCCCCGTGGGGCCACTCCCGACCACCCCAGTCCCGTTTGTGCTCCTGCCCGTGACTCCGGCCGAACTCGTACCACTGTAAGTGTCCTGTCCAAGCACGGGGTTGCTGCTGGATGAGGTCGCAGTGATGGAACTTACTTGTATATTCCCGGAACCGTCGCGCTTCACAATCGCACTCGCGGTGTCGTTGGGGGTGGGCGCAACCGTCCAGCTCAACCCTAGCGTGCCGCTGCCGGTAATCGGCGATCCACTTACCGTGAAGTCGCTGCTTGGAGCGCTCAGCCCCACACTACTGACCGAGCCCGTGCCTGGGAAAGTCTGGCCAGAAACAAACGTGACCTTGCCTGCGCTGCTGACCTCCAACGCCGTGCCGTGCAACGACAGGGCAGGGTTCGTCCCTGACGGAAACAGAGTCAGAGTGTTGCGGACATCTTCCGTGCCTTTTACATCCAGCTTCGCGGCTGGCGCCGTGTTGCCAATACCCACATTGCCGCCCACGGTTTGAAAGATATGTGAGTTGCCAATGGTGGTCGCCCCGGTAAACATGGGAATGTAATCTGCCGTGCCGCTCCCCGTGATGGTTCCTGGAGGCAGCTTGCCGGGAGCGGATGCTTTGCCGCCCGCTTGGGGTGTAAGCATGAACGAAGACGCTGGCTTGCCGCCGATGGTCTCTGCATCCAAAGCTTTCAGGGCATAGGGGACGCTCATCAACATTGTGCGGGGCTGCTCTGTCTGCCCCTGCGCTTGCACTCCTAACCAGCGGGCTTCGCCGCTTCCAAACAGACTGGCGGGAATTCCTTCCATGGTGGTGGACCCGAGCATCACCGAATAGTGACCAGCTTTATCGGGGGTTACATTCTGCGTTTCAACCCAGAGTGCGGTACCACCTTGGGCTTCATTGTAGAGAGAGAACGTTACGCCGACGGTACCAGTCAAAGTCTTGCTGTTTACATCAGTCAGTACGCCGCTGAACTTTACGAGTGGCGGCACCACTGGCGATGGTGTCGAGTTCGTGGACTGAGCGCCTACAAAAGAGCAGACCAGAACGATCACGATGCAGGCGCGAAGCGATTTTAGAGTGACGCACATGGAGATCCTCCGCGAGCGAATGTAGAGGCTCATGAAACCGGAAGAACGTCGACCGTTCTTGGCCTCTAAATAAGCAATCGAAAACGGCAGTGAAAAGACGACAGGGAGCCGAAATAATTCAGGGTCGCGGGCTCGGAAGGGGATCATGCTGAAAGTCCCCACCCTTCGAAGGATGTCCGAAGGGTGGGGGCCGCTATCACTATTTCGTTGCGGTTTGCAGCTTGGCTGCCTGTTGCTTCTGCAGCTTCACTATCGGATGGTGTGCCAACGCGATGGATTTTTCGGCTGGCGCGCCGAAAAGTTCGGGATGCAGATACAGTCCCTGGTCGGCCGGCGCCTTGGACACTTCCACCGGAATACGGTGAGCGTTCGCCCATGCGTCCTGCCGGATGCCAGTTACTTGCCAGGAAACTTTCACGTTTGGCTTGTCTGTCTTGATCGTGAATTGATGGTTGGAAACCTCGCTCCCTACGATGGCTTGGGCGAACTGACCGATCACCGTGAGTTGGTAACGGAAATCTCTATTGAGCGCCTCGAACCAATCTGGCAAAGTGACGGTTGCCAGGCCGGAGACGTCCGTCGTGACGTTACCGTCATAGATGTTCTTCATGTCCGGTGATTCCACGAAAGAGTGGTAGAGGTACTTATTTGCCGGGTCGAGCGGGTGATCGATTTTGAACGACCCGCCGGCTTTGGAAAGATTGCCATCGACGTCGACATTGCCCTCGAGAAACGCCGCGTAGCCTCCGCTTTGCTCGTAGGCAAACAGAGCGTCTCCAGTGGAGTTGTTGTAAAAGGCGCCGCCAACACCGGTTGAGCTGTCTGTCGTCCCTACAACTCCGATGCCGCCGTCGCTATTAGTTCCATAAACGCCGTAGGTGCCGCTGCCAAAAGAACCTCCAGCAACGCCGTAAGTGGCGCCACTGCCAAAAACGCCGGTATTGCCGCCAGCTCCATAAACGGCGGTACTACCGCTGTTAGCGGCGGTTGCGTAAACGCCGGTAGCGCTGGTGCCGTTCGCCACAGCGAAGACTGCATAGCCGCCGGTGCTTGCGCTGTTAACGGCATACACGCCCGAACCAGTGGCGCCACTGGACATTCCCACTGTACCCGCGCCAGTAGAAGTGCCGGACGTTCCCAGCACGCCCCAGGAGCCGCCTGAACCCGTGGCACTGGCATTACCAGTGATGGCGACCTGACTTGGGCCGCTCGTGGTGCCGACGATGGTTGCGCCGGATGAACTTGCCGAAATGGTGCTCGCGGTCACGTTGCCTGCGCCAAGATTGCCGTCGACCGTCGCATTGCTACGAATCACGGCCGTCCCATTAACGTCGAGGGTGGCGCCGGGGCTCGTCGTGGCGATGCCAACATTGCCGGACGAGCCGTCGAAGATATTGGAATTGCCCAGCTTCGTCGCACTCAGCCACTTGGTTATATGGTTCACTGTGCCGCTGCCTGTGATGGCAGCCGACGGCGAAATGGCTTGTGCTCCCGCTCCGGCCGGATCTGAAGCCTTTAGAAAGGCCGAAGGCGGCAGTCCGCCAATAGTTTCCGCATCCGCCGCTTTTAGAGCGTAGGGAACACTCATCAGCACCGTGCGCGGCTGCTCCACCTGCCCTTGCACCTGTACTCCCAGCCAGCGCGCTTCGCCCGATGCAAACAGAGCGGGAGGGAGTCCTTGGCTGGTGCTCGATCCGAGCATGACGGTGTAGCGTCCTGTCTTGTCGGTGACTACGTTCTGAGTTTCAATCCAGAGTGCGGCACCACCTTGGGCTTGGTTGTAGAGAGAGAACGTTACACCCACCGTACCCGTCAGAGGCTTGTCATTGACGTCGGTGAGTATACCGCTGAACTTGACCACGGGCGGCACAACTGCGTTTCCTGCAGCCGAAGCTGCTTGCTGTGCGCAGAGCGAAACTGCAGAGCAAATCAAAAACAGAAGCAAAACACTGAGAGACAACTTTATTCGCGACATATCAATTCTCCTTTTTCTACGACGTCAACCGCGGTCGGAAGCGGACAAATCCGGAGAACCTCGGCTCTATTGGGGATATCGAAAAGGAGAGAGAAAAGACGACAGATGGAGTAACTCACGTGAGGCAAGCCGGTAAGTTGACGGCCCGTTCCGGAGCGCCAACGCGCGAATTCTCTTTAGCGCTTGGCCAGGGTGCCGAAACCTGGGCGCGGCGCGATCTGGCTCAACGACTGGCGAAGAAGGAATTGAGCATTGGGAAGCTTGCCATTCCAATGGTTCCACAGATCCGTCCGCTGCGCTTCAAGCTGAACGGCTTCATCTTTCCGCCCGCTTCGTCGGAGAAGATTGGCAAGCGCCGTCCAGGTACGGGAAAGACAAGTGGCATCGCGCAGGTCGTTCGACGGATCGGGTTTCCACGCCATCAGTTTGTTGAGCAGATCTGTATACGCTGCAACGGCCTTGTCGAGTTGTCCGGTTTCGGCATAGTCGTCGGCCTCAGCTCTGATAACGTGGTCGGGTCTGCTCATCGGTTCGACGGTATCGGCAGGATATTGGTGAGCCTCACGGAGAAGCTGAAATGCTGCTTCTATACGTCGTCTAGCTTCCTCGCCCTGACCGAGCCAGCGAAGGGGATAAGAAGAGCCCGCGAGCAAGTCCGCCGCAGTCAGCTGCGTGCTGACATTGGTTTTCGCCTCTCGTATGCGGGCGAGAGCTTGGTCGTATGCCAGCAGCGCTTTTTGCGGTTCATCGTGGCGGAGAATGTTACCGATTTCCAGCCCGATGGTTGCAACCGAACGGCGGCTCAGGTAGTCGACAGAGTCTATTTTCGCCAGTTCTTCACCGATGTCCAGCCCTCTTTGCAAGACGGCGAGCGCGTCCCGACTTCGGCCGAGGCTCGGTTCCGCATCCTGCTTTCCCAGAATCATTGCCTTGGTATACAAAGAGTTGGCCAGATTAATACGCATCGATGCGTGCCCGCCAGCGGCTTGCGTCTCATCGAGTTGAATCGCCTCTTGAGCTGTCTGCAATGCTCCGTCCAGATCACCGGACTGCCAGCGCGCGATTGTCAGCGCTCCCAGGATGCTGCCATGAACTCGATGGGCTGATGCGACCGGCTGCGAAATTTCGAGGGCGCGTTGACTGGCCTGTACAGCTTGCTGAAAATGCCTCGCATCGTCATAGCTGTAGGCAATGTTCTGCTCAAAATACGCCATGCTGTAGACATCATTTGGGTCGACATTCCCGAGACTCATGAAATGCTCGACTCGCTCGGAGGCCTTGTCGGCCCAAGACACCATTTCCTGCTTGCGATTCTGCTCGTCGGCCAGGACCATGCGGTCGTGGGCAATGGTCGCCGCGATAAACAATCCTCTTCTGTTGCTGGGATCGACTTTGAGTACGGAATCGACGAAGGTCTCCGCTTTGTTAAGACTCGCTTCCGCTTCGGGGAACTGGCCGAGGTTCGGCGAGGTCGGATCGCCTTGAGCATGCGCTACCCGCACATAAGCGTAGGCGGTCTCGAGCGCTAGATCCTTGTCGCCATGAACGTCGCCGCCGAGCGAAGTCAGATATTGCAGCGAGTCGGAGACAATCTGCATTCTGACCTTGGTCGAACCGGGCAGACCCCGGATGTCATTGTCGAGTGCTATGAATTTATTGGCGAGTTGGCGCACCTGGTCGAATCGTCGTTCGGCAGCCTTCCGTTGGCGATTCGCAATCAGTAACCCGGTTGTCAAGCTTCCAATCACGAGCGCGATGGCGGCGGCGCTGAATGCCACTGCTGCCCGATTGCGGCGCAGAAATTTCGCGGTTCGATAGGCAAGCGTATCGGGTCGGGCGCTAATCGGTACGTGCTTCAGATAACGCTGCAGATCATCGGCCAGCCCAGTGACTGAAGCGTACCGCTCCAGCGGATTCTTCTTCAGAGCCTTGCCGACAATCGTGTCCAGATCCCCACGAAGTCCGCGGCGCAGTTTATCTGAAGTGGTGCCCCGATTTTCAGCAATGAGCGGGCTGTTGTTCGCGGGGATTGCGTCCGAGGCGCGCGGCGGCTCAGTATCGAGCACAGCCTTCACCAGTTCCGCGGGCGAGTGCGAATCAGAGCCTGTGGGATGTTGGCCAGACAACAACACGTAGAGCAACACGCCCAAGGCATAGACGTCAGTAGCAGTCGTGACTGGCTGGCCGGTGAGTTGCTCCGGCGCAGCGTACTGCGGAGTGAGAGCCGAGCCGGATTCGCGCGTGAGCAGGGTCGCCGCACCCGTCTGGCCTTCACCCTCCAGGAGCTTGGCAATCCCGAAGTCCAACAGCTTGACTTCACCGCCGGTCGTGACCAACACGTTCGAAGGTTTGATGTCGCGATGGACAATCAGATTCGCATGGGCGTGCGCCACTGCCGCCAGCACATCCAGAAACAGGCGAATGCGTGCATCGACTTCGAGCTTGTGCTGATCACAATACTGATCGATGGGATCGCCCTCGACATATTCCAAGACCAAATATGCTTGTCCAGACGAAGACACGCCCGCATCCACCAACTCCGCGATGTGTTCATGCGCCAATCGCCCGAGAATGCTGCCCTCTCGTTTAAATCGTTCTTCTCCGCCTCTCCCCGCCAGCGCCAAGTTGACAAACTTCACAGCCACACGCCGCTCGAACCTGCCGTCGCTGCGTTGGCCGAGCCAGACGCTTCCCATTCCACCTTGGCCGATCTGCGAGATCAGCGTATAGGGCCCAATGCTCTGGCCCGCAAGGCCTGGCGCATTCGACCATCCGGGCGAACCTTTCTCCAAAAAACCCTCTTGCACCAGCGAGCGGTGTTCGTCCAGCAATGCTGCCAACTCTGCGGCTAATTCAGGATTCTGCTCTCTAAGCGACAATAGCCATGCGGCTTGCGCTTCGTCGGTCATGGCGAGCGCTTGGTCCAGATATGGACTTACAATCTGCCAGCGTTCGGGACTAAGCGTGCGCATGGCGAGTGCTCAGACCTCCAAATCCGCGCGAATTTTCTGGTGAAGATAAATACGAGCCTTTTCCCAGTTGCGCTGCACGGTTCGTTCGGAAACATCCTGCATGGCGGCGATTTCTACGAAGGAAAAGCCGCAAAAGAACTTCAAATCGACGATCGCGGCGAGGGCTGGCTCCACTTTGCCAAGCTCGTCCAAGGTTTCGCTGATTCGGACAAGCTCTTGGTGGTTCACAGCATTCTCCATCGCATCGGTATCGAGCGCAGTAATCTCAAACAGGCCGCCGCGCTTTTGAGCGTGCTGTTCTCGAGCATGATCAATGATCAGTCCTCGCATGACTCGAGCCGCATATCCCATGAATCGTGCCTGATCGGGAAACGACGGGCCATCGCGGGCAGCCATGTCCAGGTAGGCCTCATGCAGGAGGGTTGTGGCACTGATACTTACGTCTGAGCCATGGCGGGCGAGTTGACGCTTGGCCAGCCGATGCAACTCGGCGTACAGGGCGACAAACAATGCTTCCCGGGCCTGGATGTCTCCTTGCTCGGCTGCGATAATAAGAGAAGGAATTGCCGACCCCACGCCTGCCTCCAAGGGCTGCAAGCCACCGTGATAGGCCCCCAAAATGGTGACAGCTTCTCGCAGTTCGGGTGGATAGTCAAGCGGCGCAGAGAGACCGTCACCCTGGAACCTACGTCAATGTGACCACGCCGAGCGGCACCTGCTCAGCGATGTGCCGTTTCATGGACTTGCAAGATGAAATCCCTTTGTCTTCGCGACTTTGGTCCAAACTGTGTGTTTTTTGCTATCGGAGGTAAACTGGCATGCTTGGAAAGCTGCACCTTGCTGCTCCGCTTCTCATTTTGTGCAATGTCTTGCTGCTCTGTCCGAAACAGATCGCTGCCCAAAGCGTGGCGTCCACGCTCACCCCGTTGTGTACACCCAAAGTGATCGCCAGCAAGACGGTCGCTTCGGCCAAGCAACGCTACGAAGCTGGGCAGAAGGCAGAACCTCCACTCACCGACCAAACCGATGGTTTTGCCTGGCCTGACACGCCCATCGGCGTGATCAAAACAGATGACGGCTACGAGTTTTTCGCCAGCGACGGTGGACTGCACTCCCGCCAGTTCTGGCAAGGACACTGGTATGGCAACAATAAGTACGGATCGGCAACGCGCACGATTGGCACGTTAGATGATCCCCTCGGTTCAGGCTCTCCGATTGACGTGACCATCCTCCCCAACCCGGATCCAGCAGTGAATCCTTATTATTCGAGCTATGACTACATGGGAGGTGGACCGGTCTACAAAGTTCCCAACGGGATGCCGGGAGCGGGTAATCTGCTGATGGTTTACCACGCTGAAATCAACACGGTAACCACGAACAGTTTCTATGCCGTTCTGGCCTTAGCCACATCGACCGACAACGGCATGAGTTGGACCGACCTGGGCGAGATCATTCGCGTGAATCAGGCATACCGTAAAGATCTGGACGGCTATGACATCGGCGATCCGCCGCTGGTGACCTCGCCTGATGGCAAATACTTCTACATTTATTTTCGAGATTGGCTGGCAAACGGAACTACGCATTGGAAAAACACAGTCACGCTGGTTTCTGTCGCTCGCTCGCCGATTGCGGAAGTTCTATCGGCTGCCTTCGGCTCGAAACCGCACGCAGCACTCTTTCAG
>Ga0210393_10002236_pt1 | contig 16011 bp, 19 predicted proteins | sample IncBWC27OmetaG_FD_160068 | JGI IMG/M metagenome (GOLD analysis project Ga0210393, IMG submission 160068) | Forest soil microbial communities from Barre Woods Harvard Forest LTER site, Petersham, Massachusetts, United States - Inc-BW-C-27-O ... | reverse complement strand
AAGTAGCTTCATCGTCGATTAGACCTCGGGTTCAATGGAGGGCGGAGAATTCCGGGCTTACTGCTGAAGGATCATATAAATTGGCGGTAAATGCTAGGGTTTTTGCTCGCTGCCTCGCCTTTTTTTATTTTCGGACTGACCAATTTTCTACTACGGCTTGCATCGATACGATTAAAGGGTACACATTTATGTATGGAGCAGGACGTTGAATCACGAATAGTTACGTTATGCTCAAAGAAGGTTAAGTCTCTTTTACTTGTTCACGATGAAGCCGGAGGAGCGGGCAGGCAAATGAATACGGGAAAATCGTTATTGGAACAATTTCAGGGTTCGGACGGACGACAGCACCTGATCGACGCTCTGGTCTCGCAGCCGCTGGTCGGCGACAGGGACCTGGCGGTCATAGTCGCGCAGCGTCTGAAGTTGGAAGAGGTGCCGGCGGGAAAGAATCTGATCAAGCAGGGCGCATCTGACACCGATCTCTTTCTGATTCTGAAGGGCGCCGTTTCGATCGCCGTCGACGGGCGCGAGGTCGCGCACAAGGAAGCCGGCGAACATGTCGGCGAGATGGCGGTCGTCGATCCGGTCACGCCGCGTTCGGCGTCAGTCGTCACGACGGCGGATACGGTGGTAGCGCGGATTGCGGAGCCGGACTTTTCGGCGCTCGCCGATCGGCATCCCAGGCTCTGGCGGAGAATCGCGCTCGAGTTGGCGAGCCGGCTGCGCACCGTGAGCACCGTGGAGCATCACAAAAGCACCGTCGAGCACCACCGAGTAAAGCCACACCACCGAGCCGCCTAGGCTACGCTCAGCGCTTTCTCATCGCTTCGAGTTCGTCAACGGTGCGCGGCCAGTCCTCGTGCATCAGGCGCGACAGTGCGCGGTCGGCGAGCAAGCGGCCGCCGGTCTGGCACTTCGCGCAGTAGTTGGTTTCGTTGCTGGCGTAGCGGATGCGCTGGACCCTCGTGCCGCATCGCGGGCATGGCTGGCGATAGCGGCCGTGGACGGCCATTTCGGGGCGAAACGCGGTGACCTTTTCGGGAAACTCGCCATTGGCGTCGGCGCGCAATCGATCCGTCCATTCGACGAGCGTCGCGCGCGTCGCATCGTAGAGCCGCTCGATTTCCTCGACACTCAGTTTCTGCGACATCGCGACGGGCGAGAGTTGTGCGCGATGCAGAATCTCGTCGGAATATGAATTGCCGATGCCGCTGAAGATGTGCGGGTCGGTGAGCGAGCGCTTCAACGTGTGATTCTCGGAGCGCAGCGCGGCGGTGAACGCGTCGAGGCTCGCGTCGAGCGGCTCGAGACCACCGGCGTTCAGGGTCTGCAGACCTGCTTCGCCGTCGACGACGCGGAGCGCGGCGCGACGCTGCGTGCCCGCTTCGGTAAGCCACAGCCATCCGTTGTCGAACTCGAAGGCGACGAGGATGTTGCGGCCCCCGAGTTTTGGCGCGGTAGCTTTCCAATGCAGCCGGCCCGCGATCATGAGATGCAACACGAGCCACAGGCCGCCGTCGACGCCGATCGCGATCTGCTTGCCGACGCGGCGAACTTCGCGGACCGTCCGGCCGTGGGTTGCGCTGATTGGAGGAGCGGTCGAGCGCAACAGGAACGGCGACTTGACCATCGCGCGCACGAGCTGGTGGCCGACGACTCGCGCCTGCAAGGCTTCCACGTAGACGCTGACATCCGGCAGTTCTGGCATTAGAGTTGACGCGCGCGGCCCATGTTAGATTTACCTGAATTTATCTCGATGAGGATGCGCCGATGAGCTACTTTCTTGCCAAGACTGAACCGGGGACTTATTCGATCGACGACCTCGAGCGCGACAAGCGGACCGCATGGGACGGCGTGACCAATCCGCAAGCGGTCCGCGCCATTCGCGAGATGAAACCGGGCGACATCGTATTCATCTATCACAGCGGCGGTGTTTCGAGCGTGGTCGGGATGGCGGCGGTGAAATCGGCGCCGCGCGACGATCCCAAGAATGCGAAGTCGGCGGTGGTCGAGTTGGAGTACGCCGGACGAATCGAGCCGCCGGTAACGTTGGCGGAGATCAAGCAGTCGAAGAAGTTCGATGACTGGGCGCTGGTGCGGCAAGGGCGCCTGTCGACGATGGCAGTCCCCGAGAAATTCGTCACGTGGATGCGCGCGCGCTATCCGAAGGCGAAGATCTAGGCGCGGCAAGGCTCCCGGGATTCTTCGCCGCAGCGGCTCTGAATGACACAAAGAGAGGCCGCGGCGAATAGACACACACGAGCGAGCACTTTGCCCTGTGTCTGTTCACCGCAGAGTCCTTCTTTGTGTCATTCAGAGTGGAGTCTGCGGAACGAAGAATCCCGGTCCTTTTGTCCGCACGATTTTAGGCGCGATTCTGGAATAGTCAAAAAAGAACGGAGGCGGTCGTGATGACCGCCTCCGCGTTATCCGAACTAAACTAAGGTGCGACTACGGAGTGGCCTTGGCCGGCTTCGCTTCGTTGAACTTCAAGCTCAACGCGGCAACGCCCGCGGCCACGTTCAAGCCATTCTGTCCTTCGATCGAAACCGGCTGCAATGCAATCGAGCTGTTGAAGCCGCCGACCAATACGTTCGCGCCCGCGCCGACTCCGACCGCAGCGCTGGCAGTAGCTCCGCCGTAGTGGCCCGCAAGTGCGCCCTGGCCGAGGTTGGTGGTCGGGGCAAGCACGGCCCACATAATCACGCCCGACGACAAGTAGCCGATGTCAGCGCCGAACTTGGTGATCGAGCCGGTGTAGTACTCGGTGTAGCCCGGCTGCAGCGCATAGGCGCACTCCAGCTTACGCGACGAGCCGAAAATAAATCCCCAGCCGGCCGCGACGTGACAAGTGAGGTATCCTGCGCGAACCGCAGCTTTGCTGCCGCCGCCATCCTGTGCCCGTGCCGATGGTGCGCCGGTGGCGAGTGCTACCGCCAACCCTAATGCGATTACCATTCCTCGTGTCTTCAGAATCATTGTCTCCTCCGTTCTCTGCTGAGGCTGTCCGTTCCGGTTGGCCGGACCCCGAGGAAAAGCTCCTCTAGTTGGTTACCCAGTCGAGGTGCAAAACTCGCATTTTGCTTGGTCAAATGCAATACGATCTGCCCGAGTCGCAGGGTCGAGACAGGGTTAATCACTTGACTATGATCTGCCGATCCAGCACCATCCTGCGGACTTGGTTGAAGCCAAGGCACTAGGAGAACCTATCGATGAGTCTTAAGTCTATTCTCGCAAGTTTCACCGTCGCTTCGCTGGCGATTTGCGCGCTTACGCTGACCGCGTCCGCACAGAGCTCGCAGAAGCAGCTAGACCTCGCGGCCGCGCGCGCGCAGCGCAAGGCAACGGTGGGCGCCAACATGAATCTCAGCTCCGACGAGGCGGCAAAGTTCTGGCCGGTTTACGACGCCTACGAAGCGGCGATGGACAAGGTCGAGGATCGTCACGTTCGCGAGCTCAAGGAATTCGCGAAGAACTACAACAATCTGACCGATGACGCCGCCAAGAAGAAACTCGACGAAGTGTTGGCAATCCAGCAGGCGCGGCTCGACGTGCAGAAGGAGTTCGTTCCGCAGTTTCGCGCGGTGGTCTCGCAAGTGAAGGTGACGCGCTTCTATCAGATCGACAACAAGATCCAGGCGCTGATCCAGTGCGACATCGCGCAGCTGGTGCCGCTGGCGGCAGCGCCGGGCGAGGCTACTCCGCAGCAGTAAGCGGGGGGCGACCAGGCTCCGCTCGAGCGCTCGGGCGGAGTTACTTTTTCTGGAGGCGATCGATCGACGCGAGGATGAGCTTGCCGGCCGCCTCGCGATCGACCCAGTCGCCGACTTTCACCCACTTGCCCTTCTCTAGATCCTTGTAGTGGCGGAAGAAGTGATCGATCTGGTCGAGCATTATCTTGGGCAGGTCGGTGTAGTTGGCGATTCCGTCGAAGTAGGGATTCAGCTCGTCAACCGGCACCGCGAGAATTTTCTCGTCGATGCCATTTTCGTCTTCCATCAGCAACGCGCCCACCGGACGGCATCTGATGACCGCGGCCGGCGCGACCGGTACCTGTGACAGCGCGAGCACGTCGATAGGGTCGCCATCCAGGGCCAGCGTGTTGGGGATGAAGCCGTAGTTGGCGGGATAGTACATCGCGGTGTGCAGAAAACGATTGACGAACAGCGCGCCTGACGCCTTGTCGAGCTCGTACTTTACCGGGACTCCGCCTTGCGGAATTTCCACCAGCACATTGATGTCGTCGGGCGGATTGCGGCCAGGCGGAATTCTAGTGACGTCCATGCGAATGCAGCCTCCGAAAACTGCAGTGAGTAGAGCATGCGATCGCGTTTGAGGCCATCGCAAACCCGCCGTATTGCCTTAGTCCTCACTTCGAAATAGATACGGGTCAAACACTCAAGCGGAAATCCAAACGGAGGAACGGCGATGGCTCTTCACGGCGGATGCCTTTGCGGCGGTGTGCAATACGAAATCAACGGCAAGCTCGAGAATGCCGGAATCTGCCACTGCTCGATGTGCCGCAAGAACAGCGGCTCGGCGTTTGTGGCGGCGGCGCAAGTCGCAGCGAAAGATTTCAAATGGACCAAGGGCGAGAGCTTGCTGGGGAGTTATGCTTCGTCGCCCGGCGCAAAGCGGATGTTCTGCAAGAATTGTGGCTCGCCAATCGCGGGCGGCGGTGAGTCGATGAAGGACAGCTTGTTCATCAATTTGGGCTCGCTCGACGACGATCCCGGCATACGGCCGGGCATACACATGTTCGTCGGCTCGAAGGCTCCGTGGTACGAGATCACCGACAAGCTGCCGCAGTTCAAAGAATTCCCGGTGTAGCCGCACGGCCGAACACCACCGGTTTGCGCGCTAGCGAGGAGAGTTATTGATTTGGCGAAGGGCCGACTGCCTTGCCGACCTGCGTATCGATTTCGAGATGGTGCGGATTGCCTGCTTTGTCTGGAACGATGCTGTGAACGTTGCCGCTGCTCAGCGTCACCCGGCTCGGCACGTTCTGTCCGTTGACCGCAACCGCGTCCTCGATAGTTACGGTGGTGCCGCTTGTGAGCGCGATCGAACTGCCGTCGGGAAACGACAACGTCGCAGTGGAGCCCGGCTGAGTCGTAACAACATCGTGAAGTTGGACGGGCGTCCCTGGTTGCGCGGGCAGGGAAGCGCCGCCGCGCTGGATCTGCGCGGTGCCGGTTACCTGGCTGACGGAGCCGACGGAATCATCAGCGCGCGCCGTCGCGCCTGCCTCTAGTAATCCGAGGCAGAGCATCGCGCACGATATCACTAACGTAGTCGATCGAATTGTTCGTTTGACGCCGCTCAGTCGGATTTTTTTCATGATGGCTTCCCGGCCGTTTTTACTCTTTCTTGCCAGAAGTTTGCGTCCCAAACTATAGCATCCTTGACTACTCGCACGCTATGAAGCGTCAATTCTGCGCCTCTGGCGTTGCCACCGCAAAACCGCAAGTATTACATTGTTACTGATCGCCAAACCTCCACCCGGGAAAAGTGCTCGAATGAATGCAGCACCGCACCTATACTCGCGAACTCGAAAATCGGCCGGCGGCCAAACGTTGGCCGAGTACGCGCTGATTCTTCTCGCGATCCTCGTAGTCGTTATTGCCGGTTACCAGGTGATGGGCACGACGCTCAAGGCAGAACTCGTGAACATCGATGGAGAAATGTAGTCGCTGCCCGCTTCGCCTTTAAGTTTGATCACACTATCAGCGCTTGGCCACGGTGGCGCCCCAATTCTCCGGGTCGACATCGCTTACTGACTCACTGAACGTCCATCGGTGACCAGCTAAATCTTCGGCCGTGTACTGTCGCTCGCCGAATAGGTAGTCGGTGGGTGGACTCAGTATCCGCGCGCCGAAATCCCTCGCTTGCGCGAAGTGGCTGTCGACGTCCTCGACGCGCACATTGAGGGATTGGCTGACCTCGTTAGGGCGGGGCGGTCGAAATTCGACGAGGTCGGGAGTCGCGAATCCCGTTCCAATCCGCGCGGCGCCCAGCACCACGGCGCCGTCGCCGATAGATAGTTGCGCGTGGCCGGGCTTGCCGTCGGGTCCGGCGCGCAGCCGTTGCTTGAAGCCGAAGGCTCCGCACAGAAATTCGATCGCCGCGCCGACGTCGTCGTAGATGAGGTGGGGCACAATGGTTCCCGCAGGTGCGGAGCGGTTGATAATCACAGGTGGCATCCTTTACACCGCGCAGATCGCGGCTATGTGTCACCCGTTTTACCAAATTGCCGATTCAGCTGGAAAACGCGTTGAAACGGTTCGAGGTCGCCGTTACCGTGTAGACCGGAGCGCAGAGACGAAGCGAGTGACCGCCCGGTGGAAATCGATTCTCGTTGCCGCAATGGCCGGCGGCGCAATCGTGATCGCTGAGGGATGCATGCAGACGCAGGAGATCGATCAGACGTTGCCGCCGTACGCGTCTATCTCAGACGAAGGGCGCGATCCGGCAAGCGCGCCCAAGCCGCCGCCGTCGGACGATTCATGCGGCGTCATGTGCTCGATTGGCAACGCAATTGTGTCTCCGTTCGAGGCCATATTCGGATCGAGCAGCTAATTTTCCGACCGTCCCGTGTCCGATCGTGAACACACGAACCTTCATCAGTCTCGAAACGCCGCGCCTCATCCTCAGGCGATTTCGCGAGTCCGACCTCGCGAGCTTCATGGCCTATCGAAACGATCGCGAGGTCGCGCGCTACCAGTCGTGGGAATCGATCACGCGCCCCGAAGCCGTGAGATTCATCGCGCAGCAAGGGCGGCATCGGCCGGGCATTCCGGGCCGATGGTTTCAGTTCGCGGCGGAACTGAAGGCGGGCGGCGTGCTCGCCGGCGATTGCGCGTTGCTGGTCATCAGGACCACGCCACGAATCGGCGAAATCGGCTACACCTTCGCGCGCGCATGCCAGCATGTCGGGTTGGCGACCGAAGCCGCGCGGGCGGTGATCGATTTCGCGTTCGATTCACTCGGGCTCAGCCGCGTGATCGCGACCACCGACTGCCGTAACGCGCCGTCGGTCGCTTTGATGGAGCGGATCGGAATGAAAAGGTCGGGGCACTTCGTCCACAACGCCTGGATCAAGGGCGAGTGGTGCGACGAGTTTCAGTACGCGGTGCTGCGGGAGGATTGGTCGCGCGTGCGGGTTTGAGCCTGCGCAGACTCGTCGACGCGAGCTTGACAGTAGGGCGCGCCGGGTCATTGATCGGGTTGATCGATGTGCTTGGTCGATCTGACTAATCCTGCTTCGAGGAGGATTCGCTCATGACCCGGATAATCGACGCCGACGGGCATGTCGTCGAGCCGCGCGCGCTGTGGGAAGATTACGCCGAGCCTCGATTTCGCGATCGGATGATCCAGATTCGGCGCAATCGCGACGGGGGCGACGAACTTTTCATTGACGGCGAGAATCGCAGCCGTCCGTCGTTGCCGGTGGCGGCCTCGATGACGCCGGGCGGACTCTCGGACCTTGAGCGCGCGCGCAAACTCACTTGGGACGATATCCTGCCCGGCGGTTACGATCCTCACGCGCGAATCAAGGTGATGGATGAAGAAGGGATCGACGTCGCCGTGCTCTACCCGTCGTTGTGGCTGCTCTATGGCGACCTGACCGAACCGCAACTCGCGGCGGCTGCGTGCCGTGCCTACAATAACTGGCTCGCCGATTTCTGTAAGGCCTCACCAAAGAGATTGTACGGCGTCGCGCCCATGCCAATTCAAAACGTCGATGAAGCGGTGCGCGAGATGCGGCGCGTCGTGCGGGAACTTGGCTTCAAGGCGGTGTTCGTCAGACCTAATCCGTTTAGTGGACGCCGCCTCAACGACGCGGCTTACGATCCGTTCTGGCGCGAGGCGCAGGAGCTCGACATTCCGGTGGCGGTCCACGGCAGTTTCGGCACGCGCATGCCGACGATGGGCGGCGATCGCTATCACGACCCGTTCTTCTTCCACATGGTCTGTCATCCGTTCGAGCAGCAGGCAGCCTGCATGGATATCGTTTGCGGCGGTGTCCTCGCGCGATTTCCAAAGCTGACGGTCGGCTTCCTCGAGTCGGGAATCGGATGGCTCGGCTACTGGCTCGATCGGATGGACAGCCATTACGAGAAAATGGGCACCTATGTGCCGTGGTTGAAGCGCAAGCCGAGCGAGTACTTCGCCGAGCGATGCTACATCTCGATGGACCCCGACGAGAGCACGCTCAAGGCGATGATAGACCTGGGCGTCGAGCGCAACGTGCTATGGGGGTCGGACTATCCGCACTTCGACTGCACCTATCCGGGCGTCGTGCGCGAGGTGACTCGTGCGCTGGGGAAGTTGTCGGACAGCGCGCGCGACAACATCCTGACGCAGAATGCGCTGCGGTTTTATCGGCTGAGCTGATTACTTGGCGCGGGCGTGAACGATCGCGCCGCCAACAGCGCCGTGTGCAATCGCATCGTGTAGTCCGGAGTACATCGTCAGCACGAAGTTGTACGAGTCGGCGCCGCCCATGTTTTCGATCTCGGCACGCTTTTGGCCGATCCGCTCGACGAACTTCGCGTACCATCGTGTGTAGTCGGCGCTTAGATCCTCGACCACGCCCGGCTCCCATCCGGCTTCACTCAGCATCGCACCAATCTCAGGTAATCGAATCGCAAACGGAATGAAGTCCGGCCGATTCGCTCCGAGCGATTGATTGCCGACGGTGTAATCGAAGAGGACAAGCCGCGCGCCGGGCTTCGCGACCCGGCGCATCGCGGCCAGCGCGTCGCGCTGCCGGGGGAATGCGTAGAAAGCGTTGAAGCTATAGATGAGGTCGAACTCGCGAGTGACGGTCTGCGGTACGTCGACTACGTCGCAGGTGTGAAATCCGATTTCAGAATAAGTTGCGCGTGCGTATTCGATCGAATCGGAGTCACGGTCGAAACCCTCGGCATGGCCCCACCCGTGGCGGCGCAGGTATTCGGCGGTGCCGCCGCGGCCGCATCCGACGTCGAGCATCCAGCGGTCGGCGCTTTTCGGGATCGAGCGGAAGGCCCGCTCGATTGCCTCCTCTTCGCCGGCGTGCGCGTAATCGCCGTCGCGAGTCAGCGCGAGGATGCGCTTGCCCTCGAACGAGTTCATGTTCATCGGCGACGGACTCATGATCGAGTACTATATCAGCGGTGCAAATCATGAAACGCCGACATATAACCGCGCTTTCGATCGCCGTGGCCGCAGCCGCGGCCGTGCTGTTAGGAGCGGGCCGCGCTCCAATCTACCTGGGCGTGCTCGAACCGCCGCTGGATCCGACCAAAGGAGCGTTCCACGTGCGGGTAGCTTTTCTTTTTCACGACCAGCAATGGAGCGCGATGCCCAATCACGACGATGACGCATCGAAGGCGGTGGCAAAGTTCCCGACCAAGGTTACGTGGACAATCGCGCTGCACGGCAAGAAACTCGGCGAGGTAACCACAGTGCGGCCGCCGGCCTATGGTATCTCGGACATCGGACTGGAAGGCCTAGCGGCAGGTTCGATCGCGCCCGTAATCCAGGATGACGCTGCGTTGTTCAAGACTTGGGCGGGCGCCGCGCCGGATCGGCCGCTGGTCGCAATCTCCGCGCCGAACTACCAAGACCCGGACCAATGGAAGCCGTTGGAGGTGCCGGCCGAGATGCGCGAACGAGCGGCGACGGCGTTCAAACAAAAAATTGCGCTCGACCTCAGTTGCAACGGCAAACCAACGCGCGACTATCCCGCGTCGGCGCTACAGATTCACGGCAAGGCGTACCGTTCAGCGAACGGCGACGTTTTGATCGCGATGAACCCGCATCCGAAGCTGAACCGCTGCCAGGGACCTCCGGGCGATGAGTGGGATTCGGTTTGGTTCCACTTGCAAGGCGACAAAATCAACTGGATCGGCAACGGTCTCACGCTATTGGATGTCGGGGACTACACCGGCGAGGGTACCTCGGAAATTCTTTTCCAATACGACGGCTACAATCGCGACGGTTACGTGTTGCTCGATCCGCGCGACGACTCGAAGAACGAATTCGCGTGGTCCTATCACTGAGCGCGTTGTCCTAGTCAGGATTCTTGCCCTGGGCTTGCGATCACTACTACGTAGCCGTCGGGGTCGCGGAGCCACATCTCTCGATGCCCCGCGTTGGGATTGACCTTTGGTTCCTCGATGACTTGGGCTTTCAGCGAGCGAGCACGTTCGACCGCAGCGTCGAAGTCGTCCAGTTCGAACCATAGCAGGACTCCATGTCCAACTGGCGCCGCGTCCGCGTTGACGAGATTGGGATGGTCCTCCTCGTCCCACGCATGGAGTTGCAGGATCAGGCGACCGTCGATCATCAACCGATCGTAGCTATCGCGATGCTCATGTTCAGGCAGTCCTTTCACTCCGAGCAGCTGTTGGTACCAACGGCGGCTGACCCGCACATCGCGCACGGCAATCAGAGGCTGGGACTGAACGCTTGCTATTTGAGGTGCTGACTTTGTCATCTTCTAATCTCCGATGGAGTCTTGAGCAGACGTCGTGCGGCGATGACAGCGATGGCGACAAAGATTATCCAAAATAAGACCGCACCGATTCCGAAGGCTATTCGCCCGATCACGCTGTTGCCGAGTGGCGAAGTCCCAACAGGGGTGCTCATCGTGAACGCTCGCGGCCCTGAGCCTATCGATATCCACGAGAAAAGCGCACCCATACTTCCCACGATTCCCAGCACCAAGAGTTGTTGCGTCACGTACAACCATAGCGGCGCGTCGGCAGGCAGACTTCCGTTGGCATCAGCGCGGCCGACAGCGTAGCCGATGATGATCGCAAATCCTGCCAGTACGAATATGAGTCCTATGGAGTACTGCACCAATAGCGGAGCACCGTCCGTCGTCGGATGCCATCCGGGAGCGACCAGTTCGCCAACAAGGGGAGTGACAGCCAGGCCCATAGCTATAAAAAGTATCCCGACAAGAATCGCCATGCGCCGAGAGAGTTGCGACTTCGAGTCCATCTGGCAACTACGGTGTCAGGCCCAGGGAGTCATTGCGCTTCGATGGGGGCGTTGTCGATGCGGCTTTGCTTCCACACTTCGGGGATGAATTCGTGGTTGCGGATGGCGCCGTCGCCAATCATCACGAAGACTGCCGGCCCTTGCTGCACGATTTTGCGCGCGGTCATCCCGGGGAGGACCTTGTCGAGGATGCCCGAGTAGAGCTGGGCGAAGTTGTCGGCTGAGCCGGCGTCGCGGAACGCGAGCATCCAGAGCACGGTCAGCGATTTACCCTTTTGCAGAGCCACGATCCGATCGCCCGCCCACTTGGTCGACGCCTCGACGTAAGGCGTACCTTCGCCCATCGTGCGCTCGAGCATGATCTTTAGCATCAGCTCGCCGAGCGTGTCATCGTCGACTTTTTTCCAATCGTGCAGAACCTTCTCATAGCCTGTCAGCTTGACGTCCTTAGCGGGCGTTGGATGGTCGAAGTAAAGCTCGGGATGCATGATTTGCTGGGTCGATAGCGATGGTCCTTTGAGCAGCGCGTTGACTCCTTCCCACTTTTTGCGATGATAGGCCTCGGCGACGAAGCGGGCGCCCTCCGTGTACTGGAAAATAAAAGGGTAAGTCATCGCGCGCGGCTTATCTTCCATGCGTCCCATGAAGACCGGGACGATGTCCTGCAGATGGGTGTCGAAGTAATCGATCGTCTGGTCGTCGACGCGCCCGGTCACCACCGAAAATCCCGAGAGGGTCGCGTCGCCTTCGACCACTGCCTTGTAGGCCAACGTGCGGTCGGTATTGCCCTTGTACTTCTGAAGCGTGGCGCCCATGCCGAAGTGCTGATCCTGCAGCGCGTGCGTCATCTCATGCCCGAGGACACCCGCGGTTTCGAGCTTCATCATCCCGGTGACGGCGTTGCGATATTGTGCGGGCAGCTCGATCGCCAAAGGCCGATCGATGATCACGATGTCCTTGTGGTGATCGTCGTAGAAGCCGGCCAGTTCGAGCGTCATGTCGGCGACGTCTTTGCGGCCGAATTCAAGATCGGCCGGAAAGAGACCGATCATCTTGTTCTCCTCGACGCCGACCTCGAGTTCTTCCTCGCTTACCTCGTGCGCGAACTGTGCGCTGAACCTAGCCTTGGTCGCCTCGACGCCAAGATAGGTCACCGGCACATCGGCGGTGAACTTGAGCCCGCGAATCTTCTGCACGCGCGCTTTCACAACGCCCGCCTCGTCGCCGCTCAACGTACCATCTACCTGGGCGGCCGCGAGGTTGCAGAACAATGCAGCGACGACGCATGCGGATGCGACTAGCGCAACGAATCGAAGCCGGATTCCCCCCAAAGTGCGCCTCCCCCTTTTCAGTCAGCCCTGCTTCGCGGGGATTCCGATCGAAGGCAATCATGCGGCGCAATCACTAGGAAGCGAGGCGGCCGTCGGCTGGCTCGGCAGTGGGCTCGGGCGTGATTTGGCTGGGTGCGGACTGAAGCGCGGGTACAGGACGCTCGCCGGCGCGCCATGCGTGGTAACGGGCGAGGAATCCTTCCATGTAGGTGTAGAACACGGGCGTTATGTAGAGAGTCAGAAACTGCGAGAAGAACAAGCCGCCGACGACAGCTACACCTAGCGGGCGGCGCGACGAGCCGCCGGCGCCGAGTCCTATCGCGATAGGCAGTGTGCCCATCAGCGCCGCCATCGTGGTCATCATGATCGGGCGGAAGCGGATGATGCAGCCCTCGAAGATCGCGTCGGCCGGCGACTTGCCTTCGGTGCGCTGCGCGTCGAGCGCGAAGTCGATCATCATAATGGCGTTTTTCTTGACGAGGCCGACCAGCATGATGACGCCGACGAACGCGAACAGGTCAAGCTCCATACCGAACAGCCACAGCGTCATCAGCGCGCCAAATCCAGCCGACGGCAGGCCGGAGAGAATCGTGATCGGATGGATGAAACTTTCGTAGAGTACGCCGAGCACCAGATAGATCACGAGGATGGTCATCGCCAGCAGGATGCCGAGGCCGGAGAGTGACGACTCGAAGGCTTGCGCCGTGCCCTCGAAGTCAGTCGTGATGCTGTCGGGCAGGGTTGCCGCGGAAATCTTGTGGACCTGGGCGAGCGCCTTGCCGAGTGAAACGCCCGGCGCGACATCGAAGGAGATCGTCGCCGACGGCAATTGCCCGGAATGGTTAATCTGCAACGGACCGAGCGATCGCGTGAACTTGACCAGCGTGTCGAGCGGCACCAGCGCACCGCTGGACGAGTGCACGTAAAGCATCGAGAGCGTGTCCGGCTCGGCCTGGTATTGCGGCTCGACCTCCATGATGACCCAGTACTCGTCGTTGGGCGCGTAGATGGTCGAGATCTGACGTGAACCATAAGCGTCGTAGAGTGCGTCTTCGATCGCGTTGGCGGAGATGCCGAGCGAGTGCGCCTTGTCGCGATCGATGTCGACGGTGACCTGCGGATTCTCGACCTGCAGGTCGCTGTTGACGCCGCGCAATTCCGGCAGCATCCGCAGTTTCGACTCGAGCATCGGCGCGTACTTGTAAAGCGTCGCCGTGTTCTGGCTCTTCAAGGTCATCTGATACATGCTGCGCGTGAATTGCGCGCCGATGCTGATGGGCGGCGGATTCTGCAGAAAGACGCGCAGGCCGGGCACGCTGTTCAATATCGGCCGCCACTTCGAAATCAGCTGATCGACGCTGAGCGCGCGCTGCGACGCCGGCTTCAAATGCAGAAATATGATGCCCGAATTGCTGGCGCCGCCCGGACCGCCCGATCCCACGCTGACGAAGTAACTAATGATGCTGGGGTCGTCCTTGATTAGACTGGCTACGGCGAGTTGATGCTCGACCATCGAGTCGTAGGAGATTCCCTGCGCCGCGAGCGTGAAAATGATCAACTGGTCGTCGTCCTCAGACGGCAGGAAACCTTTCGGGATCGCGTAGAACATGTAGATCGTCGCCAGCAGCAGCGCGCCGGAGAAATACATGGTCGCGCGGCGATGACGCATGACCCACGACAGGCTGCGCTGGTAGCCGTCCAACATGCGATCGAACCAGCGCTCGGTGACGGCGTAAAATTTGCCGTGGCGCTCGCTGCCGGGCGGGCGCAAAAAGCGCGAACAGAGCATCGGCGTCAAGGTCAGCGACACGAAACCCGACACCAGGATCGCAGCGCCGATTGTCACTGCAAATTCGTGCAGCAGGCGTCCGAGGATGCCGCCCATGAACAGTACCGGGATGAATACGGCGGCCAGCGAGAAGGTCATCGACATGATCGTGAAGCCGATTTCTTTCGCGCCCTCGAGCGACGCGGTCATCACGTCCTTGCCCATCTCCATGTGGCGCACGATGTTCTCGAGCATGACGATGGCGTCGTCGACGACGAAGCCGACGCCGAGGGTAATCGCCATGAGCGAGAGATTGTCGAGCGAGTAGTCGAGCATCCACATGACGGCGAAAGTGCCGATGATCGACATTGGCAGTGCGAGGCTCGGGATGACGGTCGCCGACAAGTTGCGCAGGAACAGGAAGATCACCATCACCACCAGGAAGATGGTGAGCAGCAGCGTGAATTGCACGTCGTTGATCGACGCGCGAATAGTTTCGGCGTAGTTGCCGAGCGTGTTGATGTGCAGCGCGGCCGGCACCTCGGCCCGGAACGCGGGAATCAGGCGCATCACGTTGTCGACGACTTGGATGGTGTTGGTGCCGGGCTGACGCTGAATCGCGAGCACGACCGACGGCTCGCCGTTGGCCCATCCCGTGGTCTTGTTGTTCTGTACGCTGTCGAGCACCTGGCCGATATCGTCGAGCCGCACGGGCGAACCGTTCTGATACGCGACGATCAGAGACCGGTAAGCAGCCGCGTTGGTGAGCTGGCCCTTGGTGTCGACGGTGAACGCCTGATGCGCGCCGTAGAGCGTGCCGGTCGGCAGGTCGACGTTCGCATTCTGAATGGCGGTCGAAACCTCGTCGATGCCGATGCCGCGCGTCGCCAGTGCCTTGGGATCGAGCTGGATGCGCACGGCGTACTTTTGCGATCCATAGACCTGCACCTGCGCGACGCCGGAGACCATCGAGATGCGCTCGGCGAGGTAGGACTCGGCATACTGATCGACCTGCGAAATCGGCATCGTGGTCGAGCCGAGTCCGAGATAGAGGATCGGCTCATCGGCGGGATTAACTTTCCTGTACGACGGCGGACTCGGCATCCCTTGCGGTAGCTGAGATTGCGTCTCGGCGATCGCGGCCTGCACGTCCTGCGCGCCTGCGTCGATGTTGCGCGTCAGGCTGAATTGCAGCGTGATGTTGGTCGAGCCCTGGATGTTGGTCGAGGTCATCGAGTCGAGACCGGCGATGGTCGAGAACTGTTTCTCGAGCGGAGTCGCGACGGATGACGCCATCGTCTCGGGACTGGCGCCGGGCAGCGATGCGCTTACGACGATGGTTGGAAAATCGACGTTGGGCAGATTGTTGACGGGCAGATATCGGTACGCCATCAGCCCGAACAGAACGATCGCGAGCGAACTCAGGGTCGTCATGACGGGGCGGCGGATGAACATTTCAGAGATGTTCATGATGAGGCACCGCCGCTGGTCAGACCGGATTTGATCGTGACAGTCGCGCCGGGAATCAGCCTGAGCTGCCCATCGGTCACGACCGTTTCGCCGGGCTTGAGTCCGCTGTTGACGACGGTCTCGTTGTCGATCGTTTCGCCGATCACGATCGGCCTGAGCGTGGCCTTCATGTCGGGCTGCACGACGAAAACGAACGAACCCTGCTGTCCGGTCTGCACCGCCTGCGACGGCACGAGAATCGCGCCCGGGTGATCGCGAAGTACGAGCGTTGCGTTGACGAACTCGCCCGGCCACAGCCGCGCGTCGGTGTTGGCGAACTCTCCCTTGAGATTTATCGTGCCGGTCTTCGAATCAACCATGTTGTCGACGAAGCTCAGCTCGCCGGATTCGAGCGGACCTTGCTGCTCGGGCAGCGAGACCTGCACAGCGAGCTTGTGCTCGGCCATG
>Ga0210393_10002235_pt1 | contig 16019 bp, 17 predicted proteins | sample IncBWC27OmetaG_FD_160068 | JGI IMG/M metagenome (GOLD analysis project Ga0210393, IMG submission 160068) | Forest soil microbial communities from Barre Woods Harvard Forest LTER site, Petersham, Massachusetts, United States - Inc-BW-C-27-O ... | reverse complement strand
CAATTCGCCGCGATCTTTCCGATCCTGGCGAATCGCGTCGGTGAGTTGCGAAATCTCAGCATGAGTGCCCGCAACTACCAGCGTATCGCGCCCTTCGGCTCGAAACTCACGATGCAGCTCCGCCACGATCTGGCCTCGGTCGAAGATCGATACCTCACGAATGGCCCCGAGCTTTTCCAGTTGTGCGAACCCTTCCTCCGGTGAATGCCTCATGGTCTTTACGGCCTCGCGATAGACAGAGTTCGTCTGCCGCTGTACTTCAGTAAGGGAAACACTCTTCAGGCCAGACTCCCGTTCCAAGATACGCAAAGCATCCGAGGCCTCGACGCTGGGAATTTGTCGCGTGTCACCGGAAAAGACGATTCTGGCTCCCTGATCCTCGGCGAGGTGCAGCAAGCTTTGCATTTGCTGGCCCGAAACCATGCCTGCTTCATCAACAATCAAGACCCTCCCGCGCAGCGCGCCCTGTGGTTCCTGGGCCTCCAGAAGTCGGGAGACAGTCATCGCGTCACGGAAGCCAACTTTTTCCAGTTCGTCCACCGCACTTCGGGTGGGAGCCACCGCAAGAACTTCGTGTCCGGCCTCTCTGAGGCCACGGTCAATTTCACGCAGTGTCGCCGTCTTGCCAGTACCTGCAGCGCCTCGAACATTGACCGCCAGATCGCGAGAGTCGAGTACAGCTTCGACGGCAAGCTTCTGTTCGGGACGGAGGCGGCCCGAAAGCTCAAAGTCACGCCCCTTGCCGAGGTGGTCGTATCGGTCCAATCCTCGGTTAACCATCGCGATTATGTCGCGCTCGCGCTGGAGGCTCGCGTGTGTCGCAATTTCATCCCCAGAGGAGATGAGAGTTCCTTTCGCACGCTCAAGGGAGAGAGAGCCCTGAAGATCGCTGAGTTCGACGTTGCCGCGCCCGTGACGAAGAGCCTCGGTTAGAACCTCATGCTCCCTGGCGACTGAGAGACGCTCGAAAATGTGCTCCTGGGAGTATGCAAGGGAAGCCCCATGCGCACCGCGATTGATTTGAGGCGAATGGGATTTTGTCTGAGCCTCGTTCAAGCCATCCCGAAGTGCTTGCCTCTCATCCGGGGTCATTCGTTCTTGCTGAAGGTTACGGACTCGCTCGGTCGATATTTCCTGAAGCTTGTCAGCCCGCGTTTCCCGGACGAGCACGGCAACCTCGTTGTCTGTGGGCACGCGCCCGCGCTCACGAGTGAATTCCTGAATGGCCGCATCACGCTGGGCACTGCGTTGACTGTACTTGTCCAAAAGGTCGTGGGAGAAACCTGCGATTTCGAATCCCTTGTCACGACCACGAACATCGTGACGGTTTTCAATCTCGTAACCAAGAACGCGCACTTCGCGAGCCAGGGCATTACGATAGACCTCGGTCAGATAGCTGCGACGCTCGTACAGACCGGAAGCCTGTAGCGCCTTCCAACGTCCTTCAGTCCCATCGTAGGTGAGATTGGCAGCGACGGCATGAGTGTGGAGCTGAGGATCTAGCTGACGACTCGTGTCGTGAGTGTAGGAAGCTACGATCCAGTTTCCGGTGGCCCGATTTTCGTTCTGGCCGGCGAGGCGAACCCTGGTGGCCGAGTATTTCTCTGCTTCTTTCAATGCCTCGCGAACGGCGGTTCCGTGCGCGGCGACCAGTCTCTCATCACCGCCAACAGTGGCCATCACAGAGACGGACTTCGGCGCCGAAAATGTCATGTCATAAAGAGAGCGCGCCTTACTTTGCTCCTCACCATTGCTGGCAATGCGATCTGCCCCGTGACGTTGCCGGAGGAATTCTCCCGTTCGTGGGTCAAGACCCTGACGCACTGCCTCGAAATCCTCGGAGGTAACCTCTCCTTTGAGACCAAGCAGTTCAGCGCCGCGTCCGTGCCACCGGCCTTCGACGGTTCGATTCTGGTCGTAGTAATCGCTCTGCCGAAGGTGACGCTGGGCGTAGCCCTCACCGCTGCTCATAGCACGAATCGTCAGCACAGCCCGATGCTAGCTCTGTTCGAGATTAGAGATCAACCTGTAGTGGGACACACAGCTGGCACCCAGATGTGTCACAAGTGAGCTCGAAGCTAGCGACCTTGGCTAACCGACAGTCAGCCAATTCGGCCGTCCCATAGCCTACCTGTGTCGAGACGAAAAAGAGTGCCTTCCGAGCAGAGTAGAGTGGGATTCGAATCCACGTCAAAACGTACGTAGAACAACTTACAGAGCATGGACGGCTAACAAATACACCGAAGAACCTGTAAGTTCACGTTAAGTGATTGCTAAGTGATTGCACACCACTATATCAACCGGAAATCACCAGCCACACGGGCGGAAGCGGAATCAGTGAGCCCGGCCTCCTCAGTGACTACCGGCCAGCTCTCTATCGCGGTATGAACCTCCCTTAACAGGTCGTCCGCCCTCGCCACTCCGAAGCGTTCCGCTTCTTTAAGAAGGTCCACGCGTTCAATGTCTTTAAATTTGCCATTCACGCTCATCAGGTGCTGGTAAGTCCATTCACCCTTTGGGTTATAGGCATGGGTTACGTCATACGCTGGTGCGAGTTCCCAATTTTCTCCTTGCTTCATGAGAAACGCAAAATTCTTGGTATGGTCGTCGCAATTACGAGCCATGACATTGAATGCCATTCGGCGAAAGACCTGTTCCAAAGCCGCATCCCCCAAATTCAGCCGTGAGACAACGATGAAGAGTTGGGCGTACGCGTGAGTGGCGCGCTGTTTGAAGTCCAAGTGGTCCATCGCACAAAGCGTCTGCACATGATGTTTGATGGTATGACCGTCCACTACGTCGCGGTCAAAACGGCGTGTCATAAAGTGAGCCCGCCCATTCTCCTCGAGCAACCGGGATTCGTGCATGACGATCCCTGCCCGCCTGGCCATCAGATAATATGCGTACTCGATCCGGCCGTAATCAGCCCCCGTCCCCAGCTCAAAATCTTTGCCGATACCATCGAATTTCAGAAGCCAATGCTCAAAGCCTTTTGCCGCATCGAACTGCCCGCTACGGATAGTGTTCGTTTTAGGGTTCCAGGCAATGACCGCCTTTGCGCGCGCGCCTCCGGCCGAAGTACCTACGTGAATGATGTTGGCAAGTGCTGCTTGGGCATGTGCATCGTGCGTGAGATCTCCCTCGATCAGCTTGCGTGCTTCCTCCACGAGGGATTTCATTTCAAGAGGTGCAGCGCTCTCTCTATGAGAACCTCGCTCTGGCTTGAACTCCAGGGCACCCATTCCTCGCTTGCCCATGTAGGCCAAGCGGTCGAGCGGTGTGATAGCACTTTTTTCCATACCGTGCTGGGCCATCCACGCATCAATGAGAGCATTGCCGAATGCGTCCGGCAATGCGTCAGCCAGCATTCCAGGCAAGCGATGAAATGTTGGAACAGGAAGGCTGGGAAAAATAAACGTGGGGGTTCGGTCGTCAATGGGCAGAGTGAGGGGCGCTAGTTCGATTGCTGCGCGTCGCCAAGCTGGCTCATATGCAAAAGCATAAAAAGCGAGTTTTGGATCGAGTGCGACGGCACCTACTCGTTCCCCCCAAATACGAACTTCAATGACCTGGACATCTTTCACGGTCCGGCCTTTTGTTGTTTTCGCGATCGGCGCACACGCTGCGGCGGCTTGGCTCTGTGCAGCAATGCGAGCGGATCGACGGTCGTCTCTGGGGCGAGCATCTCTATTCCCTGCGTGTAACCGAGCGCCTTAAGGGTCCTCAGCAGCGTTTCAACGGTTGATCCGTTTCCGGATTCAAGGTTGCGTAGAGCTTTCTCTGAAATCCCTGCCTTCCCGGCTGCGGCTCTCTGATCGATATTGCGCGATAAACGAAGGCGCCGGAGACGCTCACCAAGATTAACCTGCAGTTCATCCGGGGTTTTGAATGCAATATCTTCCATATCGGTATATTATGCCCTATTGTGAATAAAATCAATTCCAATAGGCCTAAAATGATCTATTAGATATATATCTATTAAACGGCATAAATAAGCCTATAAATCGTAATACCTTAACCAAGCGGCATAAACATGCCGTTTATAACGGACAACAGACATTCCGTTTATTATCAATCGTTTACGGATCGGGAACGGTTTGCGCCAGTTCCTTAATTTCGCAATCGTCTCCGGTGTTGCATTCGTGCTGCTCGACGACCTAAAGACCCAGGAGCAAATCGATCGCGTCCGTCCCGCCGCCTTTATCATCCGTGAAACGAGCCCCGGAAGCCGCCAGGCATTCACCCTCGCTCGCGCCAGCGCTGTGACGGCAATAGATTTTCGTCATCAACCTCTTCGATTTCTTCAACTTCGTCTGGTTCCGGAAGAGAATCGGCCCACAGCACGGTAAGCGTCTTGCCGTAGTCGCCGAGGCCGATGACATCTTCGTTGAGTTCGGCGGTGCTACCGCCATCGAACCACGTGTCCAGCGTAGAGGTCGAAGAAATCCTCTTGCCCACCTTGACGTTGTCCTCGTTTCGGTTGAAATTTTCCGTTGCCGTTCCAGCGGGAAGCCCTGAGCCCTTGCGAATCCATGTGAGCCCTCGGAAATCCTGTAGCGGCTTCGACATGAAAGTAAATTCAACGCGGTTTCCCTTGGAGCAGACGATCGCCACCGGCTCGTCACAAAGTTTCGCAAAACGGATTGCGGTTGCCGTCAGTGAAGTGACGCACAAATCCGCCAGCGTTTCGATTGCATCGAGTCCCTGACCGCTTTGCCCGCATGCGGCTTTGAAAAGGAGTTTCGGCATCAGCAGACTCGCAGCAAAACTGTCCGCTTCCCGCTCGTATTTGTCATCAGACGTGAAGCCGCTATCCGAATAATGGCACTGTTGCCCTTTGCCGAAGAGCGCGTCGATATGTCCCGGCAGAAAGTAATGACCTAGCTCGTGGGCAACAGTAAACCTTTTGAAGCCCTCACTCGCAAACCGGGAGCTGTAGAGAATGCCGAACTCATTGCCGACTTTCATGAGGCAGCCCGAAATTCCAGGTTCGATACTCGATTTCTCCTGATGCGTGATGTCCCGGCGGTCTGCAACGGCGAATGGATTCACTGGCAAGGCTGAGATCTGAAGCTTGCTCAGAACCTCATGCGCCTGCAGCTCAGCGCCAAAGCCATCGTCGCGTTTTAGCATAATCAGTCCTTTTTTTTCTGCGCCGCCTTATTTGCTAGCATTTTCGCAAAACCGGTGAGCGTTTCGAGATCATCACTGGACATATTTTCGGCATGACGAAAAAGCTGGTTGGTAGAGGCGCCGATCATGCCCGGCTCATCAACGCGCCCCAAGAGGTAGTCGGTAGTGACCTGGAGCGCCTCTGACAGGGCCTTCAGATTGTCAAACGACGGTGCGCGCCGTCCGGTTTCGAAGTGAGATACCGCGGACGGTTGGAGATCCGCTTTTTCCGCCAGATCGGACTGACTTAAATTACGTAACGAACGGGCCGCCCGGAGGCGGTCGGGGAACTTGGAAGACATGCTTGACACCCTATAGACGAAAGCGTATTGTATATGGAGACGTTGTAGTAGCGCCATCGGGGCGCTTTTTCTTGCGACCCGATGTATACGCTCTCGTCACACTCTAGTTTACAAGACGGAAGAATTCAACCCTGAAAGAAAGGAAATCTAACCCGATGGCTGACGTTCAAGTGACCTGCATCACAAAGCCGCACCCTCAAAGCCCACACGAACACATCACGTACTTGGGCAATCCGCAGGCGGGATGGAAATGGACGCGCGAGGATGTCATCCGCAGCATCGACGCCGGCACGAACACGTTCTTTGTTTTCGATCCCTATAACCGGAAGCGCTCGGAAGTCGGCGTCGTCCGCCCGGCAGGGCGCGCTCCATACGTTCGCACACACGCCGACGGCGACTGGAACGACAACTTGCTGTCCCTGAATCAATGCGCTTTATGACAAACGGAGCAAAAATGGAAAACCACAAACACGAAGTTCGTATTCACATCGATCAGAAGCCTCATGAATCGCCGAATCCGACCACGGGCGAGGCGCTCTACAGTCTCGGGAAAGTCCAGCCGAGCCACGATCTTTTCCGCGAAGTCAAGGGCGAGAAGGAAGACCCGGTCGTTGAAAATGACGATGAGCCGATCCACCTGCGCGAGGATGAGCACTTTCACAGCGGCCCCGCACAGCCACGGAAATTCAACATCATCGTGAACGGCCAGAAGAAGGTCGTCACGGCGAAAACCCAATCCTTCGACGACATCGTCAAGCTGGCTTTCCCGACGCCGCCGCCAGGCACGAACATCCTGTACACCGTGTCTTATGAGGATGGCCCGCGCGTCAATCCGCAGGGCTCGATGAAAGAGGGCCAAAGCGTCAAAGTGAAGAACGGAATGATATTCAATGTCACAGCGACCGATAAATCGTAGCGCGGACCTGAAGAAACTGCGCGATGAGGGTTACGATTTGGAAGTTCGCTCCGGCTGCCTGCTGGTGAAGGACGTGCCCTACGTCAATGCGCAGAAGCAGGTCAAGCGCGGAATCCTCGCCATTAAGCTCGTGCTCGCAGACGACGAGACGGGCAAGCCCGATACTCACGTCGCCTATTTCTCAGGCGAGTATCCGTGCAACGAGGATGGCGCGGCTATCGAGAAGATAAGGGCAGCCAGCGGCTCACAGTCCTTGGCCGAGGGAGTGACTATCGACCATACTTTTTCGGCTAAACCCAAGCCTGACGACGCTTACCCTGACTATCACGCTCAGGTCACGACGTATGTCGCCATCCTGTCGGGACCGGCGCAGAGGATCGATCCCAACGCGACGGCTAAAACTCATCCGTTGATCGTCCCTGATGCGGACGATGACGAGCCGTTCAACTACATCGACACCGCTTCCAGCCGGGCTGGAATAGTAGCCGTCACTAAGAAGCTCGCGCTGGGCAAGGTTGCCATCATAGGCCTCGGCGGAACGGGGTCGTACGTCCTGGATCTGATTGCGAAAACGCCAGTCAGGCAGATTCATCTCTACGATGGCGATACGTTTTTCCAGCACAATGCGTTCCGGTCGCCCGGTGCCCCCTCGGGCGATGAATTGAGAGCACGGCTAGCCAAAGTGGTTCACCTCAAGAACATCTACGCCAAGATGCACCGCGGCATCATCGATCACCCGGTATATCTTGACGCGAGCAATGTGGAGGAATTGCGCGGGATGGATTTCGTTTTCGTATGCCTGGACAAGAATCGCCCCAAAAAACTGATTGTCGAGAAACTGGAAGAATTCAACGTCCCGTTTGCCGACGTAGGCATGGGCATCCAGTTGGACGGCGACTCGCTGGGCGGCATTTTAAGAGTGACGGCCAGCACGCCGCAGAAGCGCGACCATTTCCGCGGAAGGGTGTCTTTCGGGGACGCGCCTGGCGATGATGACTACAACCGCAATATCCAGCTCGCAGATCTCAACGCGCTGAACGCTGCTCTTGCCGTGATGAAGTGGAAAAAGCTGTTCGGCTTTTACCGTGACCTCAAGTCTGAGCATCACAGCCAGTTCGGCATTGACACCAACCTGCTTATCAACGAGGATCGTCCGCAATGAGGCCGGAAATCGCTCTCAAACATGAATTCGTCGAGTTCATTCCGGATGAACTGGAGCAGGGCACGGTCTATGTATCGATTCGCTTCGCAACCGCCTCCCATCTTTGCGTCTGCGGGTGCGGAAACAAGGTCGTAACTCCGATACGCCCGACGGATTGGACGCTCACGTTCGACGGCAAGACGATTTCCCTCGATCCGTCAATCGGCAACTGGAGTTTTCCATGCCAGTCTCATTACTACGTCCGGAAAAACCGCGTAAAATGGGCTCCGAAATGGACGCGTGAGCAAATCGAGCGAGGGCGGCTTTATGATAGCCATGCAAGACAGAGCTACTTCGAAGTCGGCGACATCCAAGCTGGCACTGAGGTAACCGCACCTGAAGCCGCGAAACCGAAACACCCTTGGTGGCAAGCGATTAAGAATCTGTGGTCGTGAATTCGGTTCTTTATGAATACCAAGAACACCGCCGCAACCGTTATGTGGTACGACAATTTACCGGATGAGAAATCCTGGAGCCGGCTGTGGTACGACTATACGATTTGTGGACGGTGCCGCGGTATCCGCGCATTTAGCTCGTGCTCTGTATGCGGGGACCCGCCCTTCGACATAAAACCTCAAATAATTCGCGATCAGAAGGGTAGAGAGATCGTGATGGCACAGACATTTATGGGCGCAGAAGGCCGGTACGAAGATTGGATATACCTCAGAATGATGGAGCGAGAATGGAAACGGCCTATCCCGCCTGATGAGGATCTCGGCGGTCTTCCTCCCGATTACCGGCCATCTCAGCGAGCTTCCATCGTGCTGCTGTTCTGGACTTATTTTGAGACGCGGATCGAACGGCTCCTGCGAGCAGCCTTAGCGGACGTTCCCGCTCGTTTATTGGACGATATGCTCCGGCGTTATTCGATGATTGGTGCCCGTCTCAACGATTTGTACCGTGTCGCTTTTGACTCGACTTATAAGAAGGACCTAGAAGATATCGGCTATGGCGCGATTTCGTCTCACCTAACCAAGGTGCAGGAACAGCGCAACAAATTCGCTCACGGCCAACCGCAGGCAATCGACGACGCATTGGTTCATTCGGTAGTCGAAAATCTGAAGCTCGAACATGAGGCCTGGATCGCCGTCTTTAATAAACGCGCCATAAGAGTCACTTAAATTTGTGCCAACAGCCGATGACATTCAGATTTACTGCAGTTGTATGGAGCGTGTACGCCGGCACGTGCACATTGCGGATCAGGTATTTGCGGGGAAGATTGACACTCGTGATCGCGACCTCAATGCCGAGCTGATTTTCCTGCACTTCCGAAAGGCTCTAGAAGAAATAGCGTTTGCCTCCCTATCCGCCAATCGTGAAAAATATTCGACAGTTCGTGCCGGATTCGCAACCGAGTGGAATGCTCGCCGCATGCTTGGCTTTGTGGAGAAGGTCAATCCGAACTTTTATCCCATTCCATTAAAGCCTCCGCAAGAGACGGCGCCGGGTCACAAGTTCTTCGATCGGATCTCAGATGGCTTTCTCACAAAGGATGATTTCGTCACACTCTATGACGGAAGCGCCGAGGTGCTTCATTGCAGAAACCCATACGCGCCCGGAGATCCGACAATCAACGTCAAACACACCGTTGATGAATGGTCCCAGCGTATCAAACTCTTACTAGGCTGGCACTTTGTTCAGATCGTCGATGTCCAGGGTCTGTGGGTCATTCAGGTTTCGGATGAGGGACCAGCGCGCGGATTTTTCGGAGCGGCCGATGGCCCTTTTGTCGTCGAGCCTCCTGTCCCTTAACGTGCACGCTTAATCGCTACGTGCTCGGGCGCAACCACTCCAACCAGAACTTTCCTACTCATTCCGAAATGCACTTGGCACCCTATTCGGCACGTGATAATCCGGTTTATTCGTCAGTTGGGAATATTCCAGTACCATGACGATCGGTAAATTGTTTTACCTTGCCAGCTGCGTTCCTCCCACATGTTCTTGCCATCCGTGAATTTCACGGCATCATTCATTTTGTCGTAAATATCTTTTGTAATGAACGTAGCGTATGGTTGCTCGCTGATGCTACTAAGTTTTGCGGCGTAATTTGCAGCTCTGCCGACCCAAACAAGGTCATTTGCACCTCGGATACCCGTCCTTGCAATCAACAGTTCGCTAGTATCAATGCCAACTACTTGTTTAAGCTGGAAGTCAGTTCTGTATTGCGCTTTGATTGCCGGGTTGATGATCTCAAGCACAGCCGCTTTGATCTTCATGCCGCAGCGCACCGCTGAAGTGTTCTTGGCGTTTCCAATGAACACAGCCATCACGCGATCGCCATCATAGGCGGTAATGGCACCTTCTTCCGATCTGATGATTCGAGACGCGCAAAGTAGGTATGTCTTGTATACTTCGGCGGCGAATGTAGCCGTTTTGGAGTCGACCATGCTGGTAGAGCCATCGATGTCCGCGTACAAGACAGTAGCCGTCAGTTTCACTCCCTCATTGCCGAGCTTTACCTCTGGTGTGTCGGGAACCACTTCACCATCACGAATCTCCCACTTGGAACGGAAGATTTTGGCAACTTCCGACTTTAGATCATCAGCTAATCCCATTTCGTCTTCCCTAGCCGAGGATAGGCGTCATCAAATCGACCACCACCAGTTCGATTGATAAATGATCCTGTCATCGAATGTATTCCACCGGACCGCTTCCCACATGTGCCTGCCGTCGCGTGATACTTTAACGTCCGCAACCATCGGATCGTAGACCTCTTTGGTGATGTAGGTTTGATACGAGTGAGGAAGTGCCGCTAGCTTTGCTGCATAATTCGCCGCTCTCCCGACCCATACCAAATCGTTGGCGCCCCTCACGCCCGTCTTTGCCACGAAAAGCTCGCTCGTATCGATGCCCACCACATGTTTTAGCGTATAGATGCTGTCTTTATACACGGCCTTATGGGCCGGGTTGACGATGAACGAAGCGGCATAATTGATTTTCATCGCCGTCCGGACCGCCCGTGTGTTTTTCAGATCGCCGATATAAACCGCCATGACACGATCCCCGTCGTAAGCGGTTATCTCTCCGTCTTCGCTTCGTATGATTTTCGCGGCGCAATGCAGAAACGTTTTATACAGCTCAGCAGCTACGAAAGGAACCTGACTATCGACCAAGTTCGTCGAGTCAGCCAGATCCGCATATAGCACAGTCGCGTTCAGCTTGACAGCATCATTGTCCAGGCCGATGCTGTCATCGTCGGGTACGACCTTTCCCTCACGCTCCTTCCATCTAGAGCGAAAAATGTCCGCGACTTCATTCTCTAAATCTGTCTTCAGTCCCACGGAAATATACCCTCAGCGGTTTGGTCCCAGATCGCGAATGATGTCCCGCAACTTGTTGCAGGCGGTAGCAAGGGAAGCCGCCAGATTCTTTCCATCATATTTGTAGGTGATGGTATTGATGCCCGCGAGATCTGACGGCAACTTGATTTCCTCTCCTCGCGGTTCGACGAGCAAGGACCTGTGCCTTCCTAACCGTCCCATGAAGAAACCGAGCTCAAAGATGACATTGTCCCTGGGCGATTTAACCCGCTTTCCCCGGCTTTCGGTTATATCGTCGGGTTCCGCAACCGCTATCGCTACATCTGACTGATCGAGAGCACGCTCCAGACTCTCAACCGCGTAGTAGGAAGCTTGGAAAACCCCGTCCGTCCAAACCGTTACGCTGAAAGGATCATGATCAAACGCGTTCTGAATGGTTCGTGCAATTTCAAGTGCCTCAGCCGACGAGATAATGAAAACACGAACCTTATCGCTGACCGAAGTTACCAGGGCATTACGCTGCTCCAATCGTCTGGCAAGTTCTTTCGCGAAGCGCCTCCAGATTTCAGGGAATGTTTGTCCTAGTTCAGCGAGCTGTGGTCCGGTGAACCTTACGACGACAGAATCTTCTCGTGCCACGACTGTTGCGGAGCGTCTCTGAGTGTGCTGAACTGCAGCCATCTCACCTACATGGTCATTTGGAAACCGGCCCGCAACCACCCTGCCGTTGACGACGATGTTAAAAGACCCGGAGACGATTAAGTACACATCGCTATCGTCGCCGCCTTGAGTAATAATAGCCGTGTCGGTTTTCACATCGATCAACTCACCGATCCTCGCTATTTCCTCGGCAAGTTCCGCATTGCCTGCGACCATTTTCTGATCTTTCAGCGTGTCAACCAAGGCATGCCGGCCAGAATCGCCGGCGAAGCGGTTTTTCATATCGGTACCTTTCCTTAGTTATTACGATGGGTTCTAATGCGCCAGCTTACGTGATCTCGGCTCGCCGCTCAATATTTCACATGAAAAGTCGACTGTCCTCTGGCTTGCCCTTGCGCCGGTCGTAGAGGCGAGTAGTGGAGACGTTGGCGTGGCCAAGCCACTCCTGCACCTTGGCGATGTCCGCCTCGTTGGAAAGCGCGTTCGTCGCCGCTGTCCGCCCGCATGGAATGCACACAGACATCGACCGCCTCAGCGCGACGACCGTCAACTTGGCATACTTCATGACGATGTTGCGGTAGATGGAACCCGGATCGAGGTGCTTGTCGAGCGTCCCCGTGCGGTTATTCGCAACGGGCCGGAAGAGGGGAGAGTCCAGGCTTTCATGGCTCACCGCCCCGCCGTGCTTCCCCGCTTCCAGATACTCCCCGATAAGCCGCAGCGCCATCGGGTGAACGGGGACAAACCGTATCTTGTCACGCTTGCCCCTGATGCGAAGGTGCATGACGCCCTGGCGGCTCTGCAGATCGCGCAGCGACAGCAGGCACAGCTCCTCACGGCGAATACCTAATGCCCGCAAGGCGGATCCCCTCGACCGTAACGCCGACGGTGACCGTCCACGAATAATAACGTCCTTTATCATTCATGATCCGGACGGACCTGAGTAGCGCCAGGCGAATGCCTGTACCTGAGATACGGCACGCAACTAGCGCACAGCCAACTCGAATGATCAGGTTCCATGTGCGGAGGTGAGAGCGTCCGACTGATCGGCCGTCAGTCTTCCTAATGTTGCCCTCATTTGTCAGACATCGGCACCACTGGGAGATCGGTCATCTCGTCACTGTCGAATGGGTTACGTGCGAGGGTGGGAGATAGACACCATCCCTAAGCCTTCGGCTTAGGTCGGTGCAGGCCGTCCTGGGACCAGCGAACGCTGCTGGCACGAAGTCGAACAGCATTCGAGTCCGTTCGAATTGCGTCCGATTCCGATTCGAACAGACATGAGTAATCTGAGCTGCCACTTTAGATTACTCAACGCCCGCCGCAACCAACCCCGTTCCTTTAGCAGTTGACACGCTTACGCAATATGCGTAATAATATACGCAATATGCGTAACTCTTCCGTACTGACTGCGTTGTTTCCACAGGTACGGCAAGGTGTGCTTGCGGCTACCCTCGGCCAGCCAGATAAGTGGTGGTATCTTTCGGAACTCGCCGGCCGTTTGGGCACGAGCCCGTCGAGCCTTCAGCGGGAGTTATCGTCTCTGGTGGCAAGCGGAATATTGATGCATCGTCGGGAAGGCACAAGAGCTTATTTCAAGGCGCAGACCCAATCCCCGGTGTTCCGAGACCTGCAGCAGCTCTTCGAAAAAACGGCAGGGCTGGCTCCGATCTTGGAGCAGATACTAAAACCGTTTGAGAACAAGATTCAGAGTGCTTTTATCTATGGCTCTGTGGCACGAAGCCGGGAACATACGATGAGTGACGTGGATGTGATGGTCATTGGCAGCGCAGGTCTTGCCGACCTGTCTCCAGCGCTCCGCAAGGCTGAGGCGCGGCTAGGAAGAGAGGTCAACGTCACGGCCTATTCCCCAGGGGAGTTTCGGGAGAAAACCAAGTCGGGCGACCATTTTCTTGCCGCCGTTCTACGAGGACGGAAACAGTTTGTGAAAGGGGGCCAGAGTGACTTGGACGAGCTTGTTGGCAAATAAGGAAGCCCAGAGACACAAAACCTCCAAGAAGGAATTAGACAATATGCGAGCCCTGATCGCTCGTGACCTGGCAGACGCTGCTATCGCTAGTCTATCCTCGGACAGGAGGTTCGCCACTGCTTACAACGCTGCGCTGCAATCCGCGAACATGGCGATTGCTTGTGCCGGATATCGGATCGTGAGCAAGGTCGGACATCACCGCGTATCGTTTGAAAGCGTAAAGCTTGTGTTGGGAAAGTTTGCTGACAAGTACGCCGATTATTTTGAGACCTGTCGGCGGAAGCGAAATACCATTGACTACACCTTCTCCAATGTAGCGACCGAGACCGAGGCGAAGGAAATTCTTGCCCAGGCGTCCCAGTTTTATGGGGAGGTAGAAGACTGGCTTGCGAAAAATCACCCTTCGCTTAAGAAGTAGAAAACGACCACTGTTTGATTCCGGGGAATCCTCACGACACAGAAGGGAATTCCATGCCCACTCTTTGTCATCTCAAAACGTCGAGGTGCCTGCGTCGTCGATATCTTTCAGCGCCTTTTGTCCCTGGAACCATCTGAACACAAAGAAAGCATGGACTCCGAATGCCCATAAGGAAAACATGGCGATAAGAGTGATCATGTCAGCCCCGTACAGAACAATTCCGACCAGAAACGCCCACCGCCGACCGCTGCGTGCAGCAAATCCTAGCGCTACTACAGCGATCAGCCAGATCGCCACTGTGGTGTCTACCGCGACCGGACCAAGCGACTTGGCATAAAGGCTCAGAAGGTCAAACGCGCCGATGCTGACAATAATGTTCAGCCGCACGGGTAACAGCCCGCTGCCGACAGCCGCAAGGCCCGCCGCCCAGAAGAAATAGTTCGCGTCGCTTCGGCTGTCGTCTCGTAGATCACCTCGTCGCCGCTCCTCAGCAGCGTTGTATTCTTTGTCCGTTTGCCCCGCGCCAACATTCAACGTTTGCATAGGCTGTTACATCAGTCACTGAGTTCCAAAGTATAGGCGCCAAGGAGTCTACAGCGCGGTTAGGCTCTAGTTTGCGCTTGCAGCGACAGAAAGCGGATAGAATACAAAACTGCAACCGGTGTAAGAAGAGCAGGAAAGAATGCCTCTCCTGAGCAGGCGCGCCGTTGAGTTCGTTGGGAACGGCTCTTCAAAGCGAGTTTTCGCCAAACTGTCTGTCGCATCGCGAAGCAGGTCCGAACCCCGGAAGAAATTCACTTTCTCCGCTTTTCCGCCCGCAACGAGCAGCAGGTTGAAGTCCGCGCTCGCAGATTCCTTAAGGATAGTGGGAAGTTTGACGGTGCGCATCTGACTCAGTTCTGCCCCGGCACTCAGCTGGCCTTGAGGAATCGGAGCGTTGGCCAGCTTACGCATGCGCTCTGCAGTCTCTTCCAACCGCGGATTCGCCCCGAGTGCAAGGATGTACACATGAAGCGCTGCCGGCAGTTTTCGCTCTTTCTCGTACACCTGGCCCAGGTGGTCGCCTATGACTCCCTCCTGTGAGAGTTGCCAGGCCGAAGTTAGATAGCTCTCTGCTCGCGTCAGATCCCCCATCTTGAAGTAGATCCAGCCCAGCGTGTCCCAGTACTCGCTGATTGCCCCCGTGAGCCGCAGGTCCGCGTTCTGTATGTTCTCAAGATCAATCTTTCGTGATCGATCCTCCGCTTCCTTCACGGACCGCTGCGAGTACGCGAGAGCATCAGCAAGATTCGTGTCCGCCTCAGCCATCTCATAGGCCACATCATTGAGCATTTCCGCTCCTGAGTCGATCTGCAACGCTTTGTGCATCGCCTCCATCCCCTGCTCTGTGTTGTGAGAGCGCAGGCGGACCATCCCCAGCCTCATTTGTGCGTACGCATCGGAGGGATTGGCTTGAGCCGCAGCCTCATAGAGCGGCGCTGCGTCCGAGTAATGCTTCTCAGCCATATAAAGCCCAGCGAGATTTGGCGCGATGTCGGGATCGCCGGGGGCGATACTTTGCAATCTTTGCCAGGTGGAGATCGCACTGTCCCGATTCCCGAGGAACGCGTAATCGAAGGCGAGGATCTTGTAGGGAAGAATCTGTTTCGGGTCGGCATCGACAGCTTTTTGAAAAGCATCGAGAGCCGAATTCTTGTCTCCGGTTGCGGAATACACCCAGCCCAATTCAATCCAGGCGCGGGAAAAACTGGCATCCGTCGAAACTGCATATTTGAATGCTGTGATCGCAGATTTGTAATCCTTTGACTGGATCAAAGCCCGCGCATTTTCCTCGGAGCGAAGCGCATCGGAATTGGAACTATTCGGCAATTGCTCATAACTCTGGCGAAATAGCTCTGGAAAGTTGGCAGGCCTCCGCGCGGCTACGGGGCCGCTGGCCTGGGGACGAAGACGAAGCGTATGTTCGGCTGCGTCACGATGTTTCCCGGCTCCGAAGTGTCGCTGGCGGTACAAACCAAGCCATACGATAAATGCGCCCAAGGCCACTACCAACACCGATATCGAAATCACCCTCATCCAGTCGCGAGATCCGCGATCCTG
>Ga0210393_10002234_pt1 | contig 16021 bp, 14 predicted proteins | sample IncBWC27OmetaG_FD_160068 | JGI IMG/M metagenome (GOLD analysis project Ga0210393, IMG submission 160068) | Forest soil microbial communities from Barre Woods Harvard Forest LTER site, Petersham, Massachusetts, United States - Inc-BW-C-27-O ... | reverse complement strand
CATGGGACAACCTGTTCCATCTCTTCCAGAAACACCTCTCGTCGTGTCTTCTTTGTGTACCGCTCAAAACCATTCATCGTCGCCAGAGTCCTTTGTTGTTTGTTTGTCGATCTCATCTCGCGGCAACTTACTCCATATTCCTGTGGAAAGGGAGACCTTATTCAGAGTCTCCCTAGCAGACTCAGTGAATCGTGAGGCAGTGTCTTAGGACCCCTATGTCGCGATGGACTTGGTCGAAGTTGTTGACCTTTGTGGCAGTGGTTTGCACCGTTTCACTGATTTGTTCCGTTGCAGGGTCTGTCGCGCCAAAACTCGTTCTGACCGTTCCTAAAAACGGCTTCGCAATCAGTTCAAAGACTGTACTTCTACTCGCATCGAGTTTTGTACCTGCGTTGGTTTTGCTTCTCTGGTTCCCAGAATCCCGGTCAGCAGTCCTCCGCTTCCCGGCGGGAGTCAAGGTTTACTTGCTCGCTGTAGGGATTGGTTTCCTGTTGCCATTTGCGAGTTATATTGGGCTCCGCCATTCATACCCGCCATGGGGTTCCAAGACGGGAATCGACTGGATAAGGGTCTTCTTCATCAACCTTCTTTTGTCGCCGCTGTGGGAAGAAATCATTTGGAGAGGCTACTTCTATCCAAAGGCCAGCTCAATGTTGAAGCCGCCGCTGGCGGTTGTCGTAGCGGCCCTAGGATGGACCGTGTGGCATGCTGGCTTTATTTTCTTCCTTTATCATTCCGGCATCAGTATGTCGATTCTACCGATTTTCGCTGTTCAGTTATTTTTCGTCGGCATCATCCAGTGTTCGGTTTCAGCTTGGGCAATGGTTCGCTCGCTCCGTGTGTACTGCTGCACACTGCTTTCAACGCATCTACGACGATCTACTATGGGAGCTACAACCGCGTGGCGGACACTGGGTCGTATGTGGCTGAAATGGTGGCCGCGTTCTTGCTTGCCGCCATCTTGTTTAGGGTCACGGCAAAGCGAAATGGCCGACAGCGCGATCATTCGCCGCAACTGTCGTAATAGTGCGAGTTGTGTAGCACAAACTTCCTACCACAGTGATTTTCCGTCGTAGAGGTAGGTACAGGAAGCAAGGTGCGGCCGGTCCTTGCGTCCACTGCAAATCGTGACTCACCAAGATTCGTGGGGTCATAGCCAACACCCTCGATGGTGTCTATCGTCACGTTAAGAATCTTCAACTCATCCCAGCAGACCCGTGGGCTCCGCCAAGCGAGGCCATTTCTACCATAGGCCGCCAATCTTGTGAAATCGGCGAAGACGAGGAATTCGTGCTCAGGTATCAATCGGAGATCAAGCACCGGCACGATGGGGATTTGTTCCCAAGAATTAGCGTCGTCAGCCTTCACGATATAAGCCGCGCCTCTTGAGACGATGCATGCTCGGTCTGGGTCCGGCAAGCTAACGACTCGGGAAAACGCTGGTGGCGAGCCATAGCCAAATGCGAAAACGCCGATCCAAGAACTGCCACCTTTGACGCGTATCTTTAACCACAAACCGTCGTGCTCCGGCCTAGTCTTGGGACGCGGAAAGTAAAGTAACGGGACGCCTACGTTTCCGGTTCCCGGCAGTTCGGTAAGCTCCTCGATTTCATACGAATGAGGGAAAGCCAGATCAATTTCGATCATGCAGTTCCTAACATCTTGCGGGGATGTCTGCCCAGTCAGTATATCCGGCGTGACGATTGTTGACGTAAGAGTGCGCCGTGAAAGGCGTTGGACTCCAGCGGGCGCAACTCCACTGCCCTCCAGTCTGCGCCCGATTCCTGCTCCGCGGGCCTGCGATATAGTGCTAGCTGTTTGCGACAGTTGACCTCAACGTAGGCCCTGCCAGAATGCTATGATCGCTGCGCAAAACTAGATCGTTTCGCGAGATTCGGTGGACAGCATGGAGAACTGGTTTGGTGTCGATCACCTAGATGTTGAACGCCTGTTGGTGGAGTGGCGTTGGCTTTGTTCAAAGCCGATGACGTTGATTGCCAGAAACGCATACGCGGACCTGTTTCTGAGAGACGATTCGGGAGAGATATATCAACTCGATGTTGCAGTCGGAAAACTGGCTAAAGTAGCGGGTTCCGAGGCCCAGTTTCGTGAACTCGCAGCAACGCCTGAGAAGAGGAATGAATGGTTTGCCGAAGTCGATGAGCAGGCCGCTGCTGCGCGGGGACTAAAGCCGAACGCCACTCAGTGCATCGGGTTTAGCGTGCCGCTCGTGTTCGCCCAAGGCGGCTCTCCAAGTAACGCGCCCTACGTTGTCGATCTGTACAAACATAATTCTTTTCTGGGCGACCTCCACCGACAGATTTCAGACGTTCCTGATGGAGCAAAGGTACGACTCGTGATTGCACCGAAGCCCTGACCCTGCTTGTCGCTACTCAATTGACGAAATAGTGCGTCGTGAAAGGCGCTGGGACTCTACCGCCCGGAAACTGGTTCGTTCCATCGAAGTCGGTTGTTTCTTGGTAACGAAAAGCACAGTTTTCTAGGGATTCCTCTGCGAGCAGCCGGGCGGCACCAGTTCCTTTTGTGGGGGGAGAGTGAGGGCCTGATTTCGAAAGTTACGGACGTAAGATGAAGGCAAATCTGCGGCGGTGTCCAATGTAAATGTGGACCTACGCCGCCGTCGATGGCCGTCCGCAGAGGTACCATCATGCTTACGATTTGGAAGAGCCTCGGATTGACGGATCGTGCGTTCTGCGTTGTGCTTCTGCTAGCGAGCATCTACTGCCTGTTTTCGGCGACGAAAGCAATGCGTCGCCTACACTCCTTGCGCAGGTTGAATCCTGCCAAGGACCTCGCTTCTATTCAAGGGGCCGTTACGGGCGCTCGTGACTTGATGGGGAACGTGAGACAGGTGATCGACGCAACGTTTTACCTGTTCGGTATCGTTCTCTTTGCAAACCTGCAAACAATAGGCTACGTCATTGACAATTCCAAAATTCCGACAGACTACTACATTCTACGAAACTTCCTTTTCGACTGTTCTTTGGCTGAAAGTGGGTTTGTAGTGTTCTTCGTGTTGCACCTCCTCCAATGGTGTGTGATCCGAAGGGCGAATGCGTGCTTAAAGCGCCTGAATGCTTAACTGGCGTAACAGTGCGCCGTGAAAGGTGCTGGACTCCAGCGGGTGCAACTCCCGCCCGAGAACTGATTCGCTCCACCCGCGAAGTGGTTTCCTCGGTCAGCCGTTACAACGACGGCTGCGAATTGGCCGACGTACAATCAACCTGATGCTCACGGTCGGATCGCAAGGTCTCTACGAGTGGTTGGTCACGGATCAGCAATTCGATCTCTTGAAGGTCTGCCCGGAAGTGGTACTCGGGAAATACGTCGCCATCACTTCTATTGACAGCGGCCTGCTTGTGCCTACCGAGGAGGAGACGACGGCTGGTTGGGAGAGTCGGCTCAAAATTGCGTACAGCCCCAAAATTCAAAATATTCAAGGTTTACAGCGTGCTGGTTGGGACGAATGGTACATCTTCAACACTCCCACAGACCTCGGCACAAGCCATCTTGCAGAGAATATCTTTGAAGTGCCACAGGATCATGGACACGTAAGCGTACTCGTGAATTATGCTTTCGCTTTGGACCCACCCGAGAGGAGCAAACACTTCGCCACTTTGTTCTGGGAGCAATTAGCACGGATTCGCCCGGAGTCCTACGTGGCAGATAATGATTACCTGACTTTCGTGAGCACGAATAAGACTTTGTTCGCCAGTGTTCGTGACGCCGTGAGAGCACTCGGCCAGCCTTAAAAGGCGCTGGACTTCAGCGGATGCAACTCCCACTGCCCTCCAGTTTGCGCCAGATTCCTGCTCGGCGGGACTTGCGATAAACTGCTAACTGTTTACAACAGTTGACCGCCCCACGGTTCTAAAATCCTCATTGTCTTCATGTGGGGAACCCGCGGAATTGGAACATTTTGGGAGCAGAATAAAGCAACCTTCTGTTGGCGTGGCGGACTCTCATCACCAGAGTTCCCGTCAACGCGGAGGAATCGGTCCTAAGGGCACTCAATTTGGAGGTCCGCTCATGTCTCTTCGCCAAAGTCTTGTGCGATCCTTGGTCGTCATCGCCCCAATTGTATTGGCCTCGGTAAACGCAACCCAAAGCCGTGCTCAGTCGGAGGGCGACAATGCAACCGCAGTTGCGCCTCTGTATAAGGCCATTTCCGTCAAGCCCACCAAGTTTGGCATTCATGCAGACAGGAACACAAAGATTAGCCCTGATGAGGTGACTGTCGCGAATGAAACTGCGCAGGAACTCATCCAAGGCGCCTACGACATCAAGGACGACCAAATCGTGGGGGCACCGGGGTGGCTGAACTCTCAGCGATACGATATCGACGCCAAAGTGGACACCTCTGCGGAAGGGGAGGGCACGCTAGCAAGCGAGGCGCTACAGGAACGAAGTGAACGAATGCTTCAAGCTCTTTTGTCTAACCGCTTCAAACTGGCGGTCCACCGTCAAACCAGAATGATCCCAGTGTATGAACTCGTCATCGCCGGCGATGGTGCGAAGCTTCGAGAATCAATTCCTGCCGACGCAGATTCCGCCGCCCCTCGCGTGATTCAGGTTGACAGTGGCCGGATCATGGGCCGAGAAGTTCCCGCAGCTACTCTGGCAAGGATGTTGTCCGACCAACTCGGGCGGCCAGTTCTGGACAAGACCGGGCTCTCCAACCACTACGACATCACGCTGCAGTGGCAGGCAAACTCCGAATTGCCCGGTCCTGCAATTTCCGCCGCGCTGCAGGAGCAGCTTGGGCTGAAACTGGTGCCACAGCTAATGCCAAAGGAATTTCTCGTCATCGATCATGTAGAGATACCTTCGGCAGACCAAATCACAACCACGAGCTTTTGAGGTCAATTGGCGAAAAAGTGCGCCGTGAGAAGGCGCTGGACTTCGGCGGCGGGCAAAACGTGAACTCGGCTGACTCCAACAGCCTTTACGAGGTGTTCCCATCGTAAAATGGCGAATCTTCTCCTCTGGCGAGTTCAGACTTGCTTGCATTCGTCCTACCGACTTAAGATTTCTGTTGCGATTTTATGGTGGCCGAGGCTCCCTCCATGTACTGGACACCTTTCCGCAAGGGCTTTTTTACCGGATTACTGCTCGCTTCTCTGTGTCTTTTCCTCCGCCCTGCGGAATCGCAGAACGCACCCACAACCGTCCCAACGAGTCTGTGGCGCGACCCGCAGGTGAGCCGGAGATACAAGAAGTGGCTGAAAGAGGATGTTGTTTATATCGCCACAGATCAGGAGTGGAAAGAATTCCGGAATCTCACCTCCGACAAGCAGCGCGATGGATACATCGCAGCTTTCTGGGAGAGCCGCAACCCAACGCCCGGCTCGGCGCACAATTCGTTCAAAGAGGAGCATTACCGACGCGTCGCTCACGCCAACGAGCACTTTTCGGCCGCCCTACCCGGATGGATCACCGATCGCGGTCGAGTCTACATCATCTACGGACCGCCAGATTCCGTCGAATTCCACTCAGAGTCCTCGCCTATTGAGCTCTGGCATTACGCCTTCCTACAAGGCTGTCCGAACGCTGTGCTCACGTTCACTGATAAAACCGGGGGCGGCGACTATATTCTGAACGATGCAGACGTGGACTGGCTCCGCCAAATGCGTGCCACGGGCAAAGAGACTACTACTGGCACGCCTGCTGGCTGGTGAAATCTCTCTTACACCCAAAATCCCCCCCACCGGGGGCGGCTCAACTCCGAGGTCGGACGCTGGCCGTTCGACTCAGCGCCGTTTGAGAAACGGTTCTCCTCTGGTTCGAACTGCGCCATAATATTGGGGCATGTGCGCACTTGCGGACAACAAGCCCGCTGTTGTTATTGAGCGTGAACCCGAGCTTGAGGAAGATAAGAGCCATGAGCCCTCCGGCCCACGTATCCGGTGCCCCATAGAAGACGACCCGGGGCACACGATGACCAATGTAAAGCTACTGAGCCCTAGCGAGGTCGAGATAACCTCCAAACGCAACGGGAAAGTCGTTGGGGTTCTTCACCTTTCCATTACGCCCGATGGCAAATCCATTAATGGTGTTTTCCAGAACAAGGAAACCAATACCTCATCGAGCTACGAACTGCGGAAACTACAGTAGTAACTTGGCGACAGAGTGCGCCGAGAAAAGGCGCTGACATCGGCGGGTGAACCCCCGCCTGAAAACTGGATCGCTCCACCCGTTAGCATGGACTTCCAAGATATCGAAATTTGAGTGAAATGGCCTCTTCTCAGCAGTCAGCATGGCCGGAACTCAGTCCGCCCTCTGCATAAGGGGATGCTTCGCGAGAGACGGTTACGCGGCTGTTCGCAGATCTGAAGAAGCAACAGATCGTGCAGACCGAAGGCTCGACCTTTGTGATTCGCGACACGGCAGCGCTGCGCGAAATTGCACACCATAACTAGCCGCTGCAACTCCCCCACTCAAGGGAACTTAAGTCGCGTGACGGGGATCACAATTTGGGGTGATGACCATCACCGCCCGCGGGTTCACTCTCTTTTATCGTTGCCCCGTGGACGGGCAACAGCGCCTGGCTTGAGTGGGTTGACAAAGGAAGGGAAACGCACATGACTACGTCGAACGGCAACGAGCAGAATTCAAGCCCGGTAATGCAAAACAAGCCCCGCCTGATCTTCTGGGAGTTGACGAAAGGCTGTAATCTCCGCTGCATCCATTGCCGGGCCAGCGCGACCGAGCTGAGTTCTCCTTCCGATCTCTCCACCCAGGTTGCACTCGATATCATCGATCAGATTGCCGCGGTGTCCAATCCCATCCTCGTGCTCAGCGGCGGTGAACCGCTCTTCCGTTCGGACATTTTTCAGCTGGCGCGTTATGGCACGGACAAAGGCCTGCGCGTAGCGCTGGCAACGAACGGTACTCTGGTAACCAAACAGGTGGCTCGCAAGATCGTCGACAGCGGCGTAAAACGCGTTGCCATTAGCCTGGACGGAGCGGATGCCCTCACTCACGACACGTTCCGCGGCATTCCCGGCGCATTTGACGCCGCCCTTACCGGCTTCGGTAATCTGAAAGACTTGGGCATATCAGTGCAGATCAACACCACCGTCGCTCGTCACAATGCGCATCAGCTTCCGCAGGTGCTCGCCCTGGCGAAGTCGCTCGGAGCGGATGGTCTGCACACATTCCTACTGGTACCCGTAGGTTGCGGCGTGGATATCGCCGCCGAGCAGATGGTTCCCCCGGAAGAATACGAGCGCATGCTGAACTGGTTCTACGATCAATCTCTTGAGGGCGGCATCGAATTAAAGGCAACCTGTGCCCCGCACTACTTCCGGGTAGTTCGCCAAAGGCGCGCCGCCGAGCACCATTCGGCGCTAGCGGCCGTACAGACTGCACTGTCGGCAATCGAAGCTGCGCCCGGCATCGGCCCCACCGACATGACGATGCCCGGCTCAACCGGCATCGAGCTGAAGCCGAACGGCATCGGGAAAGCGGTCGGTCATCCCGGCAAACATCCTTCCGATATGAACGCCATGACCAAGGGATGCCTGGCCGGAACCGCGGTGTGTTTCATCTCGAATCAGGGCGAGGTTTATCCCTGCGGATATTTGCCTGCTCTGGCAGGGGATCTTAAGAAACAGCCGTTCGCCGACATTTGGGAAAACTCCGTGGTATTCAATCAGCTGCGCGACGTGAACAACTTGAAAGGCAAGTGCGGCTGCTGCGAGTTCCGCAACGTTTGCATGGGTTGCCGCGCGCGGGCTTTCGCCGCCACCGGCAACTATCTCGATGAGGAGCCGTTGTGCGTCTACCAACCGGGCGCTGCAAACTGGAAGCAGAATTTGAAGGAGAAGAGCAACGCGCCCGCGCAAGTCGCGCGCTAGCCTCTCCAGCGAGTTAAAAGACCCCAAACCAGCGCGATATCCCGCAATCCAGACCCTCCTGAACCCCAGTTCCTACTCCCGAGCACGCTCTAACTAATTGACAACACATCGGATAGTTCTCCACACAAAATGCCTCTCGTTGGCCACGCAGATGCTTTTACATAAGAGTGGTCTATGGGGAGATTGCACACAATGGAACCCACTCTCATGGTCGTCGGCCTGAACTACCGCACTGCCCCGGTGGAGGTGCGCGAGCGTTTCTGGATCAGCGAAGACCGGCGTTATCAAGCCCTGGCACAATTGTCAAGGGCCGAAGGCATCGAGGAGGTTGTCGTTCTGGCCACCTGTAACCGCACGGAATTCCTGCTTTGGGTGAACGACGTGACCCTGGCAGCCAATTCGGTGATGCGGCTGCTCAGCTCCGAATACGGACTCGAACTCTGCGAGTGGAAACATTTCTACCGCCTGCTCGACGATGCCGCGCTTTTGCACATTTTCCGGGTCGCCTCCAGCCTCGACTCCATGGTAGTCGGCGAGCCCCAGGTCATCGCCCAGGTGAAACAGGCCTGGCAGCAAGCCAAAAAAGTCGGGGCGACGGACCGTTTCCTGGATACGGTCATGCAGAAGGCGCTCACGGTTTCGAAGCGCGTGCGCACTGAAACCGCGATCGGCAACGCGGCAGTTTCAATTCCCTATGCCGCTGTGGAACTCACTCGCCAGATTCTCGGCAGCCTCGAAAACAAGAAAGTGCTCTTGTTAGGCGCGGGCAAGATGAGCGAACTTTCCGCCCGTGGATTGCTCAACCACGGCGCCAGCTCGGTCAAAGTAATCAACCGCACTTTGGAGCACGCAGCTGAACTGGCCGCAAAACTTGGTGGAGTCGCGATCCCCTTTGAGGAACGCTGGCAGCATATGGCGGAGGCCGACATCATCATCACCTCCACTTCCTGTCCACACACGATTCTCAGCCGCAAGGAAGCCGAGACTCTGATGCAGGAGCGCAATGTTCGTGCACGCCAGACTCAAGAAAGCAAAGATCGACCGCTGGTGATCGTGGATATCGCGATGCCCCGCGACATTGACTCGGCCGTACGCGAAGTCAAGGGCATCTTCCTATATAACCTGGACGATCTGGAGAACGTGGTGGACCACAACGCGGGCGAGCGTGAGGCTGCCGCCGCCGATGCACAGAAGATTCTAGAGGCCGAGGCGCTGGGTTTCCGCCGCAAGCTGATGGCGGAGCGTGTTGTGCCAACCATCATTGCGCTGCGCCAGCGGCTCGACGAGATTTGCCGGCAAGAACTGGATTCCTTTCGTGAAGAGAACGGACCTTTTCCCAAGGACCAGGACGAAATGTTGAATGCGGTTATGTCCAACATGACCAAGAGGATCGCAGGGTCCCTGGCCCGTGAACTCAAGGAACTTCCAGAGAAGGTGGAGCAGGAACAGATGACTTCCGCGGTGCAGCGGCTGTTCCACCTCCAAACGCCAGAAACGGCGCTGCCGGCACCAGATCGCAGTAACTAGGTCGCGTAAGGAGTAACGAACACCATGGCCCATCTCAAACCAGACACCTCCTCCCATGACAAGGTTTGGACTGATGTTCAGGCATACCTGCTGGCGGCGGTCTGTCTCGTACTGGGCGTTGCGCTCGGCTACCTGTTTCGCGGCTCCGCCGCGCCGGTCGCAGGGGTAGCCCAGGCGTCTGCCGCGTCCGACGGCAATGCGGCCCAGGGTCAGCCAGGTCAAGCTCAGCCGAATCAAGCCCAGCCCGCGCAAGTTCAGATGAATCCCGCACAGCAGAAAGTAATGGTCGATCAAGCTGTGGCGCCTCTGCTCGCGACTTTGAAAATCAGTCCTGACGATTTCAACACGATCACGCAGCTGGCGAATCTGTACTACGACGGACGGCAATATCCGGAAGCCGTCAAGTATTACCAGCTCGCCCTGAAACTTCAGCCCACGAACGCCGACGTGCTCACTGATTTTGGAACGTCGCTTTGGTTTCTGGGAGACGCAGACGGAGCTATCGCCGAATTTCAGAAGGCGCTCAGCTATCGCCCCGATCATCCCGGAACGCTATTCAACCTTGGCGTAGTTCGCTGGGAAGGAAAGCTCGATCCCAAAGGTGCGGTCCAGGCCTGGGAAGATCTGTTGCGGCGTAATCCGAATTATCCGCAGAAACAGGAAGTCCAGGAATATATCAATCGGGCCAGGCAGCACGCCAAGGGCTAGGCGCTGGCGCACATAAGTCTGTGTCCCAGATCACATACAGCGCGCATCGAGTCGGCGATCATGGGACCCGCATGTCCAGAGAAGATCCCGTCGCCGCTCTCGGGACGAGCAATTAACAAAATCTAAGAGGCCAGAAGTGAAGCGTGCGCCAGTCACAAACCGGCGGACGATTGGGAGTTCAATACAAGCAATTCAATTCAAATTCATTGGAAGTCCGCGGGACCGCAATCAGTCCAACAAATCGTGGATTCCCAGGAGAAAATACTATGGCAAAGACAATGAAAGCGGTTTTCGTCGATAAATTCCGTGAACCGTTGCAGATTCGAGAAGTTCCCGTTCCAGATCCAGGACCGGGAGAGGCGCTGGTCGAAGTGGTAGCGAGCGGCGTCTGCCACACCGACCTGCACGCGGCGGATGGCGATTGGCCGATCAAACCCACTCTGCCCTTTATCCCCGGGCACGAGGGCGCGGGCTTTGTAACCAAGCTGGGACCGGGCGTAACCCATTTAAAGGAAGGCGACCGCGTTGGCATCGCATGGCTGCACAGCGCCTGCGGACATTGCGAATTCTGCCTGACTGGCTGGGAAACACTCTGTCCCGAGCAGCAGATGTCCGGTTACACCGTAAACGGCACCTTCGCAGAATATGCTTTGGGTCAGGCAGATTACCTGGGCCGGATTCCGGACAAACTCTCCTTTACTGATGCAGCGCCGATCCTATGCGCCGGCGTAACCACCTACAAGGGTTTGAAGCAAACGCAAGCGCGCCCCGGCGAGTGGGTAGTGATCTCCGGAGTGGGCGGGCTCGGCCACATTGCGATCCAATACGCGAAAGCCATGGGCCTGCACGTTGCCGCCATTGATATCGGACCAGAGAAACTGCAGTTGGCCCGTAAGCTCGGCGCCGAAGTCACTGTGGACGCGAAAGAAGAAGATGCAGTCCAGGCGATCCAGAAGCAAACCGGAGGCGCTCACGGTGCATTGGTGACAGCCGTTTCCCTGCCGGCGTTCAAACAGGCGCTCGGCACTCTGCGCCGTGGTGGCACCTGCGTTCTGAACGGTCTGCCTCCCGGCGAATTCCCAGTCTCCATTTTCGATCTGGTGCTGAACGGCCAAACCGTTCGCGGATCGATTGTGGGCACTCGCAAGGATCTCGAGGAAGCCCTGCAGTTTGCCGCCGAGGGCAAAGTGAAGGCGACCATCGAGCAGCAGCCAATGGCGTCGATCAACGATATCTTCGACCGTCTCAAAAAGGGCAAAGTCAACGGCCGCATCGTTCTCGATATCGCTGGCGAATCAGGCGCGAAGAAATCTACCGGCTCCAAGACATCCAAGACTCACGTCGCCGCGTGAACCTTTGGATCTAACGCTACATTCGCGATACCAAGGTTGAGGCGGACTACGTTGCTCGTTGCAAGATGTCACGTTGCGAGCCACGTCGTCTGCCTCTACTTTTTTTCTTAACGCGTCATTGGATTGTTCCGGTCCTCTATCACTACAAGATGTGATCGCGATCACCGACCTTCGCGACTCAAAGCGGTAGCGTTGCAGCGTAAACAGGAGATATCGTCATGGCAGTCACAGATATCGTGAAACAAACGTCCATCCAGCAAGCACTCGATACGCTTCGCCAGGGTGGCGTCAAATCCAAATATGAAAACTTCATCGGCGGCTGCTGGGTAGCCCCGCTGAAAGGCCAGTATTTTACCGATCATAGCCCGATCAACGGTGAGCCGATCTGCGAGATCGCTCGTTCCTCGGCGGAAGACATCGAGAAGGCTCTCGACGCAGCCCACGCGGTCAAGAATCTCTGGGGCCGCACTTCTCCCGCGGATCGCGCCGGCGTCCTGCTCAAGATCGCCGACAAGATGGAAGAAAATCTGGAGCTTCTGGCCCTCGCCGAAACTCTGGACAACGGCAAACCGATTCGCGAGACTCGCGCCGCTGATGTTCCCCTGGCCATCGACCACTTCCGTTATTTCGCCAGCTGTATCCGCGCCGAAGAAGGCGCCGTGAGTGAGATCGACAACGACACCATCGCCTATCACTTCAAAGAGCCGCTGGGCGTGGTAGGTCAGATCATTCCGTGGAACTTCCCGCTTCTGATGGCGGCGTGGAAACTGGCTCCGGCCATGGGCGCAGGAAACTGCGTGGTCCTCAAGCCGGCGTCCAACACCCCGCTCAGCGTTCTAGTGCTGATGCAACTGATCGCGGATCTGGTTCCCGCCGGCGTAGTCAACGTGGTCACTGGACCCGGTGGCGAAATCGGCAAAGCGCTGGCCACCAACCCGCGGATTGCGAAAATCGGCTTCACCGGCGAAACCACAACCGGTCGGCTCATCATGCAATACGCCTCGGAACCTATTATTCCGCAGACCCTGGAGTTGGGCGGAAAATCCCCGAACATCTTCTTCGCGGACGTGATGGACCAAGACGATGAGTTCTTCGATAAGGTTCTCGAAGGCTTTGCTCTGTTCGCCTTCAACAAAGGTGAGGTCTGCACCTGCCCTTCTCGCGCTCTGATTCAGGAATCCATCTTCGACAAGTTCCTGGAACGCGCGGTGGAACGCGTAGCCAAGATCAAGGTGGGCAACCCTCTTGATCCCAACACCATGATGGGCGCGCAAGCCTCACGCGACCAGTTGGAAAAGATCTTGGAATACATCAAAGTTGGGAAACAGGAAGGCGCGAAGTGTGTGGTTGGCGGAGAGCAGGCTCATCTGGGCGGCGATCTGGAGAACGGCTACTACGTCAAGCCGACCGTATTCGTTGGCAACAACAAGATGCGTATTTTTCAGGAAGAGATTTTCGGCCCGGTGCTCTCGGTGACGAAATTCAAGACCCTGGAAGACGCCATCGCCATCGGCAACGACACGGTCTACGGACTGGGTGCGGGCGTGTGGTCGCGCAACGGAACCAACGCCTATCGCGTGGGTCGCGAGATCAAAGCGGGCCGCGTGTGGACCAACTGCTATCACCTGTATCCAGCGGGCGCGGCGTTCGGCGGCTATAAGCAGTCAGGGTTTGGCCGTGAAACCCACAAACTCGCGCTGGGCCATTATCAACAGACGAAGAATCTCTTGGTGAGCTATAGCTCAAAGTCCTTGGGATTCTTTTAGACGATTCTTTTAGACAACCTGAGGCGGACATTTGCAGGGCGGGTGCACACCACTCGCCCTGCATTTTTATACAGCGATCCTCATTGCTCTTCGGCCACCCCGGCCTGCGCGCCTTCTTCGTCGCCAGGGATCAGTCCAAACTTCTTTAGCTTGTAACGCAGCGCATCCCGGCTGATGTCGAGCAGCTTAGCCGCGTGGGTCTGGTTGCCATTGGACTGGCGCATGGCCAGTTCGACCATGGTGTGCTCCACTTCTTCCAGCGATGTCCCGCCTTCCGGAATGTAAAGCCGTGGCAGAGTGCGTCCGTTGGGCAAAGCCTGTCCCCCGTCGGCCGGCGACGTTCGCTCAAAAACCGTTCGCCCGCCCGATTCACCCACAGAAAACGGCAGATACAAAGGCCGCAGCAGCGGTTCGTCCTCCAGGATCATTCCGCGCTCGATCGTGTTCTTCAGCTCACGAACATTTCCCGGCCAGTTATGGCTGAGAATCAAACGGCGGGTCTCATCGCTGATGCCACGAACCGCTTTCTTGAATCTTCGGTTATAGCGGTCGATGAAGAACTCCACCAACGGCATGATGTCTTCTCTTCGATCCCGCAACGGCGGAATGAAGATCGCAATAATCGCCAGGCGGTAATACAGATCTTGCCGAAACTGATTTTCCCGCACTGCTTTTTCTAGATCGCGGTTGGAGGCGGCGATTACACGCACGTCCACCTGCATATCCTTGATGCCCCCAACGCGCCGGATCACCTGATCCTCCAGCACGCGCAGAAGTTTGGCCTGCAGCAGCGGAGAAAGTTCGCCGATTTCGTCGAGAAACAGCGTGCCCCCATCGGCAGCTTCGAACAGACCCTTTTTCATCTGCTTGGCATCGGTGAACGCGCCTTTTTCGTGGCCGAAAAGCTCCGCCTCCATCAGCGTTTCCGGTATAGCTGAACAATTGATGGCTACAAACGGTCTCTCCTGCCGCGAACTTTCGTAGTGGATGGCTTTCGCGATCAGGTCTTTGCCGGTGCCGCTTTCGCCCTGAATCAGAATCGTGATGGCCTCGCTGGCGGCAACCTTGCGCACAAAGTTCATCAGTTCGGTCATCTTGGGTGACACGCTCACTACGTTGCTATACCCGGCTCCGCGGCGCACCTCGCCCCGCAGCGTCTGCACCTCGGTTCGCAGGTTGGTGGCCTCGAGCGCGTTCTTGATGGTGACGTGCAACTCGTCGAAATCAACGGGCTTGCCCACGAAGTCGTAAGCCCCGAGCTTGAGCGCGGCTTTCACATCATCAAGTTGCGGATCGGCGGTGATCATGATCACCGCGCGCGCGGCGCCGCTCTTTTTCAGTTGATCCAGCACCTCGATGCCAGTCAGATCGGGCATGCGCACGTCGAGCAGAACCAGATCGGGCGATTCATGTTGCGCGAGTTGGAGTGCGGGCCCTCCGGAATCGGCCTCCACCACGCGGTAGCCCCATTCTTCACATTTCTGCCGCAGCGACCAGCGCACCAGCCGCTCGTCGTCCACAATCATGATTTTCTCGGCAGCCATTGCTGTTCAATTTACTACGAAATGGGGCAGTGGGTCAGTTCGACGAGAGCGAAGAAAAATCATCCGGCAGAGGTGCGCAGCACCACGAAAGTCCCTGTGCGTAGGCTTTCCCTCGTGTAACGGAGCCTGCCCTGAGCGAAGTCGAAGGGTGCTTTTTGTGGTAAATGACCTCGAACCGCCACTACCCGAGTAAGTGTGTGCTCTAGTTTTAGCGGCCGGCAGATCTGCATCGATCGCGTCTGTCTAGCTCTGAGAAGCCGCGATGGGCGTGGTGGACATCTGGAATGGCAGCAGCACGGTAAACCGGCTTCCGTTTCCCACAACGCTGCTCACTTCGATGCGGCCATGATGATCTTCCACGATCCGCTGCGCCAGAGAAAGCCCTAGGCCGGTGCCGTCGCCCCTTGTGGTGTAGAAAGGCCGGAAGATGTTAGGCAGGTTCTGCGGTGAGATGCCGCGACCGGTGTCGCTGACCACCACGCTGGCGTAACCGACGAGCGAGCCCATCTCAACATGCACGGTACCCGCTCCGTCCATGGCCTGGACTGCGTTCAGGAGCAGACTCAGCAACACCTGGTGCATCTGACCGCTGTCATGCTCCACTTCCGGAAGATCAGGCTCCTGCTGCAGTTCAATCTTGATTGGCTTGGAGAGCACCTGCTGGCGCGCCAGCATCACGGCGTGTTCCACGGTCGTGTTGAGGTTGCTGCGCAGAATCTCTGGCCTGCGAGGCCGCGCGGTTTCCAGAAGGTCAGTCAAGGTCCGGCTGATGCGCGTGATCTCCAGCCGAACATCTTTCACGACTGCACGCGCGGGGCTGGTCGCAGGCAGATCGCGGCCCACGATTTCGATGACTCCCGCGATGCCAGCCAGAGGATTGCGAATCTCGTGAGCCAGCCCCGTAGCCAACTCGCCGAGCGTGGCCAGGTGCTCGGCACGAGACATCTGCGTGCGATGCAGGCGCTCAATTTCTTCCCGGCTCTCCCGCAGTTGCTGCATCATGTGATTGAAGTTGCGCCCGAGATCCCCGATCTCATCGTTGCGCCGGGAAAAACTCACCGCGACGCCGAGATTGCCTTCGCTCACCAACGCCATCTTCTCCTGCAGTTCCACCATGGGCCGTTGAATAAAATACGCCAGTACAAATATGCACACTGCACAAATAGCGACCGCTCCCGCTCCCGCCACGATCATCACGGCATGGCGTTCCGGGTCGCGTAAGGACACGGTGGCCAGCGTGAACA
>Ga0210393_10002233_pt1 | contig 16024 bp, 9 predicted proteins | sample IncBWC27OmetaG_FD_160068 | JGI IMG/M metagenome (GOLD analysis project Ga0210393, IMG submission 160068) | Forest soil microbial communities from Barre Woods Harvard Forest LTER site, Petersham, Massachusetts, United States - Inc-BW-C-27-O ... | reverse complement strand
GGGGAGGAGGATGGGTTCGCCTGTCCAAAATTGACATGTACTAATAGCGGGAAGGATACTTAGAGGCGTCATTCTTGGGAGTAGCCATGCCACCCACACCTGGGAAACCTGCCAAGTCACTCTGCCGACACCTCATCAGCGGATGCCAACGGATGCTAATCGTTGGGTTTCTGCTTGCGACTCTCGCACAAGCCCAGACGTTCACCACACTTTACAAGTTCCGGGGTGGCCGAGACGGCAAAGAGACCTTTGCGGGGGTAATTCAGGACGCATCCGGCAAGTTGTATGGCACTACCACCGGCGGTGGCAATCGGAACTGCAACATGGGGGAGAAGGGGAATGGCTGTGGCGTGGTGTACAGGGTGAACACCGATGGCACGGAAACCGTGCTGCACACCTTCTCCGGAGCGGACGGGGCAGTCCCCTGGACACCGATGGTTCGTGACCAGGCTGGCAACCTTTATGGAACCACATGGCTGGGAGGCGACCTGGGCGGCGGAGCCGTCTTCAAGATCGACACGGCGGGGAAAGAGACAGTGTTGCACAGCTTTACTGATGGCTCGGACGGTTGTTTTCCAGTGCAAGGCTTGGTTCTAGACGAATCCGGTACAGCGTTCGGCACAACCACCGCGTGCGGGTCTTGGACCCTCGGGACGATATTCAAGGTTGACAGCGCGGGACACTTTACCCTTCTCCATACCTTCACCGGGTACCCTTCAGACGGCGCGACACCGGAAGATGGACATCTCACGATGGATAGGTCTGGCAACCTCTACGGCGTGACCTTGGCTGGCGGCTCGGGCGGATGCAACAACGGAAGTGGAGCCTACGGTTGCGGAGTGCTGTACAAGCTAAGTAAGAACAAGACATTTTCCGTGCTGTACAGCTTTAGAGGCGGCGCGAAGGATGGCTGCTTCCCGATTGGATCCGTGGTGGAGGATGGGGCCGGAAACCTCTATGGGACTACAGGAGGATGCGGTTCCGACAAAAATGACGGGACTGTATGGAAAGTCAGTAAGGAAGGCAAGGAGACCATCCTGCACAGGTTCGCCGGAGGCGCATCGGACGGCTGCGGTCCGTCTGGGGGCGTGACTCGGGACGCGCACGGAGACCTTTATGGTGTTACAGATTCGTGCGGCGCCAACAATTACGGGGTATTGTACAAGCTAAGTGTTGGAGGCAGGTTTACGCTGCTACACAGTTTCGAGGGCTCCGACGGCGCCGAACCGTTAGGCGAAGTGGTGCGGGGCACCAACGGCACGTTGTTCGGCACAACCACTGTCGGGGGCACCGGCAACTGCCCCAACCTTCTTTATGATGGCTGCGGGACGGTGTGGTCGTACGTTCCTTGAGCCACAGTTAGTGAGTGGCCGTTAGCGGGTACCACTCCTGTTGACAAAACTCGAGCTGCGGAGCACCGACGAACAGATGGCGCAAACTTGCGCTATGGCCTGGTGGCAACTGTTACGTTTGGGTCAACCGTCAACCTGGAACCATCTCGATCATTGTCTCTGATTCTGGCGTGCGCCAGATCTGTTTTCTTCGGCGGAATCTGTCGATGGCTGGACTCCGCCACCAGTCAAAGAATGGCGACTGCTTCGACACGCGAGTGATGGCACTTTTGTAATCGTGGCGCAGCGGCCGACTGCCTGTAGCATGGTGACGATAGATCCTTTCTCCTCCGACGGGCTGTGAAGCGATTCTCCCTGTGCACATCAAAATGCGGCCCAACTGATTGAAAAGGCCTGTCTGAACTTGAGGGTTCTGTGAACAAACTCATTCTCAACATTTCGATTGTGCTCACGAGCGTCCTTCTTGGGATCTTCCATTACGAACTTAAGCCCAGCCCCAGTGACAAGGAAGTCCGTGAACAAGCCCAGGGCATGAGCGGAGGAGTGGAGTGGCGAGGCCAGATTGCTCCCGACTTCGAAATCAAGACCACGAAGGGTGACCGCTTTCGACTCTCGGAGAACGTTGGCAAGAAAATTATCGTACTTAATTTTTTTGCCACCTGGTGCGGCCCGTGCCGGGCTGAGATGCCGGAATTGAATCGATATTTCAACGCACACAAGTCCGAGTCCTTCGTGCTGCTGGGTATTGATGCGGAGGAAAAAGCAGACCGCGTGGAAGCATTTCTCGACGAACTTAAGGTGGACTTCCCAGCGGGCGTGGATGATGGACCGCTCCGTAGGCAGTACGGTATCGAATCGTTTCCAACCACGGTTGTCATTGGCGTGGATGGCAAGGTGCAGTTTTATGAGACGGGTGCGCTGGTGAATGCGGAAGTCGCCTTCGACAATTTGTTGCAGAAAAATCGCGAGCTCATGCAAGCTGGCCAGGTGATTTCGCCGGACGACTATCGCCTGCAGGCGGAGAAGCAGCCGGCTCTGCCGTCGCGGCAACCAGAACCGAACCGCGCGGTGGAAGAAGAGTACAAATTGGACGAGCGGGGAAAGCGGATCGTCGCTCGAATGGACTGTCCCTGCGGCTGCGACGATAAAGTTGGGAAGTGCTCCTGCAATAACTCGAAAAAGATTAAGAAGGCTCTGGCCAGTGAGGATTTCAAGGACCGGTCGGACGAGGAAATCATGAGATCACTCAACAAGCGGTTTTGCTCGGGGGCAATGTGATCGTCGCTGAAAATCTTCACATGCATTTTCGGACGGGCTTTTTACGCCGGGAAGTGCACGCCCTTAGTGGCTTAAGCCTGGAGGTGCGGGACGGCGATTTCTTCGCGCTGGTGGGCCAAAACGGGGCGGGCAAATCGACGGCAATGTATTGTTTCCTCGGCTTGCTGAGGCCCACGTCGGGCAAGGTGAAGATTTTGGGTCAGACCCCAGAACTCGGGTGTCGGCTTTATGAGAAGGTGGCGTACTTGCCGGAAGAGCCGCACTATCATCTCTATCTCACGGTCGAGGAAGCCACTCGGTATTACGCTGCGCTGTATGGCAAGCAAGTTTCAAACAAAACCATCAACGATGCGCTCGAACGACTTGGCCTGGCGCAGTTCAAGAATCTTCCTCTTTCGAAATGTTCGAAGGGCATGAAGCAAAAAGTCGGGATCGCGCAATGCCTCATCCATGAACCGCAGGTGCTGTTTCTGGATGAACCCACGCGAGGGCTGGACCCGCTGGCGGTGAGAGAGTTCCGTGAAACGCTGCGCGAGATCCATCAGCGCGGAGCGACCATCGTGATGAACTCCCATGTGCTTTCAGAGATTGAGATGCTTGCCAATCGAGTGGCAATTATCGAGAGTGGCAAGGTCGTGGTTCAAGATGAGTTGCGCAACTTGCTAACCCTGGATAGGGAGCTCTACAGGGTTAGCTTCGAGGCCAATGGCCAAGTGCCGGCGTACCTGACCGCCGTCGAACGTGTGGGAAATATCGTAAAGGGACTTCTCCCCAAGGAAAACCTTTACGACTTTATGGATCTGGCACGAAGCTCCGGCTTGCACTTGCACGAGTGCTCGCTGAAAAAGACCTCGCTCGAGGACTCGTTCTTCAAGATTGTAAAAGGCGGGGAGTCGCCCGCTGGTTCACAAGAAATGCGAACCATGCCGGCTGCAGCGGCGCATCAAGGGTAGAGCGTATTGGAAGGATGTATGACAGAATTGTTGAGAGCAAACATTCTCGCGGACCTTGCGTACTACCGGCGAAGCCGGCTGCTGCTGGCGTTCATGCTCCTGTTTCTACTCTTGACGGCGTTGGGGTCCCTGCCGCCGCTTTTCGGCAACTCCGGGGTTCAGAATTTCAACGCCTTGCACGAAATCTTCTCCGAACTCAACGGATTCCTGCTGGCCCTTTGCGCGTGTCTCGGCCTTTTCATTATCTCATCGCATCTTCGTAACCGCAGTCTGAAGATGGTCTTCACCAAGCCGTGCCCGCCGGCTGTGTGGCTGCTCTCGGCATTCTTGTCCGCGGTGATCGTATCGTTGCTGCTGATCTTTGTAGTCTTGACCAGTATGACGCTGCTGTCGCTCGCCTGGCACGTTCCTGTCCGCCCTGGTTTAGTTTTTCTTTCGGCGGAAACGTTTGTCGTGTCAGTGGGGCTAATTGCTTACCTCATGTTGCTTGCAACGGTGGTGCACCCCGCAGTCGCGGCCATTTGCACTCTGGTCTTTAATGCTTATCTGTTCTATGACGCTCAGTTATGGACGGACGCCGTCATTCGTTCGGGCAACAAGAGTCCCTGGCTGCGCGCCTTGAAGGGATTGTTCCATTGCCTATACCTCGTATTGCCCATGCTTTCCCCTTTCGGCAAGAAAACCGACGAGGTCCATGTCAGCCTGCGGGTCATGCACGGGGAATGGAAGTATCTTCTTTACTCCCTTGGCTACGCACTAACCCTTGCAGCGTTTTGCTACTGCGTAAGTCTGTTCGCATTGCAGAGGAGGAAGCATATCTAATGGCGGCGAATCGGAGAGCCTCCGCAGGAGCGACCTGTTGACCTATTATCCCTGAAGGGGGTGAGTGTAACGCTGTTCACGTCAGCTGAACACGGGGGAACTACGATCGCTGAGAGTTTACTCGGCCTAACGATTTCTGAAATGTATAAATACGTATGTGAGCAAAGTGCCAATAGCCAGGCCGAGCACAGAAACGGCCAGCGTCGGAATCCAGAACAAAAATACTCTCAGGATTTTGTTTCCGAGTCGGCTGGCCGCAAAAAACAGTGCAAAGAACAAAAGAGCGAGAGACCAGAAGAGAGGCGAAAAGGCACTCCCCACGAGTCCACCAGTGACGGCGCCCAAACCCGTTGCCTTTTGCTCGCTAATCCCCCTGAACATTGACCAAGGACCCGGGACAAACTCCGCGAGGAATATCGCTGCTAACCCGCTCAGGATGCCTTTAACGTAATTCATAGAGTTTTTTCGGTCGAACGGCGAATTATATGCTTCTTTGCGGCCTTGGTCCGATTGACTGTTGAAACATCGCGATTACGCTCACTGGAAAAGCTGTGAGGTGCCCCGCTCTCGCTTCCTTGCCTGCCCGCTCAGCCCGTGCCACCGCTCCGGCTGCAGTATGGAAAGTTCCACGGACAATGGATCAAAGCGGAACCTCTACATCGCGGTCGCGGTCGATTCCCCATGAATTCCGCAGACGGAGGTTGGTATGGTGATTGCAAACGGTTGCGGCAACGCTACATCGTATCCAGAGATTACTGCGCGGATTGCGGTCGAGGCTTGCCCAGTCGGACATCGATCCCGACCATCGGGCCGTAAACATTAATGCCGTAATTCCGGACGCCCCAGTTGGGCTTCCCGTTGCTTTCGGACAAATCGAGATTTGAAATGTGCATGAAATTCATGCCCGCCGAAAGTGCATAGCGAGGATTGAAGTTATACCGCACTCCACTGCCCATGTTGACAGTAAACGTGAGGTCCTGTCCCTGCGCATACTTCACCCCTTCGGGTCCCTTGGCGTCAATGCCGCCGAAGCCGAGGCGAACGTCGAAGTAGGGCGCGATCTTCCCCTTACGCGGGACAAAATTACGTCGAATGCCCATGAGGTAAGCGATGTAATGGCTCTCAGGTCCCCTCGGAATAGCAGTCACCGATCCGGTCAAGGTAAGATCCCAATTGCCGCGGAGAATCCAAGGAAGTCCTACGTTGTTCATCTGCCATCGGAGAGAAGCAAAGACGGGTACCAGCGTGTACTTGAGCGGGTAGGTGTTGTAGTTATCGCCTACGAACACGTCAAGCGGGAAAGGGATATTGATGGGATGCCATCCTGCGTCGAGGGAGAATTCGAGCTTATTTCTATAGTAAATGTCGCGGTTGAACTCGGGCGGGTTGGGGCTCCGAAACTTTTCAACCGGAGGTTGGCTCTTTAAGTCTTGTCCGGGGTGGTTTGCCGGATCTGCCGGTGACTCGCGGCCGCAGTTGGGGTCTCCCTCCCTGGTACAGGCCACGGCGTCGCTGTCAGGAGGACAGGGATTGGGGCCGGCGCTGGAACAATCTCTGTCAGCAGTGCCGCCGAAGTTGTCGTCGCTGAACTCCGCCAGATTGAAGTTGCCTGCATTTTGATGGTGGTCAGTGCACCGTAACGGATCGCCGCTGCAGGTTGAATCGAAAGTAAGGTTCGCCGGTTTGTAGCCGGGCAGTTGGGCGCTTGCAAGAGGAGCGAGAATCGCGAAACTCGCAAAGAGCAGAGTTGCAGCACGAGTGATTTCGCAAGGGTTTTTGTCTAGGGGTGGGCGCGCAAAACAGGCTCTTCGATCCGAATGTGGCGTCAAACGCGGTTTCCTTCTTCCCGTGCGATCTAAAACGGAGCCCCACACTCAACCCGACCGATTGGCGAAATTCTGTCACATGCGCACTTAAGTGTCAACGCATGATAGGACCTTTTGCGATGCGGTCCCAACTCAATCAATAGTCGTTTCATGCGGGGGCTCTTCTCGAAGGATACTACGCCGACCTGTGTTGATGCCCTTTCACCCGCAGCCTTAGACTGAATAGCACGAGATTCCGGCCGGAGCGTAGGCAATACCTTGAGCTCATGGGGACACGACCGGACTTTGCTGAGGAGTGATGACGACAGCAGATAAGTCAGCGAGCGAGTTGCGCACTGCAGAGGCGCACAGCGCTCTCGGCCGGGCATTGCGCGATCAGGGCAGGTTGGAAGAATCCGCTGCCTCGTACCGACGAGCCACGGCGCTTGATCCACAGAATGCGGAATTCCACAATGACCTGGGAAATGTTTTGGCGGAGCAAGGGAAGTTAGGGGAAGCGATTGGGTCTTACGAAAAGGCTCTTGAAATCTTTCCAGAGTATGCCGAGGCGCACAACAATCTGGCTAACCTCCACCAGATGACGGGAAGGCTGGAAGAAGCGGCGGCCGGATATCAGAAAGCGATCGGTCTTCGACCTGACTACGCGGAGGCGCATCGGAACCTGGGAAGTTTGTACTATCGTCAGGGCAGGCTTGCTGAAGCTGTCTGTGCGTTGCGGAGTGCGGTGACTCTCAATGCTGACTACGACGAAGCGGCGAGCCTCCTCGAGCACCAGATGCGACACATCTGCGAGTGGAAAGGACTCGATGCGCTTTCGCGAAGTCTGATCCGGATGGTGGAGCAAGGTTCGGGGGCGGTGAATCCGTTTGGGTTTCTCTGCCTGGAGAGCACTCCGGCGCAGCAGTGGCTGTGTGCACGGCAGTGGGCGGCTCAGAACGCCAAGTACACGAGCGACGAGACGCCTTTCACGTTTCAAGATGATAGGCGGATTAAGGTGGGATATTTGTCGGCTGATTTTCATGAACACGCGACCGCGCACTTGATCTCGGAACTCTTTTCTCTGCATGACCGGAAACGAGTTCGGATTGCGGGGTATTCATACGGGCCGGATGACGGGAGTCCAGCTCGCGCGCGGTTGATTCGATCATTTGATCAGTTCGAGGATATTCGGAATGAATCGTTTGTCGAGTCAGCCCAGCGGATTCGCGCGGACGGCGTGCAGATCCTCGTCGACCTGAAGGGGTACACCGCCGATGCGCGTCCCAAGATTATGGCGCTCCGGCCCGCGCCCGTTCAGGTGAATTACCTTGGATATCCGGGCACCATGGGCAGCGACGCCATAGACTACGTGATTGTCGATGGCATCGTGGTTCCGCAGGAGGAGCAGGCTTTCTTCACTGAAAAACTGGTGCATCTGCCCGACTGCTATCAAGTGAACGACTCCACCCGCGGGATTGCCGAGCGCAGGCCTTCGCGGCAAGAGTGCGGGTTGCCGGAGAGTGGATTCGTTTTCTGCTGCTTCAATGCTGCCTACAAGATCACTCCGAGAGTGTTCAATGTTTGGACGCGGCTGCTCAAAGCGGTTCCCGGCAGCGTGCTGTGGTTGCTCGATTCCAACCCTTGTGCGACTGCGAATTTGAAGCGGGAGGCGGAGGATCGAGGGGTGGCAGCTGAGCGGCTGGTTTTCGGTGGCCACTTGGCATACGGCGATCACCTGGCGCGATTCGCGGTTGCCGATCTCTTCTTGGATACGTTTCCTTACAATGCCCACACCTTGGCCAGCGACGCGTTGTGGGGAGGCTGTCCGGTGGTGACTTGTTCTGGCCGGACTTTTCCGTCGCGGGTGGCGGGGAGCCTGCTGCGGTCAGTAGGATTGCCGGAGCTGGTTTGTGGGTCGCTGACGGAATATGAGAAGTTGGCGCTTACTCTTGCTCGTAATACTGGGCGCTTGGGAGGCATCCGGCAGGCACTTCAGACAGCGCGTTTAGGGGCGCCGGTTTTTGACACGCGGCGGTTTACCCGTCATCTGGAAGCGGCGTTTGAAATTATGTGGGAGCAGTATCGTAGGGGTGGGCCACCCCGCCCGTTTACGGTTTCTGCCATCATGGACTCACATTAAAAGGGTGGGCCATGGTGGTAGTTGAATGCCTCTCAACCAAAGGCCTGCGGAGCTTTGCTCCGCTTGGACGGGCGAGGGCGCCCGTCCCCACATGAGCAAAGCTCCTGCACGAGCAAATCCAGTGACCTTTCTAGCGGCCTACCACGAACAAGTGGCCATCGTTCTGGCTGTACACTTTGCCGTCTCCGCCGATGGATAAAGGCGTGTAGGCCGCGCCCAGGGCTTCTTTCAGGAAGATCTTCTGATGCGGCATCTTGAAGATTCCTTTGTGGCCCTGGGGAAGCGAGTAGACATGCCCGTCCTCGCTGGTGACATACACCAAACCCTTGGAGTCGATGACCGGTGCATTGACGCACCACTCATACCCGTTGGGATGTTTGTTGTCGATAGTCGTGCTCTTGAAGGACCACTCGACCTTGAGGTTCGCATCAAGTTGTGTGACAAAATATGGACCCGGCGGCGTCGAAGTGCAGACCGGATTCTGGAAAAAGCAATACGCCGGCGACGGGTAGTGATTGTCTTTGATGACAACCGAAAAGGTGCCGTCGTGCGTGTAGACTCCGGCGGTCGAGTCCCAGCCGAAGGTGTAGGCGTTGATATAGTTCCCCTGGGCGTCGAAATGGAAAAGATGGCCGCGGCTGAAGTCGTAGTTGTCAGTTCCACCGAAGAGCACGGAACCGTCGGGAAGGATAGTCGGGGTGGAAGAGGCTTGATCAGTCAGGGTAGCGGAGCCGTTGGCATTCGTGGTGGGGTCGACGCCTGGCGTGGTTCCATAGCGGCAGGAGTTGGGTTCGTTGGTCACCCCTTTCTTGGCGATCGGCAGTATTGTGCCGCAGCCATCGGTAAGCCGGCCCTGCAGGGTGGAATCCCACTTCGGCGTCAAGTCCGAGTTCACGGCGACGAGATAGGAAACCATCTTATCGAAGTGGGCGACACTCACGGTATAGATGGTTCCATCGGGTGCGACCGCCGGAGCCACGTTCACTGCCGGACGCTGCGAGCCGCATAGTTGAGTGGGAGGAACAGCGTGCACGCTCGGCGGCCACGGAAGGGAGGCGCCTCCATCGTTGAGGTTGAAGAATGTTCCCGGACAATTGGTCGAATCTCCGGGGGGCGCGTCGGGAACAAGCGTCGCGTAGGTGACAGTGCCGACCTGGTCGCCCGGAGTAACCTTCACCAGCCAGGCGTTCGCTACGTCGTTCTCATCCCATGGATTGCCTTTGAGGACGTTGAGTTGGATGACGTTGTAGTAGACCCGGCCTTGATCGTCGGGAGTAAGCGGGCCCGAAACGAATGTGTTGGCAGCGTTCATGCCTTTGCCGAATGGTGTGACGTGAGATACCGCCTTACCAGTCTTGGTGTCGACCTTCCAGAGTGTGCCTGCGGCGCCGGGAACGTAGAGATATCCATTGGCGAGGGCGGGATGAAAGACGGGCTCCCAGGCTATAAGACCGGCGAAGCCAAGCTGAAAGTTAGTAGCATTTGGCTCGGGTTTCCAATCGGTGTGGAACTTCCAAACGGGGACAGGCTGGCCGTTCTTCCAGTCGTAGCGAACGACATTCCATTGCAGTTTGTTCCAGGCATTCGGCCCGCAGGTGGTTCCATTCACCCAGTCGCCGACGGGGTTGCACGACGGATACTTGGCGCCGTCCTTCTTCACCATGTAGAAACTATTCCCGTCGACAAGGGTGGCTTGGTAGTGCCCGACCAGTTCTCCTCCAACCTCCAATTTTTCCTGCTCGACAAAATCGTCGTACAAGATATCGGCAAGTTTGTGATTGAGCGGCTGGGCCGCGATGTCGACCATGCCTGTGTGCTGTGGGTTGCGGCCCCATTGGGACCAGAAGGCGTGCTCCTTAGTGAAGCCGGTGAGGAGCAGAAGCGACGTCGCCAGTAGTGCGAGGGTGGCGGCGAAATGCAGACGTGTCATGACAATCCTCCAAAGTAAAAACGTCAGGGGTGGCTCGGGAGAGAGACGTGCAGGCAATTCTAACTCAGTTTGGTCTTGCGGAGTGCCGTGCGGTGAAGCGGAGGAGGCCGATTGCCGCGCTTCCTTGAGTTGTTCGCGGACGGGCGTCTGATAGGGCCCGTCCCCACACTAGCAAAGCGGGATGGTGGACCTTCACGCGAGCGCTAGCGTAGTTTCAACTCGCGATAGTGGGCGAAATTCGAGAGTTCGACTTCGTCGCTGCCGGGCAGATAGAAACCAAACTTACCTGAACTCAGATTGGCGCCGGTCCATGAGTCGAGGAGCGTCCAGGTGCTGCCTTGCAGGATTCGTTGCTCGATGCGGTTGGGCGTAACCACGATCTGGAAGGTGCGCGATTTCTTCTTATCCGTCTTGAACGGGATTTTCTCTTCTTCCGTGGTCTTACCTCCACGCACCTCGCTGCGATAGAAATAATTCTCATCCATCTGGAACAGTGCGTAGTTGTTGTCATCGGTGTAATCGAACACCCACTGGAGACGGTGGCCCTTGTCGAGCATGGCGCTGAAGACAAATGTCCCCGACGTGGGAGAAGTCTTATAGAGCACGAAGCCGCCGCCACGGTGGTCGAACCAACTCTGATTGGCCTTCCAGGCTGAGGGATCGTCGAAGTCCTGCATGCCACCCGGGGCAAGCGAGAGCGGGCCAATCGCGCGGGATTCTCCGGCAGCGATTTCGAGTGGAACCGAGCGGGCGAAGTTTCCTACTTGGGCCTTAAGCTGATACGTTCCCGGCGGCACAGGAACTTGAGCGCCGCTGGTAATTTTGATCGGGTTCTCTCCATCCTTCACGATCGTGACGGCCGCATCGTTAGGCGTGAAGGTGACCTTCAACTGGGTCGTCACCGGGTCCAAAGTCACATCCGGACCGCTCAACGTTATAGTTGAACCGGCGGCGAAATTCTTGTGCAAGACTTTGGGGCTGAAGTGCTCCTTGCGCAACTCAATAATGTGATCGCCGGGACTGACGTTTGCGAAGCGGAATTTGCCGTCTGGTTGGACGGTTCCAATCTGCTCTCCGCTGAGCAGGACTTCCGCTCCGGCGACTCCGCCATCGATTGTGAGAGAAGCTAAATGCACGGGAGGCTTCAGCGTGAAACTTAGACGTGAAACGTCCCCTTTCCGAATTGCAGCCTGCTGTTCTGGTGAAGCCTCAAATCCGTTCTTGGCGACGCGGACTGCGTAATCTTTCGGCGCGAGGTTGGGAATCCGCAGTTGTCCGCCCTTAGTGGTTTTCTTCTGGACCTGATTATTCAGGAAAACCTGGACGTTATCTTCACCGGTGACAACCAGGAGAGTGCCAATGTCCTGGTCAGAAACCATGAACACGGTGAGCGTGGGTGCAGTTCCCACATCGACGGGCACGGTATGACGGTCACTGCCCTGTCGCAGGCTCAACTGGTGGGGACCGGGAGAGACGTTGGGAAAGTCAACGCCGTCGGCTCCCACCTCGGCGTCGGACTGGCTATCCAAACTGACTTTGGCGTGAGTGTCGCTGTAGTAGACGTGGAGCCGGTTTCCCCAATTGCTCACTAACACGGCGTGCATACCCTTGGCGGTTAGCGGACCGCTGATGGCGGGGAGCGAGCCTGCTTCCGTCGTAAAAGTAAACGAAGCTTCGGCTTGCGATCCGGAGAATTTCAACTGATGGGTTCCCGAGCTGAGATTGTCCGAAGTCCACTGCGCGCCGTCAAGATCGATGGCAGGTTTGTCATCGAGCGAAACCTTGCCTGCTCCCGTGTCCGCAGTTAGCTTCACGACTGGAAGCACCGGCTGCAGCGTCAAATCGACGGAGCCTGGCGCGCCGGGGCGGGCTTCAAACGAGCTGCCGGCCGTTTGATACCCGTCCAATTGTGCCTCGATCTGATGGTTGCCGATTGGCAAAGTGATGTCGAGGTCGGAAACGTTGTGTGGTTCATTGTCGACCCGAATGGTGGCGCCCGGAGGCGAAACGTGGATGTGAACTGCGATTTGTGTGACCGGAGGCGTAGGCTTGGGCCGAAGGATCTTCACCAGCACGAGCGTCATCGCCAACAACAGCACCAAACTACCGGCTACGATTGCTCCGATTTTGACTGGTAGCGTGTTGAGCCGGCCTAGAATCGGGGCGATATTCGGTTTGGCAGCCCATAGTCGTTGGAGGGAACTGCGCAAAGTGACGAAAAACTGTGACGGTGCAGAGGTCGCCTTGGAGCGCGGACTGGGCTGTGCGGCTGCCGGTGCGGAGCCGGATGAGGCCGCGGGGGCTTTCGTTGGCGGCCCAACAGGCGGCAGTCCGGAACTGGTTGCAGAAGGCTGGACCAGCTTGGTTGCCGATGGGCCTGCGGGGGTGAAAAGCAGAGTCGCATTGGGTACATTGGCTTTGGCGTCCGGCGCGGTTTTCGGCGGACTTGGTCCGCGGTTTACCAGCGGCACGGAAACCTGACCCAGGCTATCCGCCAGTGCTCGGAATTCCTCGTCGCCGGGATATTTTGCGGCAAGAGCTTGGGCGCGGTCACGATAAGAGCGCACAGCCGACTTGGCGGTCGCGCTTTCAGCTTCGCGCTTCAGTTTCCGCAGCTCCTCCAGATCCTGGCGGCGCGCTTTATTGCGTTCCGCCTCTGCCATTTCCTTCTGCAGAGTCTGGCGCATCTGGACCAGCCGGTTCTCATTCGGATAGGTTGCAAGCGCTTCTTCGACCCTGGCTAGCGCACCCGCCAAATCGGCCGCGGCCCGGAGCCTCCGCGCTCGAGAAAGGCATTCATCGACAAGCTGCTCGCGCTTCCGATCGAGGATCGCGGTTCGCAAGTTTCGAGCCAATGGATGGCCCGGGTTTAGCTCGAGCGCCTGCTGGATGAGATCTTCCGCAGCCTGCAGATCCTTGTCGACAAAAAGTCGCGCCTGCTCCACCATCGCACTACACAGGACGTTGCGAGCGGTCGGGTTGTTCTCATCGATCTCACGAGCTCGCCGCAGAAGTTCAATGCCTTCAGTAAACTGATTCTGAGCGCAGAGATCGTGGCCTTCAGTGATCAGGCGTTGCACTTCGGTGGTTCGGTGAAGGCCCGCCTCCGCAGCCTTCTTGAGTTCGGCCAGTTCGGCGTCATTTGGAAATTCAGGATCCGCCTGCTGTAACAATTCCAGAGCGCGCGGATAGGCAGCGGACTTCAAGCAAGCATCAATTTGCTCCGCCCAGCGAGCCTTGGCCTCGGTTCGGGATTGATTGTCGCGGCGTTTTTCCAGGCGCTCGACCTCAAACTTCAACCCCGGATAGCGGCCGTAGATGGTGCGCAGGATTTCCCAGTCGGCGAGCGCATCGCTGAACTGTGCCTGCTCTTCATGGAAGTGAGCCCGGGCCACGATCGAGTTGACCAAGTCGCGCTTGTCCTCGACCAGCCGGAGGGCACGTTGAAAATGGGTCTCGTCGGGATGGAGCGTGAGCGCTTCTTTGAGGATGCCCACCCGCTTGTCGAGATCGGGCTCGCCCTCTACCTGGCGATCCACGGTGGCGATATAGGCAGACAGCTCTTGCCTTTTCTGTTCCTCAAGATCGAACTTCAGAGCCTGGAGAAGGGCGTTGTTGGGATACTTCACCAGCCAGGTATCACAGATCTGAATTGCGCCAGTGAGATTGCCGTCGGCACGCTGCTTGCGCGCTTCCGCGTAGGCATTGTCGAGCGCGTCGTGTTCGGAACGAACCTGATCGTAAAGGTTCTGGTAGCTGGTTCGTTCGGGACTGGAAGAATCAGGGGCCCTGCGGTCAAGTTCCAACACCAGCGCCAGCTTGGTCAGCGCGTTGCTGATTTCTCCCTGCTGCCAGGCATCCATGGCGGCATTGTGGAGCTGCTTTTTTTCCTGGCGCAGCTTGTTGTATTCCTGTTCCTGGCGGTCGACTTCGCCCAGCAGTTGCATGGCGCGCTGCTCGGTGGGCTTCAGCTGCAGCACATTCTGCAGAGCTTCGCGGGCCTTGGTGTAAGTGTGGTTCTCGATGTGCTGCTGTGCCAGCCGGTACCAGCTCTCGATCTGACGCTCACTGCGCCGGCTTTCGATCTTGCTCTTCAAGCCCATGGCGGCTGCGTTGCCGGGCTCGAGTTGCAGAACTTCCTGAATTTTCTGTAGCGCCAGGGGATCCTCATCCTCCTCGTAGCGGGCCTTGGCACTGCTCAACAACTGGGCAACGTTTTTCTGCCGGACGGATCGATCGAGTTGCCGGCGCAGCATCGCAATGGAAGAGTCGATGTGGCCCTCCGCCTCCAATCCCGTCAGGAGCTCTCCGGCGAACTGATAATCGCCTTCCTCGAGTGCTCGATTGACGCGTTCCAGCCGGGGCCGAAGTTGAGACGCGTCGAAACATTCGATCGGTTCATTGCGCAGTGCTTTGATCAGAGTCTCGCCGAAATCACGAGCGGTAGAGAAGCGGTGGTAGGGCTGTTTCGCCATCGCCTTGTGGACTACGCGGCTCACTGGTTGACTCACCGCAGAATTGAGTTCGCACGCCGGAGGAGGCGTCTGATGCAGGATGGCGTCGATAATCTCGTCTTCGGTCTGGCGCCGGAAGGGCTGCCGGCCGGTCAACGCTTCATAGCACACCACGCTGAGTGAAAACAGATCCGAGAGCGCGGAGATCGGCTTCGATTCAATCTGCTCCGGCGACATGTAGAGCAACGTGCCCTTCAATCCCACCGTGGTGTGGGTGTTGGTCATGTGGGCTACGCCGAAATCGATAATCTTCACTGAGTCATCTTCCATGACGAAGATGTTGCTGGGCTTGAGATCGCGGTGTACGAGCCCGCGTTCGTGCGCGGCCTGCAGTCCCCGGCAGACTTGGGAAATGATCTCGCAAGTGCGCTGCGTGGTCAGGCGATGACTGGCATTGCGGATCAGATTGTCGAGGGTAGTCCCCGGCAACAAGGGCATTACGAAGTAAGGCTTCTGCTTGCCGTTCTCTTCAAACTCTCCAATGTCAAAAATTTCGACGATGTTGGGGTGGCTCATCGAGGCGAGCACCCCGGATTCTTTATAGAAAAGTTGAAGGGAACTGGGGTCGGGACTATCGCGCAAGGTCTTGAGCGCAACGTCGCGCCGAATCACGGTGTCATAGGCGCGATAGACCAGACCCATACCGCCCTGGCCCAGGACATCCTTGACCTCGTAACGGCCCGCTAATTTCTGCGGCAAAACGTGCGCAACCATGATCCCCCCTCGAGGAGGCATGAAACATTAGACGCAATGCAGGGGGAGATGCCGCCTCAAGGAACCGCCACAGCGCCAAGAGGGGTCTTCAAGGCTCGCTGAGCACATGAAGAGAAACTGAGTCTCATCTTACTGCAAAAAGCAGGAATCTGAACGTGAAAATAAACTGTTCGCCTAGAAAGACATAGCGGGAAATGGGGGAATCGTGAGTCGGCTCCGATGTCGGGCATTCCGGCTTCCCTCGTATTCGCTTCGGGCTAATTCAAGCTCGCGCCAGAAAACTGTTCAGATCCGTGCCCGTGGTCCGTGGAATGAAGGGCAGTACGGTTTGCTTGACTCCACCGGGAAAATACTTGGCAAAACTTGGCCAGTAATCCTTGCTGAGCACCTTCCCTTGGGGAATCGCGGATGACGAATATACGGGTCTTCTTGCGCCCTTGCCTTCGATGGCGGGTAACTCTTCGGTGGGCGTGAGCGAGATCAGATCGATCCTGTTCATGCTGCTCCAGTCGATCG
>Ga0210393_10002232_pt1 | contig 16032 bp, 14 predicted proteins | sample IncBWC27OmetaG_FD_160068 | JGI IMG/M metagenome (GOLD analysis project Ga0210393, IMG submission 160068) | Forest soil microbial communities from Barre Woods Harvard Forest LTER site, Petersham, Massachusetts, United States - Inc-BW-C-27-O ... | reverse complement strand
CGGCCACCGATGACGCGTTGGCCCGGGCCGTCGCTTGGAAGGCGGCCGTGATCCTTGCGGTCCCCTGTTGTCAGCACGAGCTGGCCGGCGATATCCGCGTTCCCCAATTAGGGCCACTGCACCACCAGGGGATTCTGCACGCGCAGTTTGCCAGCCTGGCGACGGACGCACTACGTGCGGCAGCGCTCGAGGCCTGCGGCTACAAAACCCAGGTGATCGAATCCATCGACCTGCAGGACACGGCGAAGAATCTCCTACTGCGGGCCGAGCGACGCCCCGAGCCGCGTCACTCTGGCGAGCAGGCCGCTGAGGCTTATCGTGAGTTCAAGCACTCGCTGGGCCTCGCGCAGATTGCACCTGATCGCATCGTGGCAGCAGCAGGTCTCGGCGAGCGGCGGGTGTAAGCCCGCCGGTTCTTAGCGCGAAAGAGCCGCGCCCATCTGCAGCGTCGATTCAAAAGTCCCTGAGTCGAGCTAGCCGGTTAGGTGCAGCGCGTCGGCAATTGTTCTAAAAACACAAGAATCGGCGGGCTTACACCCGCCGCTCGCCGAAGAAACTTGATTCGGATCGAGATCATGCAAAACGCCGAAGTCGCACGGATGTTCGACGACTATGCGGACATCCTCGAAATCCAGGCCGCGAATCCGTTTCGCGTGCGTGCCTATCGCAACGCGGCCCGCGTGCTCGGCGATCTGGCCGAATCGCTGGCCGATCTTGTCGCCGATCCCGAGCGTAAGCTCGAAGACATCCCGGGCATCGGCAAGGACCTGGCAGTCAAGATCGACGTGATCATCAAGACGGGTCAGCTCCCGCAGCTCGAAGAAGCACGTCGCGAAGTACCCGTGGGTGTCGTCGAGATGTTGAGGATCGGAGGGCTCGGGCCGAAAAAAGTTGCCGCGCTCCACAAAGAGCTGTCGATCACCTCGCTCGATGATTTGCGGCAGGCTGCTCAACAAGGACTCATCGCGAAGCTCAAGGGCTTTGGCAAGAAGACCGAGGAGACAATTCTGGCCGGCATCGATCAAGCCTCGGCGTCGTCCCAACGATTTCTTTTGGGCGAGGTGAAGCCGGAAGCCGATGCCATCGTGGCCGACTTGCTGAAGCTCAAATCGGTGACGCAGGCGACTCTGGCGGGCAGCTGCCGACGGTTGAAGGAGACAGTGGCCGACCTCGATGTGTTGGCGACTGCCCCAAGCTCGGCCGAGGCGATGGATCAGCTCGCCGCCCATCCGCTCGTCGAACGAGTTTTGGCTCGCGGCGAAACCAAGCAGCGCGTGCGGCTGCGTTCGGGGATCGAGATGGACTTGCGGGTCGTGCCCGACGAGTCGTACGGCGCGGCCATGCAATACTTCACCGGATCGAAAGAACACAACATCGTGATCCGGCGGCGGGCCCTCGATCGGGGGCTCAAGGTCAACGAATACGGCGTCACGCGCGGCGAAACGCAGATCGCGGGCCGGACCGAAGAAGAGGTCTACCGCGCGGTCGATCTCCCTTGGATCCCGCCCGAGCTGCGAGAGAACCGCGGGGAAATCGAACGGGCGGCCGCCAGCGAGTTGCCGAAGCTGCTTGAACTGGCCGATCTTCGCGGTGATTTGCACATGCATACGACCGTCACCGACGGCACGGCGACGATCCTGGAAATGATCGAAGCAGCCAAGGCCCGCGGGCGCGAATACATCGCCATCACCGACCACTCCAAACGCGTCTCAATGGCCAACGGTCTCGACGCGACTCGTTTGCGCGCCCACTGGAAAGAGATTGCTAAGATCCGCTCGAAGGTCTCGGGCATCGAAGTGTTGTGTGGGATCGAATGCGACATTCTGGAAGACGCGACGCTCGACCTCGACGACGAGGTGCTGGCCGAGGCCGACTGGGTGCTGGCCGTCCTGCACTATGGACTCAAACAGCCGCGCGAGCAGATCACCAAGCGACTGCTAACGGCAATCACTAATCCACATGTCGACTGCATCGGCCATCCGACGGGCCGGCTCGTCGGCAAGCGCGCGGGCGCCGACGTTGCCTTCGACGAAATTCTGAAGGCCGCCGCCGACCATGGCACAATGATGGAGATCAACGCCCATCCCAATCGGCTCGATCTCGACGACGTCCACGCGGCAGCGGCCCGCGATCTGGGTATTCCCATCGTGATCAGCACCGATAGCCACAGCGTGACCGGCCTCGACCTAATGCAGTATGGTGTCTTCCAGGCCCGCCGGGCGGGACTCGAGAAGAAGGACGTCGCGAACACGCGGCCGTTCAAGGAATTCAAGAAACTGCTCGCGCGGAAGTGAGCGGCCGCCCAGACCGGTAAAACAACCAATCGCGTACCGCACAGAGGACGCATGAGCGCAGCCGTCGAGATCATCGCGAAATATCTCGTGCGGGTCGCCCCCGGGCTGGTGCTGGCGACGATGGTGTTGACCCTGATTCGTAAATCGCCGCGATTACGGATTGTCGTCTACCTTGCGCTCTTCGCGCTGCTCCGAGATGCGATGACGCCTCTGGGACTATGGTCCTTTGGGACGGAAGGGTTTTTTTGGATCCGCTTGACCAATGATCCGGCTTTCCTGGTGATCTTTGGAGTCTCGTGCCTCGGGATGAGCTTGGGACTCTATTTCCTGGATCGTGACAACCAAGCTCTTGTCCGCTGGAGGCGAGGTAACCTTTTGCTGGGCGTTCTTGGCGGGCTCGCTGCCGCGATTGTGGTCGTGGCGCCGTGCGTTGCGCTTTACTGGCACACGTCGATTGAGTCTCGCGGGGGTCCGGTACCGTCCGCAGCGCTCCCCGCGATTTTGGTGTTCGCTTTCCTCGGCAACCTGCTCGAGGAGCTACTTTTTCGAGGTTATGTATTCGGCTGGCTGGCCGAAAAGATGTCCCTGATGCGGGCCGGCCTCGCGTCGGGCGTCGTCTTTGCGTTTTGCCACATCTATCTGGCGAGCACGGTCACGGACATCGGCTATCCTCTGCTCGTGTTCACTCTGTGGGAGGGGATGATCGCCGGCGTGGTCGGGGCCAAAGGTGGGGTCCTGGCTTCCACGATGACACATGGCGGCGCGATCTTTTTGCTTTCGTCCGGGCTCTTCTGAGTCCTTCCGCGCTCGCGTTTGCATTCGGCGGTTCGATGGCTGAAAATGCAGGCGTTCGCTGCCGCCATACTCGATTGACCCCTTCGGACGAGGAGCCCTCTATGTTGTTTCGATCCCGCGGTGTGACTGCCGCTGCGTTTTGCCTCGTGCTCCTCGTTCTGGCGTGCGGATTGCGTGCGGATGCGGCCGACGAAACCGTCACTGTCGACGCCGGGGTGCTGCATTTGACTGTCCCCAAGACCTGGCAGAGCGAGAAAGTCACCAACCGATTTCGCAGGGCCCAATTCAAGGTGCCCAAAGCCAAAGGGGACAGCGAAGACGCCGACTTTGTGGTCTACGATTTCGCGGGGGGTGGGGGCGGGGTGGATCCCAATATTCAGCGGTGGGTTCGGTCTTTCCAGCCAAACGGCCGAAAGGCGAAGGTCGTCACTGGGAAGTCGCCCCAGGGCGAATACGTGCTCGCCGACTTGGAGGGGACGTGGAACAAGCCAATCGGCCCGATGGTGGAGCAGCGAACGCAAGAGATGCCCAACGCCCGCGTCCTGAGCGTGATCCTCACCACGAAGGAAGGTAACTACTTTCTGAAGCTGACGGGTCCCAAGGCGACCGTCGGTGCCAACGTGGATGCGTTTCGCGCGTCGTTCGGCGGGGACGCCAAGACGGAAAAAACCCGCCCGATCGCGCAGGAGTAAGGCCGCTCACACCTGCAGCACGCCGGTGCGAAACGGTTCGTCGTCCGCGTGACGGGTGGCGACTTCCAGCGATTCGATCAGCGTGTCTCGCGTTTTGGCCGGCTCGATGATCTCGTCCACCCAGCCGCGAGCAGCTGAATAGCGTGGGTCGAGGCACGCGTCGTAAGCTTCGGTTACCTTGCTGCGGATTTCTTCCAACTCCGTCGCATCGATGGCGCGGCCCTGCTTCTTCATGGCGGCAATCGTCACGTCGAGCAGCGTCGACGCGGCCTGTGCCGAGCCCATCACCGCGTACTCAGCCGTCGGCCAGGCGAAAATGAATCGCGGATCGAAGGCCTTGCCGCACATCGCGTAGTTGCCAGCCCCGTAGCTGCCGCCTAAGACGATGGTGATTTTGGGAACGCGGCTATTGGAGATCGCGTTGACCACTTTGGCCCCGGCGCGAATGATGCCCGATTGTTCTGAATCGCGGCCCACCATGAAGCCGGAGACGTCCTGCAAAAACACTAGCGGCGTCCACGTCTGGTTGCAGTCCATGATGAAGCGGGCCATTTTGTCGGCGCTATCGTGATAGATCACGCCGCCGTATTGCAGTCCCTCTTTACGTGTCTTTTCGGGATGATGTTGATTGACGAGCACGCCGACGTCGAAGCCACCGATCCGCGCGTAGCCGCAAATCATCGTGCGTCCATAGTCGGCCTTGTACTCCTGGAAGCTGTCCGCGTCGACGATGCACGCGAGCAGGTCGCGCACTTCGTACGAGGCTTGCCGCTCTGGCGAGACGATCTGGTAAATCTCTTCGGGCGAGCGGGCCGGCGCGACGGGTGCCGCCCGACGAAACTGAGCAGCCCGAGGGTCGACGGGCAACATCGCGGCCAACGCGCGGACGCGAGCCAGGCCTGCGTCGTCGTCCGGTTCGCGAAAATCGATTGTGCCACTGACCGCGGCGTGCATCTTCGCGCCGCCCAGTTCTTCGTGCCCGACGTCCTGCCCGATCGCGCTTTTGACGAGTGCCGGACCGGCCAGATAGAGACCCGAACCTTCGGTCATGATCAGCTTGTCGCACAACACGGGAAGATAGCCGCCGCCGGCGACGCAGTTGCCCATGATGGCGGCGATCTGCGGGACGCCGAGAGCAGAAAGGACGGCGTTGTTGCGGAAGATGCGGCCGAAATCGTCTTCGTCGGGGAAGACATCTTCCTGCAACGGCAACATCACGCCGGCCGAATCGACCAGGTAAATCAACGGCAGCCGGTTGACGAGTGCGATCCGTTGGGCGCGCAGGACTTTCTTCACCGTCATCGGGAAGAACGAACCGGCCTTCACCGTCGCGTCGTTGACGACCAGCATGAACCGCCGTCCGGAAACGGTCCCCACGCCACACAGCACGCTTGCGGCCGGGGCAGGGCCCCATTCGCCATACATGCCCCAGGCGGAGAAGCGGCCGAACTCGAAGAACGAACTATCGGGATCGATCAGGCGGGCGACCCGCTCACGGGCGGTCAGGCGTTTTTTTTCGTGCTGGCGCTCGATCGCCTTGGGGCCGCCTCCCGCGGCAACCAGCGCCCGATCGTGGCGCAACGACTCGAGCAGCGGCTCCCAGGTGCGAACCTGTCGCGGCGAGGCGGCTTTGGCCGTGGGGGCTTTGGGATTCATGCGTCCGCTTGCGTGACAGCGCCTTCGCCGATGGCGACAACCGCTTCTTTCCCGAGGCGCTGGCAAAAGTCGCCGAACGATTCACCGTTCTGTCGCTTGTTCTTGAAGTAGGCCAGGAGGGGCACGAGGGAGGGGACGATTTCCTCGAGCGGAACCAGATCCTTATAGATGAAAGCCAGCCGCGTTCCCGTGCGGTTGCCCCCGACAAAGATCGTGTACTTATCCAACGTCTTGCCGACAAAACCGATGTCGGGCGTATAGGGGCGGGCGCAACCATTGGGGCAGCCGGTCATGTGCGTGGCGATTCGCTCGTTGGGGATGCCTAGGCGGCCCAACTCCGTTTCGATCTGGCTGATGAGTTGCGGCATCACGCGCTCCGATTCGGTGATCGACAGTCCGCACGTCGGAAACGCGGGACAAGCGATCGAGAGCCGTCGCAACGGCGATAGTTCGGCCGCGAGTTTTACGCCGTTGTCGATCAGGATCCGCTCGACGTTCGTCCGCTCGGACGGCTCGACATCGCAGAAGATGAGCGATTGCATCGGCGTCAATCGGCAGCGCATTCCGTACTTTTCCAGGAGCAGCCGGACGGCCGATTTGACGCGGAGATCGCCTTCGTCCTTCAGGCGGCCGCACTCGACGTTAACGCCGAGAAACAGCTTGCCGTCCCCTTGTTCGTGCCAGCCCATGTGATCGTCGACGTCGGTCACGTCGGCCGAATGCGGGTCGGCCAGGCTGTGTCCGAAATACTCCTCGACCTTCGCCTTGAATGCGGGGACGCCCCAGTTGGCGATGAGATACTTCAGGCGAGCGACTTTTCGGTCCTCACGGTTGCCGAAGTCTCGCTGCACCTTGACGATGGCCTCGGCGACGCCGACCACTTGCTCCGGCGTGACGAAAGCCAGGCGCTTCGCGACCGCGGGAAATGTCTTGTGGGCACTGGGCGTCACACCCATCCCGCCCCCCACGACCACGTTGTAGCCGACGATGCGGTCCTTCTCGACAATTGCGAGAAACCCCAGATCGTTGGAGTAGATCTCGACGCAATTGTCCTCGGGCAGCGCGAAGGCCGTCTTGAATTTTCGCGGCAGGTAACGCGCCCCGTAAATCGGCTCGTCAACCGGCTTGAACTCGGTCGCGTCGATTTGGTTTCCGTCGCCGTCCTTGAGCCAGATCTCGTAGTAGCCCGTCGTTCGTGGCTTGAGATGCTCGGCGACGCGGTCGGCCATCTCCTGCATCTCGCGGCGAATCGGATTGGCCGCATAGGGGGCCGGGCAGCACATCACGTTGCGCTCGACGTCGCCGCACGCGGCCAGCGTGGTGAGCATCGTGTGGTTGATGCCGCGGATCGTCTCGCGGAGGTGTTCTTTCACAACGCCGTGCAGCTGCAGCCCTTGCCGCGAGGTGATTCGCAACGTGCCGTTGCCGTAGCGCTCGCACAGGTCGAGTTCAGCCAGCAGTTGCTGAGCCGTCACCTTCCCGCCGGGCACGCGGGTACGGACCATGAACATGTACGCCTTGCCCTTGCGGGTGCCGTCGGCGTTTTTGTCTTTGCGATGGTCTTTGTCGTCCTGCTGGTAAGTGCCGTGGTGCTTGAGGAGTTTGGCGTTGTCTTCGATGAAGTTTTCGGAATCCTCGTTCAGTTCCTGCGCGATGGTGCCGCGGAGCTGGTGGCTCCCTTCTTTGAGGAATTCCTCCTTCGTGAACTTGGGCTCAGGGGCCGGGGCAGGAACTTCAGACATGGAGCACTCCGACGCGAGACGGTTGCGCGGGCCTGTGGCCGCCTCGCGCGGGACCGAGTATAGTTGGACCAGTCATCAGACGATAGGCGGGGCAAGCTGAGGCGGGCAACGGATTTGCAGTGGCGATCTTATAGTCTCTGGGATCGAACGGTTCTCTTCCTGACGACCGGACTGGGCATCGGACTCGTGCCCGTCATGCCGGGGACATTCGGCACGCTGTTGGGACTTCCGGTGGCTTGGGGGCTGAACTGGACCGGATGGCCGTTGGCGATCGAGTTACTGGCGATCGCGGCCCTCATTTTAGTAGGAATTCCCCTTTGCGGCCGGGCGGCTCGCCTGCTGGGAAAGACCGATCCCGGCTGCGTGGTCTTCGACGAGATTGCGGCCGTCCCTCTGGTATTCTTGCTGGAACGGATCACCTTCTCAACGGCAATTCTGGGGTTTATCTGGTTCCGTATTTTTGACATCACGAAGCCCTGGCCGGTTCGCCGTCTCGAGCGGCTGCCCGGCGGCCTGGGAATCATGATCGACGACGTGATGGCCGCCCTCTTTGCGGGAATCGCCTTGTGGCTGTCGCTGAAAGCCTGGCACGCGCTGCCTTGGAATGTGGCCTCAACTTGAGCGCCCGTGTCGTTTGAACCAGCGTCGTCTAAACTGACGCGACATCACACTCTCAAATGTCCACAGTTATTGGGAGACGCCCCTCGTGACTGCGCGGATCATCGACGGGAAGGCCATCGCCGAAAAAGTCCAAGCGGAGGTCGCCAAGCAAGCCGCCGAGTTCCGTGAGCAATCCGGAGTCGTTCCGCAGCTAGTCGCGATTTTGGTTGGTGACGATCCGGCCAGTGCCTCCTACGTGCGCGGGAAGAAGCGCGCCTGCGAACAAGCGGGCATGAAGAGCACCGTCCATACGTTGCCGGCATCTACCTCCGAACAAGAGCTGCTCGCGCTCGTTGAAAAGTGCAACGCCGATTCCGAGGTCCATGGCATCCTCGTGCAGCTGCCGCTGCCCAAACAGATTCAGACTCTGCGCGTGCTCGACGCAGTTTCGCCGCTCAAAGACGTCGACGCTTTTCATCCAGAGAACGTCGGCCGCATCGTGCAGGGACGCCCCCGCTTTCTTCCCTGCACGCCGCACGGTATTCAGCGTTTGCTCCTCGAATCGAACACCCAGACGGCGGGGGCGGAGGTTGTGGTGTTGGGACGTAGCGAGATCGTGGGCAAACCGATGGCCCTGATGCTCCTGCAAAAAGGGGCCGGAGCCGACGCGACGGTTACCGTCTGTCACAGTCGCACGCGCAACCTGCCCGAGGTCACGCGGCGGGCCGACATTCTGATCGCCGCGATCGGCTCACCGAAGTTTGTCACGGCCGATATGGTGAAGCCGGGGGCCGTAGTGATCGACGTCGGCATCAACCGAGTCGGCGACAAGCTGGTCGGCGACGTCGATTTCGAGGCCGCGAAGGAGGTCGCGTCGGCGATCACGCCCGTGCCGGGTGGCGTCGGCAAGATGACGATCGCCATGCTGCTAGCCAACACGTTGAAAGCGGCAAAGCTGTCCGCATTCGGAGAGAAGGGAGGCTGAGAGCATGCTGAACCGGCGCGAACTTTTGACGACGTTGTTGGCGGGTTGTGCCGGACAGTCGCTGGTCGCCGGGCGTCTGGCGGCCAATCAACCCGGGAACGGACTTGTCCGCGATTTTTCGATCGTCGAGCCGCTGATGCAGCGGTTCATCGAAGAACATCGAATTGCCGGCGCCTCGATGGCGATCGCCTACCAAGGCCGCCTCGTCTCCGATCGAGGCTACGGCCTGGCCGATGTCGCCACGCGACGGCCCGTCGAACCGCGAACGATGTTCAGTCTGGCCAGCGTCACCAAATCGATTACCGGCGTCGGCGCGCTCAAATTGGTCGAAGAGGGCAAGCTCGACCTGAATGCCCGAGTGGTGCAAGTCCTCCGCGACCTTCACCCTCCGCGCGGCGAGCGGATTGCCGATCCGCGTTTTCGCGAGATCACGGTGCATCAATTGCTCTTTCACGGCGGCGGACTGCAACACGATCTCCCCGGTAACGGCGATGACGAACGGGCCGAGGAACGCGGTTATCGGCAGCTGATGGAAAAGCCGTTGCTCTACGACCCGGGCACGGAGCATCGTTACTCGAATGCCGGGTTTATCGTGCTGCGGCTCGTGATCGAGCGTGTGTCCGGCCAAAGTTACGAGCCGTATATTCGTCAACACATCCTGCGACCGATGGGCATCGATCGGATGCACCTCGAGCTGGAACGCGGGTACGGCCCCGCGGAGACGCATCGCTATCTTCCCGGGGGGCAACGGCCGGCGCCGCGCAACGTGGGCAACTGGCTCGCGACGAGTGGCGAACTCGCTCGGTTTGCCGCCGCCGTCGCCGGCAGCGGAGGGGCCCCAACATTTTTGAGCCCCAAGATGACCGCCATCATGCTCGAATGTCCACCGTCGCTGAGGACTTCCGGCAAAGTAAAGCCGGACGGGCCACACGTTGGCCTCGGTTGGGACACTGCGGAGGTCTTTCCGAACGGCCGTTATCGCTTTTCAAAAAACGGCGGCAAACCGGGCGTTCAAGCTTGGCTCGAACACTTGCCGAGCGGCATCGATTGGGCCCTGTTTTTCAACACGGGCGCGCCGAAAGAGGGGCCCAGTCAGATGGGCGAGGCGCGGAAACGGATGTACGCGGCCTTCGAGCAAATTCTGGGGCGCGGCTGACGATGGGCTGCGCCCGGGCGCTGACGGACAATTTGGGAGAACCGGCGGGCTTACACCCGCCGCTCGCCGATTAGAATTCGATCCGCTGGCCGTCGTACGAAAGTTCGACGCCAGCGGGTAGACGCGCGTTGGTTGCTTCGTACTCGAGCGAGTGGGAGACGTGCGTGAAATACGCGCGGCGCGGTTTAACCCGCTCGATCGCTTCGAGGGCCTGGCCCACGCTGAAGTGTGTCGGATGAGGGTGGTCACGCAGGGCGTCGATCACCAGCGTGTCGAGTCCCTCGAGCAGCGGCCAGCTTTCGTCGGGAATCTCGCTCACGTCGGTGCAAAAGGCAAAGTCGTTGATGCGAAAACCCAAGATGGGCAACTTGCCATGCAAGAGGCGGATCGGACGGATGGTCTGCCCTAATAGTTCAAACGGCTCGGTCGTGATCGGCATCGGCTTGAATTTCGGAACCGCGAAGTGATGCGCGTCGGGATCGGCGGGGGCGAACGCGTAGCTAAAGGCCGCGCGAATTTGCCGCTCGACGATCTCTTCGCAATACAGGCCGATGTCCCGATCGAGCCGGTAGCCGAAGATTCGCAAATCATCGAGCCCGAAGATGTGGTCGGCGTGGCTGTGCGTGAAGACGGCCGCGTGGACCAGCTCGACCTGTTCTCGCAAGAGTTGTAGCCGCAGTTCTGGCGGTGTGTCGATCAGAAAGTTCCCCTCGGGTGCGGGGACGAAGACGCCCGTGCGGGTGCGATGGTTGCGGGGATTTGTCGACTTGCAGATGGGACAGCGACAGCCGATCACCGGAACGCCGACGCTGGTCCCCGTGCCGAGCAGGATCAGTTCACGCCTCAAGCGGGCGCTCCGGGAACTCGCTCACGCCGTCGGCGCTGACGAGTAACAACCGAGGAGAGAGCGGGTGATCCATGCGGTTGAAATCGTCTTCGACCTTGCGCCGAATCTCGCTCAGCGCCTCGGCCTGTCCCATGCTGACCGCGACGATGAAATCGCGGCTGGGGACGCCGACGGCCAGCTCGGCCCCCAGCTCAATCCGCAGGGCCGAGCAGAACTGACGGCTCAGAATTCGCGATGAGTTGTAGGCGTCTGGCCGCTTGGGCATGAGCAGCATCGAGCCGCCGTCTTCGCGACCCATTACATATTCCATTTGCTGACGCTCGAAGTAGCGATCCAGATTCGCCAGCGCCAGATCGTGCAGCATCTCGCGATCAATGTGCCAACGCTGCAGCATGTCATCCCGGATGTACCAATAGGCGTGTTGCTCATCGACGACGTAGAGCACCATCAAATCGCCGACCCAAGGCGTGCCGACAAAATTCGGAAAGCTTCGCCGCCAGACCTCTTCAGGGTAGAGCATCGGGAGGATGCGGCTGCGGACCGAGGCGAGGGTCGGCTCCGACTGGGCCGAGTCCCATTTCTGAACCTGCGCGACGGTGGCGAGCGCCGGGAGAATGATGTCCTCGAACCGTTCGGGTTCCTGGACGTAATTGCGGTAGAAGTTGAACAGGTTGATGTTCGATTCGCCCAGCTGCACGCGAAATTCGTCGCTGCGGTGACATTTGAGCGAGGGGAACCGATCGCGGGCGATGCGGACCACGCGGTCGGCAAAAATGTGCGGCGGATCGGGCGGCTCGTCGGCGAACTCGAGCGAGTTCATGATCATCGTCGCCAGCGTCTCGAGCTCGGGATCGCGGCGGCCCGTTGTTTGGAAGGTCGCGACGACACAGACCGACTTGTAGCGGGCGCTCCACAGCTTCCAGGGGCGCCATTGCGGCGGTCGCAGCCAGCGCTTCCACCAGGTTAGCTTGGCGAGGTCGTTCGATTCCCCTTCGGTGCACATTGAAGGGTAGGGGCCGTCGAGCGGACGCGCGGAACGCACGCGACGGCTATCCGGAAAGACCTGCTCGGGATCGACGACGGTGTCGAAGTCGACCTTGTTCCAGTTGGACCGCCAACGTCCCACCAGTCGTAGCAAGCCGCCCGATCCCGGCGCGACAAGCTGCGCCTCGCCGCCCGATTCCACGAGCGTCCAGCCCGGCGGATGCCACACCCGGAACCAACGCGACGGGTCGACGTAAGACCGCCAATGTGCGGGATGTGTCGTTTTCATGTTGCAGGCCGACTCGAGCGGAACGGCGGCACGATCCATTCGAGAAAGAGCAGCGGGGATCCCCCGCGAAATCTGTAGAGCGCTAGCCCCAAAAACCTCAGGCAGTCTGTTTTGAACGCTGCATGTAGGTCATACGCAACGAGTGTAACGTGTCGTCGAGAATGTTCGATTCTTCTTTTGTGAGTTGGCCCGCGGTCTTGTCCTCCAGGATACTAATCATGTCGATGAAATACCGCGCCATCGGCAGCTGAGTTTCTGCCTTTTGCGTTGACGGGTTGGGCACGAGCCCCAAGAACATCATGGCCTGCGCCGAGAGGAGCCCCACGAGGTCCGCAAACGTCGGAGCGGGCATTTCTCGTGCCGTCGACGGTTCGGGATGACGAGCTTCCGCGGGAGCCGGTTCAGTGGCTTGCGCTCTTTGCGCAGACTCACTCGACGGATGCGACTCGGTTGCCACGCCTGCGCCGCCGGCCGGCTGAGTGCGGAACTGTTGATCGAGGGCCGCCGCCTCGGCCTTGACGCGGTTCTTCCAATCTTCGTCGGAGACTACTTCGACCCGCGAACCGCCGGTCTGCGGGGAAGACCCGGTCGTGGTCTGATCCTCGGCTACCGATTCGTTATTCATCATGGGACTACTTCCCATCGGGCGCCGATTGCCTAGTCTGGGACGGCGGCTGGGCGAGGAAACCTTCGGGGACCTCGCGGCGTTCTCAGAGTTGGAGTCAACTCAACGATCGCTTCGCCTTCACAAAGGCAGAATACGGCTGTCCGAGCCGCCCGGTCAAGGCACCGGAAGCACGCGAATTGTGCCTCGCGCCGCGCACGACACATCGCGAGCAGTGAGTCGCCTAATATTTCGACAGCAGTTGAATAAGGTCAAGGCAAGTTGCCGAGGCTTTGAGAGAGCTGTCAAAACAAAAATCGCAGAATTCCCCGGAAAAAGCAGCATATTTGGAGTCCATGCGCCGCTGGCACAGCGTTTGCCTTTAGTGAAAGTCGCGAGCAGTTTTGCTCGCCCTTCACAGCCTGGGTTCTTCGTCACCCAGACCTTCGCCCGACGGCACTGGAACGGCCGGCCGGTTGGTGGAGCCGGACGCGCTTCGGCGTGACTCCGGGAAAGCGCCTCCGCCCATCCGGTCGGCCGTTTCAGAACCGTTACTGCGGCGATTGCTCGCTGCGGCCCTTCTTGAGGAAGGGCAACGCTTCTGAAACGGCTCGGCCCGGCGAATTGTAAATTCTCCAGAGAGCTCACCTGTTGCCCTGGTAAGTCATTTACGGAGCGAGTTGGATAAGCGCGGTGTTGTTCGACGGCGAGCCGCCTGCGTAAGCTGGCAGGTGCTTGAGTTTTCCGATTCAAGCGGAACATCGCGTTGACCGCATGCTCCATGACCGATGCTCGCTCGCCCGGGCAAACCGCGTGCGGTTTTTCGCGCAACCGCGAAGCACCCGCCTGCTCACGCAGGCGGTTCGCCTGCGGTTTGTGAATGATCGGTCGCCATCGTGCTTCGTGTTTGTAGCTTTGAGAGTCGTCGCGCCGAAGAAATGCGGTCGTTGATCGCGCGACAGGGAGCGGTTGCTACGGTCGTGCCGTCAATGCGCGAGGTGCCGCTGGAGTCGAACGAGCGCGCGTTTGAATTTGCCGCCGCGCTTTTGGCCCAAAGAATTGACGTCGTCGTGTTTCTGACGGGTGTCGGTGCCCGGACTTTACTGGACGCCATTGCGACCCGCTTCGATCGCGAAGACGTGCTCGCCGCGCTTCGCCGAGTCAAAGTGGCCGTGCGCGGGCCGAAGCCGTCAGTCGTGCTGCGCGAATGGCAAGTGCCCATCGCCGTCCGCGCCGAGGAGCCCAACACCTGGCAGGAACTCTTGTCCGCGCTGGCGGCAGCGGATGAAATCGCGAACAAGCGAATTGCGGTGCAGGAATATGGCCGACCGAGCACCGAGTTCGCAGAGGAACTGACACGCCGGGGTGCGAGAGTCGAACAAGTCCCAGTTTATCGCTGGGCGCTTCCCGAGGACGTCGAACCGCTCGAGGCAGCCATTCGCGGCACGATCGCGGGCAACTTCGACATGCTGCTCTTCACCAGCGCCCACCAGCTCGAATGCGTCTTAGAGGTGGCTGGGGGCTTGGGACAGTTGGACGCCTGGCTTGCGGCGGCAAAACGCTGCGTGGTCGGCTCGATCGGGCCGACGGCCAGCGAAACGATTCGCGAGCACAACTTGCCCGTCGATGTGGAAGCGACTCCGACGCGAATGGGCCAGCTTGTCGTCCAAACGCTCGACGCGGCACCGACAATCCTCGCCAACAAACGCGGTTCGATTGGCGAGCGGCGGGTGTAAGCCCGCCGGGTCTTCAAGCGAGTGGCAATCGCTTAGAAAGAGCAAAGAAAGAACCGGCAGGCTGACACCTGGCGCTCGCCTAGGAGCCAGGGCCCGGCTGCCCTGCTAAAATTGGCTCGGAGCATTCAGTATGACGCCAGAGCTGAACGACTGTCGATTCTTGAGGGCCGCCCGCCGACAGTCGGTCGATACCACGCCTGTATGGATCATGCGCCAAGCGGGCCGTTACTTGCCCGAATACCGCAGCGTTCGCGACAAGGTCTCGTTCCTGGAGCTTTGCAAGCGTCCCGATTTGGCTGCGGAAGTCACGCTGACCGCGCAGCAGGCCCTCGGCGTCGATGCGGCCATTTTGTTCGCCGACCTGTTGCCGATTCTCGAGCCGATGGGCTTTCAGCTCGAATATACGTCCGGCGGTGGCCCGAAGATTCACAACCCGATTCGCACGTCAGAGGATCTGAAGCGCGTTCGCGCCGGCGATCTCGACGAACTGGGCTTTGTCTATGACACGGTGCGCCTCGTCCGGAAACAGCTGCCGGCGAACATTCCGCTCCTCGGGTTCGCGGGCGCTCCGTTTACACTCGCGTCGTACGCAATCGAGGGGGGCGGCTCACGCGATTTCGCGCGCACGAAGCGACTCATGTATGGCTGCCCCGATTTATGGACGGGCCTGATGCAGCGACTGGTCGATTCGGTTGTCGGCTACCTCGAGCGGCAAATCGAGGCCGGTTGCCAGGCGGTACAGCTCTTCGATAGCTGGGCCGGCTGCCTGTCGCCCGCCGACTATCGCCAATACGCGTTGCCTTACACGAAGGGAATTTTCGATCGGCTGCCCGCTCATGTGCCCGCGATCCACTTTCTCACAGGCAACCCCGCGCTGCTCCCACTGCAGCGCGAGGCGGGCGGTTCGATCATCGGCTTGGATTGGCGGATCGATCTTGCCGACGCCTGGAGCCGAGTTGGGCTCGACGTCGCCGTGCAGGGGAATCTCGATCCGCTCGTGCTTCAGGCCGATCTGGCCACGCTCAAAACACAAACTCGGGCCGTGCTCGATGCGGCGGGCGGCCGTCCCGGTCATATCTTTAATCTCGGGCACGGTGTGCTTCCTGAAACGGATCCGAACCAGGTGAAAGCCCTCGTGGCGATGGTCCACGAGATGGGAGCCGCACGCTCGTAAGCCGCGATTCACCGCTCGTCGGGTCATTAGTCGATCAACGTATGAGTCCAGAGAGTCAGACCATTCAACAGCCACCTCCCGTGCAAGCCGATCGGTTGCCCCGCGTTGCCGTGATCGGCGGTGGCCTGAGTGGATTGGCGGCAGCTCATCGGATCATCGAATTGGCCGAGAGATCGCGCACCCCAGTGCACGTCGAGCTGTTCGAGGCCGGTCCGCGTCTGGGGGGCGCGATTTGGACGGAGCGGGTTGGCGACTGCATCGCCGAGCTGGGTGCGGACTCGTTCATCACCAACAAGCCGGCGGCGATCGAGCTCTGTCGTCGACTCGGCCTGGTAGATCGATTGATTGCCACGGAGTCCGCGCACCGGCAGGCCCTCGTGCTGCGGCGTGGCAAACCGGTGCCGATTCCCGAGGGCTTTATGCTGATGGCTCCGGCCCAGATCTGGCCGGTGCTCGCCTCGCCGATCTTCAGTCCCTG
>Ga0210393_10002229_pt1 | contig 16067 bp, 21 predicted proteins | sample IncBWC27OmetaG_FD_160068 | JGI IMG/M metagenome (GOLD analysis project Ga0210393, IMG submission 160068) | Forest soil microbial communities from Barre Woods Harvard Forest LTER site, Petersham, Massachusetts, United States - Inc-BW-C-27-O ... | reverse complement strand
GAGAGGGATTGGAAGTCAAGACGTTCGCGGTTGGGCATGGTTTTGACTCTGAGGTGGGGGGACTGTGGAGATGGTTGTGGAGGTTGTGCAAGGTGGGTGTGTTGCATGTTGAGGGACCTAGGAAGGGGATTGGGAGAGTCGTACTCAGGTCGGGTGCATATATGCACTTCTCGCCTCGCCGCGCTCACACTCACAGAGAACTTGCTTAGTCAACCGCTCCCTTTCCGTCCACATTTCCAATCTTATTTACATCGATGCTACCAATCTATCATAACACACAACACACCCACTCCACGTCCTGATGGGTTCATGTTCCCTTGTCAGCCCCTCCCCAACGGTACATTAACGACTGAGAACGTACAACGGTATTGACCAGCTGCGCCTCTGGCCCAGCCCATCGCTTGGTATGCCTTTCGCGCAGCCTCCTCTTTCGCGTGTTGCTTGCTTTTTCCTGCCCCCGTGCCTTTCATTATTCCATCAACTATAGGACAATATCTTAGCGTCTCCGCTCAGCCATCGGACAATCAACTGTATTCACCAACGCAATCAACGTTCCATGTCAGAGCGTGGCCGGGTCCGGTCTGCGCCGCAGGCCATTCGACCTTGACCCCGCGCTGAGTAGCAGTCTGATTGAAGAGCGCCAGGAACGCTCCAGCTCCGAGCGGGTTAGTTGGAAGAGGTGGCGGAGCGGTCGTAGGTGGTGGCGGATTGCCCGGAGAAGCTCCCGCAGACGACCCGACGGGTGTTGAGGCGAAATTCGGGTCCACCAACGGCTGGATCCAAGCTTTGGCGCCCAAGTAGCCTTGTTCTACGTACACAGCACCCACGTAGGCGTCAAATAAATGCTGTGTCGTCTGTGTTCCCGAGTCAGTATGAGTTGATCACCGACCTCGAGTTTCGGAACCTAACCCCGGGCTCCTTCAGCTCCTCGCGATGCTCAGGAGTACAAGCCACCTTCTCTCGAAGTCCGTAAAGAGATACCCATTGTTCATAAGATTCCGTCGATAACGTAACGTTGAACTCCTCCTGTGGCAAAGTAGTTTCGATATGTGAACGATATGTACATCGAGGTAGACGAGCACTGACGTTCAGCTGGACTGCATCCAACATCGGTCTTTTCTCAAAGAGTACCTCCGCGATCGCCATTTCCAGTACTTTTCGTCCCATGAAAGCGAGACGCTCGGCATCTCCGAAACGATCGTTTTGCTCCGAGGACTTGAGAGACGAATGTATAAATATCGCGAGCGCGGTGTCACTTTGCACGGGCGGGAGGAGTGGGGGCATCCTTGTTTCGATATCGGGTTGCTTGTGCACTTTCTTAGACACTACCCAGCCGGAAGCAGGCAAAGTACTACTAAAAGACCTTTTGAGGGGTCGACGAGTGGGTGTCTGAGAAGAGTTCGACTGCGCCGACAAAGGAGGCATCGATATCAGTAGTCACACGGCCCCGTGTCTGTGCTTCCAAGTACAGGTCCCGTGGTGTCAGAATAGGGAAAAGCACGATCGTGTCGCTTAATTCTTGATAGTCGCGTGTCAGTGGAGAAATGCAACTGAATGCATTCGTGGAGCGCAGAACGGAGCTTGCGGAGAGTGAAAGCTACAATAGTAGGATTCACTCGCAAGTCAAAGGAACAATAGGAAACACAAAGTCTCTGATATGTATGTACGCTATAACCACGGGGTGTCAAGATATTATAAAAATATTACGCGAAATGGTATACTGAGCACTGATTACCGCGTAGTATGCATAGTTCTTGATTTATACGGTCTCTCATCTTTACCGAGTATCTAACTAAGTGCTCGCTTTTCATACTTCCTCAGAACTCCACGGAGAGCAGCGACGGTGGCAGTTTGTCCAGATTGGGACTCCAATCGTGCGATGGCAGCACGTATACTATCCACGATGTGATGAGCGAAGACGTTATAAGTCACCAGCCAAAGACAATACCTCTTCGGTCCCTCCGCAATTATGGGACAATCTTTGACAAGGTGATGCGGCCCTCCACAAACAGGACAGCTCGGATAACTGTCCATCCTTTGCCTCTTCTTTGCGCTACTTGGAGTATCGGATGGACGTTTCGGCGGTGGTGGCGTCTCTTTTGGCCCACCTCTGGCGGAGATGCTGGAAGATGGCACGTTACCGTACGACACCTTTTCTGTATGGGGAACTTGGGGGTCCCGGGGTACTTTGGGATACGAAGACAAGTGCGTTGGGGGCGCCTTCTGAGTGTTGGGCTTGACACCCTTCGCAGAACCTGACGCGCTACCTCTACCCCTCTCAACGAGCCGCAGGGGTTGGTTATAGATAAGATGCCGCTGTCCCCGTTTCTCCAATGTGTGGTCAATCATTGCAATTGCATCGCGCTGCCAAAGAAAAAAAAAGTTACGGATCACATAGACAATATATATTGAGAGGACGCACACGCTCTTCGAACGGCTCGCCTGTCTGATCAGTGAACAGTATCTGGCGGTAATGCGCAAGGTTCTCTGAGCGCTCGGTCATACCGCAGGTGCCTTGATGAATATTCCCGCACATGGCACAGACGCCGGTCTCCAGTGAATTGTCAGACAGATCAGGCCTTTTGTGCAAAGTATGCGTGGGGTTCGACAGACTGACAGGGTTGGAGGTGGAAGGGGGATGAAAATGCTTGTTCGATAGACTCGGCTGCATCTGCATTTCTGGGCCTTCCATCATGGGAATGCCTAGTTCAACGATGTCTTGCCTGAACTCGTCGCCTAATTGCTCGTCGCTGGAGTTCTCGGACTGACTCAGATTATTGACATAGACGTCGGACTCCTCGGACACTGCAGATCTAGATGGCTTTCGCTTCCTTCCTCGGGGTTTGTCTTTGACTGGGGTGTCCAAAAAGTCTAATTTCTGCTGGAAGGTAGTGAGTGCGTCTGTTCGTGAGGGGAGGACAACCGACTCTACCTGATTTTCAGCAGCAATTGCGGCTCTTCGACGGACACCGCGTCCAGTACGCTCTGTTGCTTTCACCTGGGCCTGTTCCTTCGCAAAGAGCTCCAAAGCTTGTGCCCAGGTATCAGTTGCCTCCGTGTTGTCAAGTGCCTGATCTGGAACTTCCAGCTCTTCCAGCTCTTCATTCTCTGCGGTCCATACTTTCGCGAAAGTGAAGGCCTGGCCAGTATCATCGCCTGTCTCCTCGCGTGGGGCTTCCTCTGTCTCAATCTTCTCGATCAATTTGTCGAGATCGTGGTCAGAATCTGAGGAGCATGAGTAGGCAATTTTCGAACAAACAATTCTAAACATACAATTAATGTCGCGAGAAGCGGCCGCCTCGTCGAACAACGCTCGTGCGCCATATGTCAAGATGGATCGGACATCACCGCCGCCTTCCTCATCGTCCATCTTTTGGACGATGACATGATCCAAAACCAGTTTCTTCTTCCCGGCTTGAATGATGCGTTCTATAAGTAGGATGAGCCGGCAACTGGATGATGATGCCATCTTGGCGCATACCTTCAGCTGTATCTTTAGCCATCAATTTGAACACTAAACATGGTTTCATTTGGCCGTAGCGGTGGGCTCGAGCAATCGCCTGGATGTAATCAGAATGGACGGGCAGAATACGAGACAGGGACATCATACTTGAAGGTCCTGGGAAAGATGAATATACTGAGAACAAACAGTGATATGCAAGAACATACCTGATGGGGATTGAAATCAGGGTCGAAAATAATGACGGTGTCTGCGCTCCACAAGTTGATTCCGACCCCGCCAGCTCGCGTGGAGAGAAGATAGATGAAAACATCGGATCCCTGGCGATTGAACTCGTCCATGCCTTTCTGTCGGTCCGACTGTTTCGTATTTCCGTCCTGACTTAAAGTAAAAAGAGACCGGATCGTCATGTGCTTGTCACACTCACTAGGCGTAGGAACTTGAATCCTTCACCCTCTAGAAAGTCTTCGACAATATCCAGGGCAACGACAAACTGCGCAGGTTGCCTCAATAACGGAGTAGTTTCTATGAGAAGCGTTACCGACTTGGCTGAATAGTAGGACTCGATGCCCCCTGGACTTGAGTTTGGGCAACATTGCTTGTAAGAGACGCAACTTAGCACTGCCATCTACAAGTTTAGAGTGGGCCTCGAGCGCGCTCAATCCTGTTGGCTCGATGTCACGGGAAACAAGATAGGGGTGCTGTATGCATCTATAGAGTTCGTAAGAAATTGTTATCTTTACAGTTAGAGCACATACTTCCGGAGCTCCATGAGAATATTGTTCATGCTACTTGTCCTTGGCTTTTTCGAAGAGGTCTGTGCGTCATTGGAGATTAACATCTTCAAGATCTCGATATTCTTCCCTGTAGGATAGATCGGTGATCAGTGCCAGAGATGATGTACGCAGAAAATTCACACACCGAGCACGGATTTATAGATCTCCTTCTGTAATGGTGTCAGGGATACAGGCACAATAACCTCATTCTGGAACCACGCATCAGACCTACTTCCACGTTCTATAACGATAACGAACTTTAGGGGGCAGTTGCAAAACTTGACCCTTAAGACGCCGAAGAAAGTAAGGGCGCAATCTGTTGTGAAGCTCTTTCACGAGATCCTCAGTCAATTCTTTGTGGTCTTTTTCGAGTTGCTCAAGATCCCCCCACTCATTCGGATCGAGGAAGTTCATCAGATTGAATAGTTCCCGGATGTTGTTGTTCAATGGTGTCTGGAAACTTTGTGTAAGAATGTATAGACGGACTTTCCAAAATGACAGAACACTTACACCGGTCATGATAATCCGGTGTGATACTTTCAGTTCGTTCAGCTTCTTAAACAAGAGCCCGTGGTCGTTCTTGACTGACGGGACCCATGAACATTAGCCGTTGTTTGAAACATACTACTTACGCCGTTGTCCTTCGTCAACGATCAGAGCCTCCCATCTGGGGACGCTCTTTATCACCGGATTGAAATCCTTAGAAGTGATAGTGTCGTATGTAGTGACGAGGACATGAAATTTCGCGCCAGTCGTCCCTTGTATCTTTGTCGGATGCGTTAGTTCATAGCGTTTGATGACCTCGCGGGACTTGGCTTCGCCGTAAAAAGGGACTACACGAATGCCGGGTGCCCAAGATGAAAACTCTCTTGCCCAGTTAGTGATCGTAGAGTGGGGAACAACAACTAGAATGGGGGCGGCATCGAATGCCTTGATGATATTGCCTATAAATGTGACGATTTGAACCGTTTTCCCCTAGCAGAATAGGTCATGAACCAAATAATTGAAAAGGCGTTAGTGCATACCAGCCCCATCTCGTCCGCGAGAATACACGGTTGATGATTCCACCAGTTATCACAAAGCCAGTTAAAGCCATCAATCTACAAACGGTCAGCAGATCAGAGAAATGAGGCCCGTGTTAGGAAAGTTTACCTGGAAGGGCATGAGCTTGAGATGCTCTTGCTGGCCAAGATCCGGCTGTCGGTCTTGTTTCAAGGCGTATCTTTGCCGGAATTCGTTCTTTCGACGATTTTCGAAGGCCTCCACCTGCTTCTTGCTCCGGAGCTTGATGTGAACTTTCCGAGAATCCAGAAAGCGCCCGAACGCTACTTTGAATGCCGAATATCCTGGTTCGCCCTGACGAGGGGGAGAGTCCCAGGTAGCTATTCTCTTCAGTGTGATGTTGAAACCGAACTTGGAGACGGTAGTGCTCACCTTCATCATACCCAAGGTCGTCCCATTTGATGAAAGTCCACACGACGTGATCAATGTCATCGATGGAGAGCTCGTCCTCACTTTGAGCTTCCCACTCCTCTAGCGTTCTTGTGTTCTGCGCTGATGGTACTTCGCCTAATCCAAAGGCTTCGTTCCACTCCCTCTGGGTGTCAGGGTTAGTGGTAGCGTCTGCAGAGGCCATCGTCTCCTTCAAGACTTTCTTCTTCTTGTTCGCATTCGACTTTTGCTCACGGGGGAACCACATCAAGGCATCCAAGACACGGTCTACAGTTTTCCATGCTGGGGGAATTCGTCGCTCAGCATCGAGTGAGGGTAACAATGCCGAGCGAACTTCGGTATGTGATCGAGGCTCGTCAGATTCCTTGCCTGGCCCACCGACCCCCCCCTCTGAGACAGCATTGGCAACTTGGTCTTCTCGGACGGCATGCTCTAAAAGCTCAACCTTTGGCCCATTTAACAGGAAATTGCGCAGGAGTCTTGCATGGATAGAAGCTAGCCAGCCATGGGGAACCCACTGCACTCGACGATAACTTCGGTCTTGCCATTTAACGAGGTATTCCCGGGGCAATTGCATTTTAGGATCGAGCGACTCGCCATGAGGCAATTCTGGTTGCTGTGCGTTGGCCGGGTATGGGCGCCAAGCCAGGATCTTTTCCACGCGGTACACGAAGGAAGCACAGTCGGAACACGACCAGTCTTGATCGCGCTGATAATATTCAGCAATTGCTTCGACGTTAACTTCTTCGGCAGTGTCCTTGAATAACCCGTCAGGAGGCGGAAGGTGCGCATAGTGCGCAAGACGCTTGCAGAGCTTGCAGCGGAACAGAAGTTCATTGGGAGGTATTGCGACTTCTTTGCGCTGGCTCCCAATCGGAAGATTCTGCTCAGGGAGAACATCTCTTCCTTGGGGTACCACAGTGTCCGTGCCGGTGACAGCCACAGAAGCCGAGGGGGGAGTATGGTCGTCAGCTTTCTGGGGTCCTAAAGACTCGGATTCGAGGGCAATATTCTTGCAACCCATGCAAATACCCCCCTTCGAGCACATGGAACAGATAAACTCCGTCGTCTGGTAGGATTCAAGGCCAGGCCGCTTCGGAGGAGCCTTGATGCCATCGACAGTCACATTCGTAGTATCCACAGCGTCCTTCCCACGTGTTTCATTCAGCGCCATAAGGTCTCGCGCTTGAATGGCCTTGAGTATTTCGTCTCGCTGGGTACTGGCCAGGCATCGCCAATGTGCGGCTAGAGAGCATTTCAAGCTAGGATGACGGGATGATTAGCATGACTCTAGGGCCTGAAGGTACAAACATACCATCGGACCCATCCGCCCAAACCAGCTAACTTGTCTTCACTGCCACTGTCTTCTTCGGGATCGTCTTTAGGCTTTCGTTTAACTTGACGCCTCTTGGCTAATTTTCTCTGCTGCTCAAGGAGGATATGCGTCGGCTTACGTTGACACCTTTCGCACGTGTGCCTGTGTGCGGACAAAGGACCATTCTCAAGTTCGTCATATTCTAAGTCTGCGATGCTACGAATGTGCCCGTAGGCGGCACGGGAAGCCTTTCCGCGCTTGGGGATGTTAATTTTGGCCTTCGATCCAGATTTACGAACGGGAGAAACGCTTTTATCAGAGAGTGAGCCCGATTCGTCGTCTTCGTAGTCATAGTCCATCATATTAGTTCTAAGCGACTTGCGGATGCGATTGGACCTCCGAGTAGGGCCCACACCATCAGAAATACCCATTTCTGAGCTTTCGCTCTCGCTAAGAGCAGGCTTGCGGGCTCTCGTCTTTTTGGGACTGAAAGGAAGGTCGTTGCGCCCCTGGCGACCTGTCATGGTGGAACGCCTTTTACCTATCCGAGGTGGGGTTGATGCAATACCTGAAAAACTTTCATCGCTAGTCAGATCAGAGACATCGTCTCCTTCTGCGACGTCGCCCTCCCATTCTTCATGCGAGAGTGACTCGACAGAGATAGCACGTCGTTTAGAAAGCCTATTTAGTTTTGTGCGCTGCTTCGTGGATATTCTGATGAAGATCCTGGGACGGGAGTCAGGATGGACGTTCGAAGCGGAAGGGTCGAAAGCGGAAAGTGAGCCGATCTTCCTCCTGTATTCTAATACGCAACGGTGGAATGGATCTGTTAAGTCAGTGTCCGAAGTGGAACAGGAAATTGCTCACTATATTCGGAGAGGGAATAAGGGAATGCCTCCGCGAAGGCAGACGCTTCAAACTGATATCGCGAAGTAAATTTGGAGGGGAATCATGACCAACAAGCATAAACGCAATTAACAGTACACTCACTTTATGTGCTACACCGTCGGCATTCTCTACGTAATACCAAAGGGTAGTGCCATCGTGATATTCTCCAATAATAACACGATCTGATAGCGGGAGGTCATAGTCAAAATCTTGCGGGAGATCGCGATCAAAAACGGCTTCGTGTTTGACGCGTTCCGCAGGGTCTAAAGGAGGTGCCTCAATGTATGGAACGGCTCTGCGGGCATTTTTAGTTATAGAGATGTCACCAACGGACGGGGGCACCGGCGTGAGGCTCGTCTCTATAGTAAAAGGACTGGGCCATTCCGAGGTGAGCATAGTGCATGCAGTGGCCCTCGTTACGGTTGAAGACAAAGAACGCGGGATTCACAGACAGTCGCGTGTCGCGCATCAGCAGTTTCGGTCTTTTCGGTTAATTTATTACATAATAAACGCGTGTCCTGCCAGCGCCAGAAAGAGGAGACCGACTAGAGGACGACAACCCAACCATGTCCCGTCAAACGCCTCCCTTTCCATCTAAACGCACGGGGCTTCCCAGTATCGACACGTCCTCGTACTCATCCCCCGCCACAAAGCCTTTACAAATAAATCGTCCCCCTCGGCTCACAACGTCGAGCAATGCCTCAGTCGTCTCAAATGGCTCTTCCACAGGACCCTCCCGTCCCCAAAGATCCGATCTTCGGGCAAACAAGGCTCCAGACTACCCAGCCCCTGATGCCGCCATCGATGCGCGAGCTTCTATGGACCGCAGAGGCAGTGCGAGTACGACGCGATCAGATATATCTAGCCCCAATATTTACCGTACCGTCAACGGAAATTCATCGAATCCCAGAACGAGATCGACAGGCCGGTCTGGTACTGAGGACTCAGATACGACATCTCCGGCATCTCTCACCGCTGTTATGTCCGCTTTCCAGAGCCCACTGCGTAAGAGGGCCATGAAGGCTAATGGTGGCAATCAGTGGGAAGAGCGTCAGCAAGCTATCGAAACGGAAAACGCTACACAAGAACGCATCAAACGTCGGATGCCCGGCCGCAAACAAACCGGCCCCGCCAGGACTGGTGACATCGACGGTACGTGATAGAATTCTCTTGTGATCGCTGGCTGATTTTTCTGCTCAGCCGTGTTAGACCGAATAAAAGATGACTGGGAGTTCGTAATTGATCCAGAAGTAAGATTCAAATCTTCTACTGTTAGCGAAAATTAGTGCGATTGTAATGGATATACCACTTCCCAGTTCAACCCCGTCGACCTGGCCCTTCAGATTCTTGATGATTCATCAGCGGGGAAAGATGTGAATTCATTTCGCAGAACGAAACTTATGCTCTCTCAAGCTCTCAAGGGTTCCGTGGATAGTACGTGGCATTGTCATTCTGTTCGATGATGTGCTAATCTCTTACAGAACACTTCCAGGCATTTGCTGCCGCGTTACCACACCATGCTTCTTTGCTGAGTCACCTTGGAGACACTCAGACACAGATCAAGAATGCAAGGGCCGTTCTTCAAGAAGCCAAGGATTCACTGGGCAACAAACGTGCCGACCTCGTCCAGATGTGGACAAGAGGACAGACGTTGGAAGAGATGTTACGGATTCTTGACCAAATGTAAGTCTTCGTTCACACACCACTTCCTGGAATAGCCTGCAGTTCGCTTAATCAAACCTAGTGAGCGTCTCAGACTGGTCCCTGATGTACTGGAGAGTTTGATTTCCGAGAAACGCCTATTGCAAGCGGCGGTCCTGCTCGTTCGAAGCTTGAAGACAATTAAGAATCAGGATATGCTTGATATCGGTGCCGTCGCCGATCTTCGTGCTTACCTCATTGGGCAGGAATCTGTCCGTACAACCTGTTTCTCCCACTACCAGACGTGCCGAGTATCACTGACGATTATGATCAGGCCTTGAGAGACATTCTTATTGATGAACTGCATAACCACCTCTACCTGAAGTCTTTCTGGTGCGAGAACCGTTGGACCGCTTACGCTGTTGGTCAACAGTCAAGTGAGTCATTGAGTATCGCAACTTCTGAGTTGACCGTTCCTATTAGTCCCAAGAGCTGAGTTCGAAGACGAGCCGCTATCTTTGAATGGCCCTGCTCAACGTCCTGATTCGCCAAGCTCTCCCACTATGAGAAACCCCTCTTCTCAGCACTCGAGGCTATCCCGATACCTTCAGGACCTTTCACTCCGCCCCAATGACCCTCCCGACGATGTCGACGACTCTAAGTTTCGGGGTTCAGGACCAGGACAGGGCATGACAGCAGTCCCATCATACTCCAACCCTGGTGGCCCTTCATTGGCTGCCTCATTCTCATCCTTGTCCAACTTGGCCAACGTCGGTCCCGGTCAAAACCAACGGAACCCAGAAACTGATTCTTTTGTTTATGTCGAGACACTGCTGGAGTCACTCTCAGTCCTCGGGAAACTTGGCGGCGGCCTCGATATCGTTGCTCAGCGACTCCCCGGTGAGATTTTTGCACTTATTGATAGCACCGTGGATGAGGTCAGCGAACGCACCGAGTATAACCGTCGTACATCGTTGTTATTTGGAATCAATACGGGCTCCAAGGACCATTCCACATATATTATCACATCGAAACCCGCTGTAACTGGCGGTCTCCCGTTGAATATACCGAGCCCACTGGTAGATGCTACGCGAGCAGGGCACGGCCTACAGATCAGTCCGCTACAATTACGCCTCAGTGCTCTGGAATCATCCACCAAACACGCCGACCACGAAATCTTACGAGATTTATTCTGGACATTGTATTCCAAACTGGACGCTGTCATGCAGGGGTTGCGAGTAGTGTACGAGGTGGCCAAAAGAATCGGATCAGTCAGTCTGATCGATGTTTACTTGTGCGATGAGTCGTTACAACCTTTTTTCCAGAGGCGTGATTTCAAGGACTCTTCGGGGACCAGGCCTGGTGCTCTGTTCCCGCTGTCCGAAATTTGGATGCCTGTGCAGGCTGAGGTATGCCAAAGCAGGGTGTAACTTAACATTTAATGATGCAATTATTTAGGTTCGGACGCTGGTAAACGACTATCTAGCTGATGAGGAACAAGGCGTCATGTCTGGTCGCAATCCGATATCATCGATAAATGATGTCTTGCGAGAGGGTCGATTCTCACGAGATAAATCAAAAGTATGCAAATCTATCTCTATTCATTGTGGCCTCCCAAAGATAACTTCTTTGTAGCACATGTTCAGGTTCGCAGATGACAATCCCAAACTCATTACCAAGTCGTTGCGCGAACACGAAGATGAACTCAACCGTGTTCTCAAGGACACAGTTCCTGGCCTCGTGCAAGGTTCCTCAGAAACTGCTGTACAAGCTACTTTAGTCACTGTTGGGACGGACGAGCGACTGTTAGGTACAGACCAACACCACCGCCTCCTTGTCAAGCCCGATGCATTCCATATAAGCGTTCTCTTTCAACCCACGCTCGCTTTCATCGACCGCGTAACGGAGATCCTGCCGTCTGGATTCGAAGCCGCACGGGCGTCAAGTACTGTTTTGGACGAGTTCGTCCTGAGCGTTTATCTGCCACAGCTAGAGGAGAAGGTCTCTCTACTGTTTCACCAAGCCACGACCCGTAAGATATTGCACTTGCATGCGATACGATAGTAGCTCAAATTATTGAAGGACCCGATGCCTTCATGCCTGATGCTTCCTCGACTTGGCTATCGACAGAGCCTTTAGTGAACGTGAGTGTCGGGGTGTGCACTGATAGATTCCTAGCAATGCGACTGACTAGCCCACAGGCAAGCACAACAATAATGGCCCTCATCAACTCTTTATGTGTAATGCTCAGGACAACACCGTTTCACAGAGAGAATTACGCCCGTCTAGTCCTCACTGTCATTATCCAATTCTATCAGCGCTGTAGTGATCGCTTTCAGACCTTAATAACGTCCCAAGCGAGCGGCGATCAGGACCCACGTGTTGCACTTGGGGCACAGTGGGCACAAATCCCAGAAATAGCTGCTTGTCTAAGTGATTTGTATCATGCTTTGGTGGATATAGCAATATTATGGTGCGGATCCATCCTCGCTGATTATATAATTTCAGGAAACTGTCACGAACAGGAACGAACTACACCGCCGAGAGCGCGACGCGGAGGCTCGGCTGACCAGAGACAGGCCAATCGAGAAAGAGGAGCTAATTGGTCCTATGAGAAATGTCTCCGCACTCTGCAATTTGTATCGAAGCGTGGTATGCTCATACGTTTTCCCCGCCGTCATGACTTCTTATATGCCACCCAAGTCGTGGTTTACAACTGGGCTCAATCAGCTGAAGGCTGTGCCCGATGATAGCATGTCCCCGACTTCGGCACTCCAGATAGAGCCCGCTAGCACCGTCACCGCTTTCGCGCCATCCCTGCCTTCACTCACTCCTTTAAGCCCGGACGAGCAGCTCCAGCTTCCCCTGTCAAGAGAAATGGCATTGTATGTAGTACGGATCATAGAACTGATGACGGGATGCTTACGGAATAGCATAGACGGTTCCACGCACTGCTCAAGACATACGACCAGTTATCCGAGTTGATCCTACATACCATACGGATAGACGTCCGATCCCGTGTAGCGTATTACCTCGGCCTTGCTATGCGTCATGTGAGCATTACACCATTCCGCCACTTCATCGAACACTGACTCCAGTTGCAGGGCAACTACTGTATAGATCAAGAAATAGGTGAACCAGACCCACACATAATAGACCTCAATCTCGAGCTGGGGGAATACCATGATATTGTGTCCTCTACCCTCCCGCCACAGGAACAAAAGTGAGACATTTCATCGTGACGCCAGTGTGTTTCAAACCTTTCGACAGATTCGTCTTCCATGGTGTCGGTTTCCTTATGGACGATCTTCTTATTTGCAACGCCCGTCATATTCCCCTCGCGAATTCGTTAGGCATGAAGAAGATAAGCCGCAACATGCTTGCTCTTCAGCAATGCGTGAAGACTATTGTGCACGATGCGCGTTATGGAGAGCTACCTCGAGCCAAGCAATATTATTCCCTTTTCTCACTCAATCCCCAAGTATGTAAAGGCTCGCTCGGGCTCGTGGTCGCGACTTTTCCATCTAATCTCAATTGTGCTAGGACATGCTCTCTCTCATCCGTAAACAGCGGACTTTCACATTCGATCAGTATGAGGTGATGCTCAACTTGCAATGCGGCGTTGACCAGAGTCGAAAGGATCGCTCGGGAGCCCAGGCGAAGGACAGAAACTATAGCATGTACATTATTGACCTACACGGACTTGAGATGGAGGGTCAAAAGGATACCTAATACCTAACGATCTCTATATGCTTGTATCGACCAGTCAACGTATACTTATTTGGCCTCTTATGATATTAATGTCGCTGCGGAGTGGGGCAGATACTTCGCAACACTACGGACTCCGTGACATTCTGTCCGTCATCGATAGGCCTCATCATCCTTAATTTAAGAGGCAAGTAGTGTTTCATGCGGATAAACTCAAGATCTCAGGACTCAGGCCTCTCGGGGATGGTGCGTGCTACCTGATCGGGACCGACTCTCAAGACAAAAATTGCCACATGTAAAACTTCAGAGCGTGGTTGAGTGGTCCCCTCTCAGCTAGCCAAAGGAGATATCTATGGACCGAAACTTATGATATTCGATTGCAGTTATGACAACCAGAGTTTTCAGCTAAAGAACTAGTGCGGCATATCTCGTGTAGAACTGAACTACAAATCGATGAACGGTCAGAAACTCATCCCCCCCGTTCGAACCATGCCAGGTCAACGGCGTCCAGTAACTTGGAATGTGCTGTCTCGTGCGATACGTGCGGAGATAAAGCGTTTTCGGGTAGTGAGACCTTATACTTACCCGTTGGGCAATCGTTGGTGCCGACCACTGGTTGACCAGGTACATACGAATATGTAAGAGTCGGAATACGGCCAAGAAGTTCCCTGTATCGTCTGCGAAGAAATCTGCTCGGCAACCCTCGCCGATCGGCGATGCGAGAAGCTGAATGAGGGAGGTATACAGGATCGATTCTACGAGGGGCGGGCGGTCTTTCGGAAACGGATCCGGCAAGCGACTTGAGTTCCGCTAATAGCCCCGCACTTTGCATGCCAACACCTCGAATCCTGGCATTGAGAATGGCATCCTCTTCGGAAGAAGTCTCCGGCGCTCCCCGTTGTTTCACACAAATCTCAAGCGGAGGGTACAGCCGTTTCCATTGGCTCGAAAAATAGCGCCAGCGGATGTTGACTTCTCGACGCTTGCTAAATGGGCCAAATAGACGAGCATCTTCGGACGACGGGTCGGCCCTCGACGGTAACGCCGGCGGCTCGCGAAGATGAGACGGTCTGGGGGGCCTCCCAGTCGGGCGAGTATAAGGGGATAGGAGCAACGCAGAAAGTTCTGGACTGTACACAGGCGGACGCGAGCGCTCGACGGATGAAATGATTCGGGGAGGTGCTGGTGCGGCGGGGTCGGAGAGTAAAGGCTATGAGAGCTTGGTAGGATTTCACATGGGCACGAAATAACAAGACATACTGCCATGATACTCCATTTGAGCGGCCCTTTACGACCATATGCCAGATCTAACATATGATCAAAGGCCTGTTTGTGGCCATCATTAGCGAGTTTTAGCTTGGAGAGTTCCTGCGAGGAGTTAGTGACGAATGCTAGCCCGAATTAATATTGCCACCTTTCGGAGACGGTTGAAAGTTGCCTGTCGTTGCCTGTGCTTGCGGCTGTCATCCAGTGCGGACTTGATGTCGACAGATAGTTTGAGGCGGAAAACCTGTCTACAAAGGATCACACATCAATGGAGACGGGTGGGAGATGCTAAGAAATACCGAAGATATTCATGGGGTAGAAGCCTCGTCTGTCTCAGAAAAGACCTATACAGTGCAAAAATACTCGACTTGGTGGGGGCGGTAGCAAGGCAACGCTTCATGTTGTCGATGGAACGCGCAACGGACACTTCCGCTCTCTCCCTTCCAAATGGGGCCAACACGCCAACACACAGAGTACGGTCATGAATGTGCACGGACACTCATGCAATTACAGATGTCCACTATGCTACACGATGGGTGGCACACCAAGCTATGCAACATTTTTAATCATATCCCTTCCCGCTTCTCTGCTTCGTCCGTTTCGTCTTTTTGTGATGTTTTTTCCCAGGCAACCGTCCTCCGGCGTCGGCAATCAGTGTCCCGATTTGTACACCCTGCGTTGTGAGAGGGGTCCCATCGTTCGCAACTGAAAGGTGGTGAGGGTATAGAACAGCGCGAGAGACACTCTGTATCCTCCCGCCTGCACCCTTGGCGAAGGGACGCGCTGCAAGACCTGCAGCCTCACCAAAAAATTGTCTATCTAGAGACCGAGATTTCTGGCTTTGACCCGGTAGCGGTGGTAGATCAGAGGGGTCACCAATAGCAAGATATGTGTCAGCGTTCTTGCCAACCCGGGTATTAGGTGCACGCTTCTTTCCAGTGGTGCGCCTGAGGGCCAGTTTTCTCGCCCCAAAGTTGAAATCATCGGCGGAATAATTGGGAGGGGGATGGCAGAATAAGAGCTTCGCGTTCACGTAGTCCTTGAGGATGTAACGTGCGGCACGAGCCTCATCAGGGTTACCTTGTCCAGAGCGCGTAAACCCGCGAGCAACTGGCTAAAAGGTCAGTATTCCTTCAGGCCACGTATAAGCAATGACCAACCAGCGTAAGAAACAAGCAGGTCTTCAGCACGTAGAGAGCCATCCCCGCCCTCCTCCGAACCCAGAAGCTTGATATTCAGCCCGTACATTCCCTCGAGCACGGCTTTGGGAATTCGTCTGACTACGAGGGATACAGGGCCAGTATGTTCGCGAAGCTGGTCAATAGGCAAAACGCCGTCGCAAACCAGATCGGCCTTCGTAGTTGCAAACTGCGGGAACACCAATCCAGGGCAGTCGCAAAGGATTATCTTATCAGAGAGATTGATCGTTTGAAAGTGTTTCGTCTTGCCCGGAGTAGACGATACTGACACCTTTTTCTCCCCAAGCAATGAGTTAATCGTACTGGACTTTCCGACATTCGGGTAGCCCACAAGACCAACAACAAGTTTTCCCGGATGATTT
>Ga0210393_10002221_pt1 | contig 16122 bp, 16 predicted proteins | sample IncBWC27OmetaG_FD_160068 | JGI IMG/M metagenome (GOLD analysis project Ga0210393, IMG submission 160068) | Forest soil microbial communities from Barre Woods Harvard Forest LTER site, Petersham, Massachusetts, United States - Inc-BW-C-27-O ... | reverse complement strand
GACCACGAGCCACGCGCGCTTGGCGGACGGGACGCGCGCGATCAGCTGGTCGGGAGGCAGCGCGGCCGGCTCGGCGCTAACTGGCAGCCTGTCCAGAGGCGGGGGATCGGGGGTCGACGGTGACGCGGCCAGGAGGACGAGCGGGCGGGACGGATCCGATTGCGTCCACACCGACGCCGCGCACTGGGTGCTGTCGGTGAAAGCCGTGAGGACGACCCCCAGGTCCTGCTCTCTCACGGGCGCTTCAGCGTGAGGCGCACGACGTTGCCACCGTCGGTATAGCGCTCCACGCGGTCCATCAACTGGTGCATGAGATACAGGCCACGCCCGTCCTCGCGTACGACGTTCTCGGGCGTGGTCGGGTCGCGGGTGCAGCGGTCGAGGTCGAACCCGACGCCCTCGTCGGTGATCTCGAGCACGAGGGCGGCTTTGTCGACGAGGGCGCGGACCCGGACGTGCTTGGCTCTGTCGTCCGCGTTGCCGCGGAGCATGGCGTTGGACAGCGCTTCCGAGAGCGCGACCGGGATGTTCAGCGAGCAGGCGCGCGCCGGAAAGTCGAGCTCGCGAATCTGACGACTCACGAGCTCCACGATCTGTTCGATGTTCCGGACATCATTCGGGACTTCCAGCTCGATCACGACGCGCATGGAATCGAGTGGATCCCGGGCGCGTGCCATTAAAAGCTTTGGAGCCCGCGTTCCCGCGTGTCGGCGATCTGAAACAACGTGTCGAGCTTCGTGAGCTCGAACAACGTCTTGAGGTCATCGTTCAAGTTCGCCAGCCGCAGCTCCCCGCCCTGCTCGCGAATCTTCTTGGACAGCGACACGAGCACGCCGAGCCCGGAGCTGTCGATGTAGCCGGTGCGCGTGAAGTCGATCAGAAACTTCCGCTCGCCCTTCTCGAGCTCATCGAGAACCTTCTGTTTCAGTTCCTGACGGTTCCCAACGATCAACTGCCCCTCTACGTCAACCACAACAACCTCTCCGTGCTTCGTGATCGAAAAACTCATGTCGGCTCTCCCAGCGTCGTGGCTTGCAGCGCGGTAATCGCCGCCACATTGATAATGTCATGCGGACCCGCCCCGCGCGAGAGATCGGAGCAGGGCCGAGCGAGTCCTTGCAAGATCGGCCCCACCGCGACGGCGGAGGCCAGGCGTTCGACCAGCTTGTAGGCAATGTTGCCGGCGTCGAGCGATGGGAACACGAGCACATTCGCCGTGCCGCCGACCGGGCCGCCATCGGCACCGACCTTGCGCCGCGCGACCTCGGGGACGAGGGCGGCGTCGGCCTGCAGCTCGCCGTCGATCGCTAGATCGGGGCGGCGGGCATGGAGCAGCGCGACCGCGCGGCGGACCCGCTCGACGGATTTGCCACCGGCGCTGCCGTGCGTGCTGTATGAGAGGAATGCCACCTTTGGCGCGTCGCCGACGATGCGACGACGGTCGTCGGCCGCGGCTTCGGCCGAATCCGCCAGCTGGGCGTCGGTCGGGAGTGGGACGACGGCGCAGTCCGTGAACGTCAGGATTCGGCCGTCGGGCAGCACCATATAGAAGGCGCTCGAGACGGTCGTGACGTTCGCCGCCGGGCCGATCATCCGGAGGGCAGCCCTCACGACATCGGCCGTCGTGTGCACCGCACCCGCGACGCAGCCATGGGCATCGCCCGCCCTGACCAGGGCGTCCGCGAAGTAGAGGGGGGTGACGGCGAGCTTCTTGATTTCGTCTGCGGACAGTTTCGAGGCGCGCGGGGAGGCGGCGAGCCAATCGGCGGCTTGCTCGCGTCTCGGGTCCCGGCATGGGTCGATCGCGCGCGCCGCGCTCCGCGCCGCCGCGTGTGTGTCCCGGTGTGCCGAGTCCAGGATCAGGATCGGTTCCACGATCCGATCGGCGAGGAGCGTCCGGACGGCTTCCAGCGTACGACCATCCGCGCTCTCCGGGAACACAATCGTACGCGTCGCACGGGCGGCGCGTGCTCTGACGTCCGCGAGGAACGTCGAAGCCGAACGGGCAGCCTCGGCGACGGTCACCGGGCGAATTTGCGCCGCATGGCCTCGGCCACGCGGGGGTGCACGAGCGCCGAGACATCGCCGCCGTAGCGGGCGACCTCGCGGACGATACTGGAGCTGACGTAGGTCATATCCAGCGAAGGAACCATGAAAACCGTCTCTAAGTGCCCGGATAAGTGCCGGTTCATGAGCGCCATCTGAAATTCGTACTCGAAATCGCTGACGGCCCTTAGACCCCGGATCACGATCCGTGCTCCAACCGAGGTGGCGAAATCGACCAAGAGCCCCGGGAATTGGCGGACCTCGATCCGTGGCTCGTCGGCGACGGCCGCCCGGATCAACTCCAGGCGTTCGTCGATCGTGAACAGCGGTTGCTTCGACGAGTTCACGGCGACCGCGACCACCAAGCGGTCCACAAATTCGAGGCTCCGTCGCATCAAATCTTCGTGGCCGCGAGTGATCGGGTCGAAGCTGCCGGCGTAAATGCCCGTGACGTTCATCGGAGCAGTCCGTAGAAAGTGATTGCAGTGGTCCCGTATCGCCTGTTATCACCACTCGGCGGCAACGCTTCGCGTGCCGCGTGTTCAACCCCCAGCACACCCGCGAACCTCATTTTCAACCACAGCTCCGCTACGGCGGCCGCCAGACCCTGATTGTACGGGGGGTCGGCGAACGCGACATCGAACGCGTTCGCGGTCAGGCTCGATGCGTACCGAACGGCGTCCGCGCGATGGACGGTTGACCGACTGCCGGCACCGAGTTTGTCGATGTTGGCGCGAAGCGCAACAAGACTCTTCGCGGACGATTCGACAAAGTCGCAGGAACGAGCGCCGCGGGACAGGGCTTCGAGGCCGAGGGCACCGGAGCCGGCGAAGAGGTCGATGACGCGGGCGCCAGGAAGCCATGGGTGGACGATGCTCATCCACGCCTCGCGCACGCGGTCCGTGGTCGGCCGCACAGCATCGCCTCGCGGCGCGGCGATCACGCGGCCCCGCCACTCACCCGCGACTATTCTCACTGGCGCCCCCTAAGGGGGTTGGGGGGATTGATATCTCCTCCCCCCTACCCCCCGAGGGGTTAAAGTCGGTGATCTTCGCCTGCACACGATCGTACCCTTGCCAGTCGTCGCGCTCGACGCGGAAGACCAGGTCGATCGGATGCTCGCCCGAGAGCTCGGCGGCCCGGTGCGCAGAATTCCAGGCAATCGCGTCGAGCTCACCGCGCGTCGTCGCCAAGCGCAGCTTGAGGCCATCCTGCGAGACGGCGCGCGCGGGACCAATGAGGCGCACGCCGCGGGCGAGGAGCGCGGGCGCGGGGTTGCCAATGCCGAACGGCTCGAAGTGCCGCAGGAGGGCTTCGAGGTCGCGCGTGATATCGTCGATCGGCACCTCGAGGTCGACGTACACTGTCGATGCCAGATCCTCGGGCGTCAGGCGCTCACGCGCCACCTCGTTGAACCGCTCGGCGAATGCCTCCACGTTGCGGCGGGCAATCGTCACGCCCGCGGCGGCGCGGTGGCCGCCATAGCGCTCCAAGAGATCCGCGCAGGCGCCGAGCGCGCCGTGCAGGTCGAAGCTCGGAATCGAGCGGCCGGATCCCTTTCCTGTTTCGCCATCGAGGGCGATCATGACCGTCGGGCGGCCCGTCTCTTCGACGATGCGCGAAGCGACAATGCCGATGACGCCCGGGTGCCAGCCTTCGTTCGCCAGCACGATCCCGTACGTCGACTCCAGGTCGAGCGCGTCCAATTTTTCGTGCGCGTGGACCAGGGTCGCCCGGTCGATTTCTTGGCGGCGTCGATTCAGCTCTTCCAGCTCTCGCGCGATGCGGTGGGCGTCTGCTTCGTGATCTGTTGTGAGCAGTTCGACTCCACGAAGACCTCTATCCAAGCGGCCGACGGCGTTGAGTCTGGGGGCCAGGATAAATCCCACCCGTCCCGTCGTGATCGGCTTGTCTTTGAGCCCCGACGACTGGACGAGCGCCCGGAGACCGACGTTTGGACTCTCGGCCATCAGACGGAGGCCATAGCGAACGAACACGCGATTTTCGCCACGGAGCGGCGCGACATCGGCCACCGTCGCGAGCGCGACCAGGTCCAAATGCGCGAATACCGGTCCCGGGGATTTACCGAGCTTGGCCGCGAGGGCCAGCATCAGCTTGAATGCGACACCGGCAGCCGCGAGGTCTTTGTCCGGGTAGCCACAGCCAGGACGCCGAGGATTCAGAACCGCGAGGCAATTCGGGACGGGGCGGGTTGGCAGGTGGTGGTCGCTGATGATGACGTCGATGCCCGATTGATTCAGCGCATCGACCGCGGCGTGCGCGTTCGTCCCGCAGTCTGCGGTGATGACCAGTGCTGCGCCCGCTTCGCGGGCAGCCGCTACTCCCGCGGCACCCAGGTCATAGCCGTCGCGGAGACGATGCGGGATGTACGGCGTGACTCTCGCGCCGAATGAGCGTAACGTCCGAACCAGGAGCGCAGTGGATGACATTCCATCCACATCGTAATCGCCATGGACCAGGATCTGCTCCTCGCGGGAGATCGCGAGGGCGATGCGATCGACTGCCGCATCGAGGTCCAACATCAACGACGGCGCGTGCAGCTGCTCGAAGCGAGGACGGAGAAAGCGCTTCGCGGACTCCGGATCCGAGAACCCGCGGGCACAGAGCAGCCGACAGACCGAGATCGGCAAGTGGAGCTGAGTCGAGAGCGCGAGCGCCGCGGCGTCGTCGGCTCGCTCCGGGAAGATCCAACGGGTGGGGCGTATCACGCGCGGAAGCTAGGCGGCTCCTTCTTCCGACGCCACGTCGGCATAGAGGAGCACGCCGCACGTCTCGCACACCTCGATGTTGCCGCGCGCCGCCATGATGTTCCGACGCTGCATCGGCACGCTGGTGTCGCAGTTCCCGCACGACGGGCCGCGCAGCGAGAACAAGGCGCCCCGTTTCCGGGCGCCGCGGATGCGGTCGTACTTCGCGAGGAGGGACCGGTTGACGCCGCCGGCCTTGTCCGATCTCGCGGCGCGCGCGGTCGTCAACGCGGCCTCGATGTCCGCGCGCTGCGACGCGATGGATGCCCGATCCTCGGCGTGCCGGAGATCGAGATCCTCGAGCGCGTTCTCGTGGTTGTCGCGCACGGTGGTGAGCTCGGTGATCCGGCGCGACAAGGTCGCGAGCTCGCTCTCCTCCTCGGCGAGAATCCGCCGCGCCTGCTCGACCTGTGACATCGCCGCGGTGGCTTCCTTCACCTTTTTCACCGCGTCGAGCTGCGCGACGTTGCGCTCGTGCAGCAGCTTGTGCTGCGTGATGCGCGTGTGGAGGTCGCGGCGACGCTTTTCCTCATCGTCGACCGCCGACCGCGACCGCTGCGCCGCGTCGGCCGCCTTGCGGCGCGCCTCGTCGAGCGCTTTCGCGCGCGGCTCGAGCGCCGCCATCCGCTCCTCGAGCTCCAGGATCACCGCATCGTCGGCCTGCAGCGCGAGTAGCGCAACTACATCAGGGTGCACCACGCCTCCGTAACCGGGTTTTCTCTTTCGTCAATTCGGTCTTTTGCGCCTCAGTCGCGTACTTGATCTTCTCATCGATCTCGCGCGCTTGATCTTTGATCGCTCGCTCGTGGAGCTTGGCGATGCATTGCTCGACCGCGACGCTCGGGTTGGCGCCCATTGTCCCTTTTGCCTGCATCTCTTGCACCAGCGCGATCTCATCCGGGGACAAATTCTTCGTCAGCTCGTCCAAGGTCGCGTCCGGTCCAGCAGCGCGCAGCGCGCCGTAAATAGCCCGGGACGCCGGGTCGCGCAGCATGGCCACGTCGACGCGAGGCGCCACGGACTCCAACAGCGAGCGGGCGGCAAGGAGAAACTGCACCAGCCAACGCTCCGAGTTGAGACCCGGAATCGATCCTGGCCGCGCCTTGGGCGACGAGCGCGCCGCGCGAGGAGGATCCTGGCGCGGGACCGGTGCTGAGTCGGGGGTCACCCCGATCTCTCGCCACAAGACATCAGTGCTGACGCCCGATGCCTCGGCCAGTCGGCCAACGTAGAGTTGTTGAGTGATTGGATCAGCCGTCACGCGAATGGTCGGCAACAACTTGTCGATAGCGCGGCGTTTCTTGCCAAGATCGGCAAACCATCCGCCGCGTTCCGCAAGTTGCACCTTCCGATCGAATACGTCGAGGGCCTGAGCGAGTTGAGCCTCGAAATCCGCGCGAGAGTGCTTCGCGACGAAGCTGTCTGGATCCTCTCCAGGCGGCAATGTCACGACTCGGACCCGAACGCCGTGTTCCAGCAACGCATCGGCGGAACGAAATGTGGCTTCGAGACCTGGGCGATCGCTGTCGTACGCGATCATGACTTGCCGAGTGTAACGCGCCAGCAACTGGGCTTGGGGCTCCGTCAACGCCGTCCCCATGGACGCGACCACGTAGTCGATCCCCGCCGTGGCGACACGAATCAGGTCGAAGTACCCCTCGACCAAGATGGCCTTGGCCTCGCGCCGCATAGCGAGCTTGGCGGCGTAGAACCCATATAACAGCTTGCTCTTCGAGAAAATCGGCGAATCGGGTGAGTTGAGATACTTGGGCTTCGCGGCGCCGAGTGTCCGGCCGCCAAAACCCACCACATGTCCCGAAGCATCGTGGATCGGGATCATTAAACGGTGCCAGAAGCGCGCGGCCGGCTTCCGCTCCGCATCCCCGACCGTGCGGAGACCGACCTCGGTCAGCCGCGCATCATCGAATCCGAGGCTTCGGAGGTGGGTGAGAACCCGCTCTCCATCGGCCGCGTATCCAAGGCCGAATCGGTCGGCCGTGGCGCGATCGATCTGGCGCGACGCCAAATATGCGCGCGCCGCCTCGGCAGCCGGATCCTCCCACAACAGCCGCGAGCAGTAGTCCGCGGCAACGGCCAAGGTCTCCCACAGTGGCTCGCGAGCGTCCGGGGCCGCCGAGCCATGTGGATCCGAGCGCGGGAGATCGATGCCCGACTTCTCGGCGACCGATTTGAGAGCGGTCGGGAAATCCATCCCGAGACGCTTCTGTAGGAAGCTGAAGACATCGCCGCTCTCGTGACAGACGAAGCACTTGTAGACGCCGGACTTCGGCCAGACCGTGAAATTCCGGTCCTTCCCATTGTGAAATGGGCATGGGCCGCGGTAGGTGTTGCCCTGGCGTTTGAGTGAGACCGACTCGCCGATGATCTGGACGATATCCGAGGCCTCGCGGACCCGTTCCCTCACTTCCTCGCGCGTCACGCGAGCTCCGCGATCGTCACGCCTGCGCCGCCTTCGTTCCAGGCGCCGAGGCGGAAGTGTTTGACCCGAGAATCCTTGCGGAGCATCTCCGCCACGCGCTCGCGGAGTGCGCCTGTGCCCTTGCCGTGGATCACGCGGAGCGACGGGAGGTCGGCGCGGATTGCCGCGTCCAAGGCGTACATCACGCGCTCCTCGGCTTCGTCGGCGCGCATGCCGCGCAGGTCGATCTCGGGCGCCGCCATCGCCTCTGGGATATCGGCTAGCGCCGGCACTGGCTCTACCGGCGCCGTCTGGCGCGACGGGCGCAGGGTGTCGACTGGAACCGTCATCTTGAGTGAGCCGACCGCCACTACGGCATCAGCATGGCGTAGCTCCAGGACTCGGCCCAGGCGACCGCCTAGCGTGCCGAGCTCCACCCAGGATCCCACGCTCGGCGCCTTCGGCGCCTCGCGCGAAGGACGGGGGGACGGGGGGGCGTCTTCCGGTGAGACATCGGGCGTCGCTTCGACGTGGGCCGTGGCGAGCGACTCGATTTGTCGGCGCGCCGAGCGGATCGCGTCAGGCGTGGCGCCGGCGCGCAGCTCGGAGACGACCCGGTCGATTTCGCGGCGGGCGCGGAGGATATACTGGCGGGCGTCTTCGTGGGCACGCCGCGAGATATCGCGCTCGCGCTCGCGCACGGTGTGCTCCCGGGCTTCAAGGCGCGAGAACCGGGACTCGGCGCCAGCGATCAGCTCGGCCGCATGGGCCTCTTGCTCGGCGAGCATCGCGTCGCGGCGCTCGAGATCCGCGAGTAGGGCGTCGACGTCGCGCTCGGCGCGCGGCACTCGCTCCTCGGCGCGGGCCAGCACGACATCCGGCAGTTGCAACCGCCGGGCAATGCTCAGACCGTAGGATCGACCAGGCACGCCCTTTTGCAAACGATAGGTCGGCTCGAGCCTGGCAACGTCGAACTGCAACGACGCGTTGACCACGCCGGAGACCTCGGAGGCGAGGTCCTTGAGCGCGCCCAGGTGTGTCGTGGCGAGCGTCATCGTCCCGCGGCCCGTGAGATCCTCGAGCACGGCGCCACCAAGTGCGGCGCCCTCGATGGGGTCGGTGCCGGAGCCGAGCTCGTCGATCAGCACGAGGGAGCGCGCGGTGGCATGCGCCAATATGTCGCCCAAGTTCTTGACGTGCGCGCTGAATGTCGAGAGGCTCGCGGCGATCGACTGCTCGTCGCCGATGTCGGCGAAGATCTCGTCGTAGAGCGGGACGCGGCTCTCCGGGCCGACGGGCGCCGGGAGTCCGGTGCTGGCCATCACCGAGAACAGACCGACGGATTTGAGCAGCACGGTTTTCCCACCGGTGTTCGGGCCCGACAAGAGGAGCGTGCGCTCGTTCGGGGCCATCTCGAGGTCGAACGGAACGACGGAGATCCCCTGCGCCAGCAGCAACGGATGGCGGCCGTCGCGGATGGTCATTCCAGCTTCCGGCTCTGCCAGCGTCGGGGTCGCACAGTTGAAGTCGATCGCGTAGCGCGCGCGGGCCGCCAGCGTGTCGAGCTCCACGAGCGCGTCGAGCGCATCCACGAGCGCGGCATGCAGCGGTCGCAACGCATCCGTCAGCTCACGAAGCACGCGTTCGACCTCGCGCGCTTCCTCGGCCTCCATCTCGCGGATGCGGTTCCCTGCCTCTACCGCGGCTGGCGGTTCGACAAACAACGTCGCGCCGGTCGACGACGTGTCGTGCACGATCCCGCCGACCGACACCTGGCCGCCACGACGCACCGGGATGACGTAGCGGCCGTTGCGCATCGTCACCGAGCCGTCGGCGACTTGCTGGCCAGGATCCAAGCGCGACATGATCCGCTCCAGCAAGCGGATCAGCTCATTCTGTGATCCCTTGAGATCTCGGCGAAGTCGGGCGAGGAGCGGCGACGCACCATCGCGTACGGTTCCATCTTCGTCGATTGCACGCGCGATCGATTTTTCCTGGTCTTGCGCTACCACCATCCGTTCGGCGAAATCGGCCAAAACCACGCGCGCTGCGCGCAGGGCATCTCGCGTGCGCCGCGACGATGCGAGGAGCAGGGCGCCGGATAGTAGCTCAGCGCCCGACCAACTCGTGCCTTCGATTCGTAGGCGAGCCAGTGCGGACGTGAGGTCCGGGATCGGTTCCGGCGACCAGGGGTCGTCGGAAGAGATGAGCGCACGAACGGCGACGATGCGGGTTTGCTCGCGCTCGATCCACGACCGATCAGGGTTGGGCGAGGCTCGGCGTATGCGGGCGGCGCCGAGCTCCGACGTCGCGCGCTGGGCGACAAGCTCGAGGACGCGCGGCAACTCCAGCACGCCCAGCGCATGGACGTTCACCCCCGGGCGGCGAGCTCCTCGCGCGCAATGGCGGAAAGGACGCTGCCCTCGGCGCGTCCTTTGAACTGCGGCAGCACCTTGCCCATCACCGCCCCAATATTCGTGGCGCCGGCCGCTATCGCGGCCCGTATGGCCTCTCGCAGCTCGGCCGGATCGACCTGCGCGGGCAGGTACTTCTCGAGCGTACGGACCTCGACGCGCTCCTTCTCGGCGAGCTCCGGTCGACCGCCCTTGTCGTACAGCTCGATCGCCTCGCGGCGTTTCTTGATGCCCTTGCGCAGCACTTCAACCACCTCATCGTCGCTAGGGTCACGGCCCAGCTCGATTCGGCGGTTCTTGACGTCAGCCAGGACCGTGCTCAAGAGCAACGTCCCTGGTTTGTCCTGCGCTTTGCGCGCGGCGTTCAGATCCGATTGTAGCCGCGCCGTTAGCTCGGCCACGCGCGCCTCAGGCGTGCCGAGTCCGCCGGTTTTTGCGCATCGCCGCGTTCATCTTACGCTTGCGGCGCTCGCTCGGCTTCTCATAGTGCCGGTGCTTCCGGAGGTCTGAAAGAATGCCCGCCTTCTCGCACTTCTTCTTGAAGCGCTTCAAGGCGCGTTCAAAGTTCTCGTCGTCGTGGATAATTACTTCTGACAAACGCAATTCCCCTATTTGATGAAGTGACCTAACTGCCTTGAAATAAACCAGTTCCGAGAACGCGTGTCAAGCTATATTCCCGTATGCCTGATCTGTCACGACGGCGCTTCCTGGGCACTGCCGCCATCGGAACGGTTGGAGCGATAGGCGCTCTCTACGGCGCCTCCTCCAACGAGCTGGAGGTGACGACCCACGGGCATCCGATGGCACCGGGAGCGCCGCCTGTGCGGCTCGCGTTGCTGACAGACATGCATTCGCCGCACGACTACGTCGAAGGCAAACGGTTGATTGCGGCCGTTCGGGCATTCAGGCCCGACATCATCGCGATTGCTGGCGATGCCGTGGATCAGCGAGGGCGTGAGCATCACGTCGAGTTCTACGGGGCGCTCGATGCGCCGCTCGGCAAGTATGCGACGCTCGGGAACTGGGAGTATCAAGGGCTTTGCGATCTCGGCGCCCTCAAGCGGCACTACGAGCACGCGGGCGTACGGCTTCTCGTCAACGATACGCTCAGGCTCAACATCGACGGCGCGCACGTCGATCTCGTTGGCCTCGACGATTGGCGAGCTGGGTTGCCCGATTACGGACTGCTGCAGCGGCTCCCGCCTGGTCCCGCGAGAACCATCGTGATGTCCCATTGTCCGGTCACGTTTGATGCCGTGGCGCAAGCGGCTAGCCGGCCGTCGCTCGTGCTGTCTGGGCATACGCACGGTGGGCAGATCGCGCCGTTCGGGCTCGCCTTCTTCGTGCCGGAAGGCAGCGGGCCTTACGTGAAGGGCTGGTACGCTGGGCCCAATGGACACGCCATGTACGTGAGTCGCGGACTCGGGAATTCCGGCATTCCCCTGCGCATCGGGTCGCGGCCCGAGCTCGCGCTCATCACGCTATAGCGCTTAGCCGGGCGGCCACTGCATGTGGCGGCCGCCGAGTAGGTGCAGGTGCAGGTGGTCGACCGTTTGGCCGCCATCGGCGAGCGTGTTGATCACGATGCGATACCCGCTGTCGGCGAAGCCTTCTGTGCGCGCGATATCCGTTGCGGCGGCGGAGAGCTTGCCGACCAGCGCTGGGTCATCCAGCGCGTTCAGATTCGCGACATGGCGGCGCGGGATCACGAGAATGTGCTGCGGCGCCTGCGGGTTGATGTCGCGGAAGGCGATCGTGTCCGGGGTCTCGCTCACGATCTTTGCCGGGATCTCGTGGCGCACGATCCGGCAGAACAGGCAGGTGGCCTCGTCACTCATCGCGGGTGCTCCAGCAGGGCGCGGGCGAGACCGAGGGCGACGACGCCGGCGGTCTCGAACCGTAACGTGTGTGCTCCGACGGATACCGGAATGAAGCCGGAGCGCTCGAAGAGTGCCGCCTCGTCGTCTTCGATTCCACCCTCCGGGCCGAGGGCCAGCGTGACCGGTGCGGTTAGCAAGCCCGACATCAGTGGGGCGCCGGCGGTGAGCACGTAACGGGCGCCTGAGGATTCGGTGGCCGCGACGGCTGGCTCGACGTCAGGCTCGACCGTTGGCAGCCAGGGATTGCCGGATTGCTCGACGGCGGCGCACATCCGTGAGCGGACCTTGGCGGCGAACGACGGGCCCTCGCCGCGCGGCGACACGCTGCGCGAGCGGTGCCAGTTCACGGCGCGCCACGAGGTGAGTCCGAGCTCTGTGGCTTTCTCGGCGAGCCAGAGCATCCGATCGCGGTCGGCGATCGGCACGAGCAGGTGTACCCCCGGCGGCGCGTCGGCGTGGCGCACGGAACTGATCGAGACCACGGCGCGATGCGTGGTCAGCAGCGTCAGCTGGCCTTCGGCCGTTGTGCCCAAGCCATCGTAGAGAGCGATCGCGTTGCCCATCGTGGCGCGGCGCACGCGCAGATGATGGGTCGCCGCGTCCTCGACGGTGACGGTTTCGCCGACGGTGAACGGGCCTTGGGTGAATAAGCCGATCATGGGGCGACTCGGGTTCGCTCGAGGCTCGCGCTCCACCACTCGGCCTCCGCGATCTCATCGGCCAGCGTCCAGCCGGCGGCGCCGAATACGGACAGCATGTGTGCGCGCTCCGCGCGCAACACACCGCTTACGATCATCGCGCCATCCGCGGTGAGACTGGCGTCCATGACCGGCAAGAGCTCGACGAGGACTGACGAGATGATATTGGCGAGGACAACACGAACTGGCGCGAGTAGTGGGAGCAGCAACCCGGCGTCGCCTTGGATCACCTGAACGCAATCGTCGACATCATTCTGTCGAACATTGAGCTCGGCATTGCTTATCGCCTCGGCATCGATCTCGATGGCTGCCACTCGCGACGCGCCGAGTTTCGCGGCGGCTATCGATAGGATCGCGCTGCCGGCGCCGAGGTCAGCGATCAAGTCGCCCCGGCGGATGACCTGCTGCATGAGGTGCAGCACGCCGCGCGTTGTCGGGTGGTCGCCGGTGCCAAACGCCATCGCCGGCTCAATGACGATCGCGCCCGGAGTCGCCAACCATGGCGGAGCGATCGTCAGCGAGCCGATACGGTGCGCGTGGAGTTGGTCTTTCCAACGCTCCGACCAGTCAACGTCCGCGATCGGTGCGACCTCAACGCGCACCTCCGGGGCGATCGCTGCACGGAGCGCCGCAATCTGTTCCTCCGGGAAGCACGTGACGATCGATGGGCCGTCGTCTTGGAGCGCCGCGCAACCGTGATCGAACAGCACCTGGGTGACGGCATCGCGCGTGGCCGCTTCGGGCCAAACGCGCACCGAAAACCAGGTCACGCGCCCAGCGCTTCTTTCATCTTCGTCCAAAACCCCTTGGCGCGAGTCTGCGGAGGCTTCGACTCGACCTCGGCGAGCTTCCGGATCAGCGTCTCCTCGTCGCGCGTGAGCTCGTCGGGCGTCCAGAGCTGCACGCGGACGTGGAGATCACCCGTGCCCGAGGCGTTCACGCGCGGGAGCCCCTTGCCGCGGATGTTGAACACGTGCCCGCTGTGCGTGGATGGCGGCACACGGAGGCCGACCGTCCCGTTGACCGTCGGCACGTCGAGGTCCGCGCCAAAAACGAGCTGCGGGTAGGAGACCAAGACCTCGCTATAGAGATCGTCGCCGTCGCGCTCGAATCGCGGGTCATCCTGCACGTTGAAAATGGCGATGACATCGCCACGCTCGCCGCCGCGCGGACCAGCGTTGCCGCGGCCGCGGAGCGTCATGTACTGACCCGTGGCCACGCCCGCCGGCACGCGGATCGTCAAACTCTTCTCGGCGCGCACGCGACCGTCGCCCCGGCACTTCTTGCACGGCGTCGACACGACCGTGCCCTCGCCACCGCACGTCGGGCACGGCGCGACGCTCACGAATTGACCAAAGAACGAGCGCTGGGCGCGGCGCACTTCCCCGCTGCCACCGCACGTGGCGCACCGTTGGGGCGTCGTGCCCGGCTCGGCGCCGTTGCCATTACACTTGTCGCACGCGTCGAGGAGCTTCATGGTGAGCGTCTTGTCGACGCCCGACGCGACCTCGGTCAGCGTGAGGTCGATCTGGACTTTGACATCGGCGCCGGTGCGGCTGGATTGGCCACGACCGGTCCCGAAGAGGTCGCTGAATCCACCCAAGCCTCCGAAGTCGCGCATGAACATGCTGAGCGCCTCGGACAGGTCGACGTGGTGGTATCCACCGCCGCCGCCGCCCCGCAGGCCAGCCTCGCCGTAGCGATCATAGACCGCGCGCTTGTTGGGATCGCGCAGGACGTCGTAGGCCTCGCTGATCGCCTTGAACTGCTCCTCGGCATCCTTCGACCCGTTGTTGCGGTCGGGATGGTACTGCATGGCGAGCTTGCGATAGGCTTTCTTGATCTCGTCGTCGGACGCGGTTCGCGTTACTCCGAGCACGGAGTAGAAATCGGCCACAGCAGTCCTCAAGCGAACAGCGCGGAGATCATCTGCGACGTGTGACTCACGAGCGAAATCACCTTCTCGTACGGCATCCGCGTCGGGCCGATCACACCGATCACGCCCCCGAGCGGACCCGCGCGGTACTCGGCGGTCACGATCGTCAAGTTGTCGAGTCGCGGATCGGCGTTCTCATTCCCGATCGTGATCGTGATGCCGCCCGTGATCGAGCGCTTGCGCAGCAGCTCGGAGAGATGCTGGCGCGTCTCGGTCAGCGCGATCAGTCGCCGGAGGCTATCACCCGAGGCGAACTCCGGCTGCTCGGCGAGCACCGACGCCGCGCCGAGCACGACGTCATTGTCGGTCGCGAGTGGGGCGTCGAACATCGAGTCGGCGCCCTGCACGAAGATGTTCAAGAGCTGGCCCGCATCCTCGGACGGCACCGTGTCGCGCAGGCGCGAGGCGAGCGACGCGCGAATCTCTCGCAGCGTCAGGCCGGCCAGCCGCTCATTGAGCACGAGCGCCACTTCGGTCAGCACCGGGTCGGCGATCGCGCCCGCGACCTCCACGAAAATCGTGCGCATGGCGCCGCCGCGGAGACCCAGGACCAGCAGCAGGCGCTCGCTCGAGAGCCTGACGAGATCCAAGCGCTCGAGCACCGTTTGGTCCATGCGAGGGCCCAACGCGATGCCGAGCTCCTGAGTCAGGAGGCCAAGACTTTGCGCGGCGCAGCGCAAAATATTTTCGATCGCCGAGCCGCCCGCGGCCAAGCGTTCCATCAGGTCGTCTTTCTCCGGCAGCGGCAGCGAGGCCGGCGCCAGGCGCATGAGCGAGTCGACGTACATCCGGTACGCGATGTCCGTCGGTACGCGGCCCGCGGAGGTGTGAGGGTGGTACAGGTACCCCTTCTCCTCCAGGTCGCTCATCGTATTCCGGATCGTCGCAGGCGAGACGCCGAAACCAAAGCGACGGGCGAGGCTGCGCGAGCCAGTGGGCTCGGCGGTCTCGACGTAGCTCTGAATGACGGCCTCAAGGATACGACGCTCGCGGTCGTTGAGCGCGGGCAATGGCATAAGTTCAAAACTACGAACGACTTCTGGCATAAGTCAAGTCAGTGGCTAATGCATCTAAACGAAGCCAGCCATCGGCGGTTAATACGGCTCGCTTCGCTCGCCGCTCGGCCCAGTTTTGCTGCTCCCAGGAGTCTATTACGGGCTCATCACCTGGTTCGATCGGGAGACCATCGGTTGTGCGGAGGCCGAGGTATATGCGTTCGGTTAGCCGGTTTTCTTGGGTTAGGTGCTCCGATCCAGCGATAGGGTCCAGGCGCTCGGCCAACGCGGTGCGCCACGCGGCATACGGGGCGACGTTCCAGCGACGAGTCGTGCCGTCGAATTCGTGAGCGGACGGACCGAGTCCGGCGTAGGGCGCACCGGACCAATAGGCCGAGTTGTGGCGCGAGTGTCGGCCCGGTAGCGCGAAGTTCGACACCTCGTAGTGATCGAATCCAGCGGACGTCGCAAGAGCGTGGGCTCGCAAGAACTCGCCCGCATAGACGCCATCATCGGCGGGCGTGGTCTCACCACGTGCGATCCAGCGCGACAAGGGCGTGGCAGGCTCCACGGTCAAGCCATAGAGCGAAATGTGGGCCGGGGTGAGCGCGAGCGCGCGATTGAGGTCCTCTTCCCAATCTCGGCCGAGTTTCGGCGGGAGTGCGAAGATCAGATCCAACGACACGTTTTCTACACGCGCGCTTCGCGCTGCGTCTACGGCGCGCGAGATATCGTCTACGCGATGGGTGCGGTGCATCCACGTTAGAACTCTGGGATCGAACGACTGTGCGCCAAGGGACAGGCGATTGATACCCGCTTCGCGCCAAGCTGCAGCGTTGCGAGGAGTCACATGCTCGGGGTTGGCTTCGAGTGTGACTTCGGCACTTGGCGTTGGGTCGAGGAATTCCCTCAACACATCCATCAGGCGGGCCACATCTGCGCCGCATGCCGACGGCGTGCCTCCGC
>Ga0210393_10002220_pt1 | contig 16122 bp, 7 predicted proteins | sample IncBWC27OmetaG_FD_160068 | JGI IMG/M metagenome (GOLD analysis project Ga0210393, IMG submission 160068) | Forest soil microbial communities from Barre Woods Harvard Forest LTER site, Petersham, Massachusetts, United States - Inc-BW-C-27-O ... | reverse complement strand
CATTCTGGAGCAATGTGGCGGGCGACGGGTCCCGTTGGTATCGGCTGACGTAACCGAGCGTGAGCTCGGCATCGGTGGTCTTCGCGAGGTCGATGCCGAAGGATCCGCGGATGTCGCCCTCCTGCAGGCGGTTCGGCAGCGTGTGCGACCGCGCCGGCGCGAAGCCGTACTCGTTCGTGTAGATCGACGCGTCCGCGCCCGGCATCTGCAGCGTGCCGGGATCATTGGCGTAGTGCCCGCCGAGCCACAGGCGCTGGGTCGGCGACGTGCCCTCGACGGAGGCGCCGAGGCGGTCTTGGTAGACGGTTTCGAGCGTCGGGGGCAGCGGGTTGAAATGCGTCACGCTGTCGAGCGTACACTCACCCGTGGCGCGCAGATAGGTCAAGCACTGCACGGGGGTGCCACCCCGGTGGCCCCAGGCGTAGAAGTTGTCAGGCAGGTCGACGGGCGTCGTCACCTGCGCGCCTTCTGCCGTGAGGAAGCCTCTGCCCTTTGACGAGGCGTGCTTGGTGGTGACGAGGATGACGCCGTCCCCGGCATCAGGTCCGTAGAGCGCGGTCGCGGACGGGCCGGGAAGGATTTGGATGGTAGCGATCTCGGATGGATCGAGATCGTCGAATCGTGCGGGAGCCGGGTGGTCTGACGCCGCGGGGTTATGCAGACCCGGATCGTTGTCGGGCCGCACCCCGTCGATCAGGAGCAGCGGCTGGCCGCCGCCACGCACGGACACGGTGGACCCTCCGCCGGTGCTCCCATCGCTGGACGACACGGCGAGTCCCGGCACGCGGCCATTGAGGAGCTCCGACAGCGTGCCGACCGGCGCCGTCAGCACAGTCGAATCCGTGGTTATGGTCCTCTGCTGCGCTCCCGCTGGAGCGGCGCAGAGGCAGGCCAACCAGATCAGAACCCAGCGGTCACGCGTAGCAGCCATGTCCGAGTCTGTGGGAGTCGGAGCTCGAGCGCGTTGCCCGTGGTCAGGTCCGCGTCCGGGTCCGGCCCTTTGTAATTCGTCGACAGGGCGAGATTGCGCACCGCCAACGTGATCTCGACGGACGACGCCCGTGGGACTGGCGCGGTCACGGAGAGCTCGCGCCACCGCAGCGCGTCGACCCGCTGAGCGTATCCGGTGCCGAAAAAGCCTTGCTGCGCCGCGATCGCGCGCGCCTGATCGGCCAACGAAGCGCCCGCGACATTGACCGCGGCCGCCGATTGGCCCAGCGCCTGATAGTATCCCGCGACATCCGGGAGAACGTAACCGCCACGGTAGTCAAAAAGCGACCCGATGCGGAGTCGGCGCCCGAACAGCTGGAAGGCGGTGGACAGCGATGCGCCGCGCGTCGGGATGGCTGGTCCGACGTACTTGAGCTCCGGTACGACCGTGACCTCCGAGGGCTCGATCACGCCGTCATGGTTCACGTCGGCGTAGCTGTACGGCGACGCGTAGACCCCGAACATGGGATGGCCGGGCGTTGCGTCGACCAAGCTGTTGCCGCCGAAATTGGTGAATGGAACCGGCATGCGCAGCACCTTGTTCTCGTTGATGAACGCATTGAACGACGCGTTCCAGTCGAGCACGCGGCTCTCGATAATGTGCCCACCCAGGCTGGCATCTAGGCCGCCATCGCGCACAATCCCGCCTGGGAGATCGATCGTGCTGCCAGCCCCAAACGACGACGTTGGCAGCAGCACAGGGAAGACGACTTGCACGCTGCGCCGTTCGTACGCTGTCACATCGAACGTAAGACGACCATTCGGGAGCGAGGCACTCACGCCCCCTTCCGCCTCGCGCTGACGCTCTGCCGGTACTTTCCCGGTTATTGTCGGCTGGCAGACTCCGATCACCGCGCCGCACGATTCCTGGGGAAAGGCGGGGATCAGGTCGGTCGCATCTCGCGCGGGGGGCATGCTTCTCGTCTCGCCGAACGCACCGTGGAGCGCGACCAGCGGAGTCGCGGTGGTCCCGAGGACGACCAACTGTCCGTGGAACGAGGGGTCGAGCGACGTGAAGGTGAGATGGAGGATGTGAAGCCGCTCGTGATTCCACCTGGCACCGGCGCCGAGCGTGAGGCGGTCCGCGATGGACACGACTTCGTTCGCGTAGAGGCTCTGCGTGCGCTCGGCGGACGGGAACAGCAGCCGGTAACTGCTCCCGCAGAGCAAAGTCGGAGTCATCGTGACGATGTTCGTCGTGCACGCGTTACTGTCCGACGACTCTCGAAAATGGTGCTCCAGGTACTGGCCGCCGATCGTCGTCGTCGACCCGTGGAGCGACACGGTCGCCCCGAGGTCCGCCGTATACTGCGCGCTGACCTGGCGATCGTTCGCCTGGAACGTGCTTGTCCCGCCGTTGAAGGGGTTCGTCTCCGCGAGCGCGCTCGTTTGGTCTGTGGCGTCGCTGCCGGCCGTCGCGTGCAGCTCCACACCACTCACCGGCCGCCAGCGGCCCGTGATGTTGCCCATCGCGTGGATGGTGCGCTCGGTCGGCACATCGGTGAAGATCTGCGAGGGACGGTGCAGCGCATCGCTCCAGCCGTCGTTTGTATCCCGGCGCGCGGGACCGAACGCCGCGGAAGTGAGGAGGTCGTCCTCGTCTGTCCCGCGCTGGTGCACGCCGACGAGACCCCCGCCGAGCGTGATGTCGGCCGACGTCCCGATGTCCGACGTGAGCTGTCCGCGAATGTCGGCGCGATCAGCCGCGGACGGTCGTCGCGCCGTGATCGGTGGGGCCACGCCGCGGCCCGTCTCGTACGCGGCGATATCCGGATCGGGCATGACGAGCGTCCCGAGCTCGTCACGATAATGGGCCGCGAGGAACGCGCGCTGACCCGCGGCGCCCGCGCTCAATTCGGCGCCGAACCGGCGCTCGTTCGCGGTCGTGAACGGCATCGTGGCGTCGAAGAGCAGTGGGTTATAGCGCGTCACGCTGTCGACGACGCACGTGCCGGCCGCCCGCTGGTACGTATAACACGCCACCGGCGATGCGGTCGGCGTGTGGCCCCACGCCTCGTAGTTCGGCTGCTCGAACGATGGCGTGTTCGTCAGGCCGCCCTCGACGCTCATGCGTCCAGACACGAGGTGGTGGCTCGAGCCCGATCGCGTCGTCACGAGGATCACGCCATCGGCCGCGCCTGGGCCATAGAGGGCCGCGGCCGCGGCGCCGGGCAGTATCTCGATATGTTCGATCTCCGACGGATCGAGGTCGTCGAACCGAGCCGGCGCCGGCGTACCCGCGCCAACCGCGTTATCGTGTCCCGCGCCGTTTTCGACGCGTACGCCGTCGATGATCAGCAGCGGTTGACTCGATGTCGCCGCCTCGACGGCGCCCCGGAGCGCGACGACCGAGCCAGCGCCCGGGCTCCCGCTGCGCGACTGAACCAAGACGCTCGGCGCAGCGTCGGTCAGAGTATTCGATAGGCTACCGAGCGTGTCGCGCTGCGCGTACAGCGGGATGGCCCATAGCACGACGACGAGAAACATTCGCATAGCGCCACGAGATATAGTCGTGCACGCTACACGTCAAGCAACAGTTTACGTCTGGTCTCGCTCTAGAAGCCGGCGGTGACGCGGAGCAACAACGTGCGAGGTTGTGGTAACTGCAGCGTCGGCGCGATCGACGCGATTGTCAGTGGCTGCTCGGCCAGTGCGATGTCGGGATCGCCGGGGTATTTCGTCCATAGCGCCAAATTGCGAACCGCGAGAGTCACCGAAACAGGACGTGGCACCGGCAGCGCCGCCGTGACGGACAGTTCGCGCCAGCGAACGGCCGAGACACGGTCGGCTAATCCGAGTGGCCAGCCAGGGCCGGCGAGACCAGCCGTCGCCAGCGCTTGATCGCTGAGCGAGGAACCGGGGATGTTCTGCGCGCGCGCCGCGAATACGAGCCCTTGATACAGGCTGTTCTGATCGGGCAGCACATACCCGCCGCGGTAGTCGAACAGCACGCTGACGTGCACCGAGCGCTTGAAGAGATGCACGGTGCTGGCGAGCGATGCCTCGTGCGTCGGGACCGTCGATCCAACGTACGTGGCCGTCCCGGGCCTGATTTCGTCGGGCTCGATCACCCCGTCGTGGTTGGCGTCCGAGAACGTATACGGCACAGCCCAGAACCCATAGATCGGATGGCCTTGGGCAACCCGCAGCATGCCGTCATACCATTCCTCGTCCGCCGGGATGCGCAACACTTTATTCCAGTGCTCGAAGGCGGTCAGGGTCGCGTCCCACGCGAGCAGGGGCCGCTCGATGATGCGCGCGGTCGTGCTGAATTCGAGGCCGCGGTCGCTCACCGTTCCCTGTTCGGCCAAGCGAACGAGACCTCCGGTGTTGTCCGGGACCGTGAACGGCAGGATCGAATTCACCGATCGCCGAGCATACGTCGTGAGACTCGCTGAGAGGCGATCGCCCGGCAGTGACGCGTCGATCCCTGCCTCGACTTCTCGTTGGCGCGTCGCGGGTCGAACCGGCAAGCTGTTGAACTGAATGGGGAGCGCGAGCGCCGCGAGCTGCACGGTGCCAATCGGCGTGCTGGTCTGGCCGATAGCGCTCCGCAGCCGAATGCGCGGATCAGACGTCGTGCCGAGCACGGCCCAACTCACGGATGCGGAGGGATCGGCCACGGTCGACGAGACACCCCCTGTTTGGAGGCGATGGTGATCCCACCGGACGCTGCCACCCACCGATACTTTCTCGGCGATGGCCAACGCCTCGCTCACGTACGCGCTTTGCGTCAGATCGGCCAGATGCAGCCTTGAGGTGTTGAACGCGACCGACCCGCTCGTGCCGTCGGTCGACAGCGCCGAGTCGCTCGCGTTCGCGGCGAGGTACTGGAGTCCAACTGACGTTCGTGATGCGATCGCCGATGTGATCGCGGTGCTCCAGGTGCCGCCGAGGTCGACCGTGTACTGCGTCAAGCGCTGTTCGTCGATACCCGCGACGGTGTCCGCGCCATTTCCCGTGAGGCCGATGGCGCGATCTCCGATCGTGCGCCAGACCGCATCCGCGCCGACCGTCGCGTGCACCGACAGCGGCGTGAGTGGCTGCCACAGGCCCTGCAGATTCCACTGCAAGTGTTGGGCATGATCGGTCGAGACATCGGCCAAGTCGAACGCTGGGCGTGACGTTGGTCCGGCCCAGCCATCGTTGAATGCGCGCGTCCCAATCCCGAGTGCGGCATCGCTCAGGTAGCTGTCGATCGCGCCATCGCGCTGCTGGGTGCCGATGTACCCGATGGTCGCCGTGATGCCTAGAGGGGAGACGAGTGAGCCACGGATTTGACCTTGATCGAGTGCGGACGGGCGGCGTTGTCCAGGCGACGGCTGCATGCCGAGATCGGTTCGATACGCCGCGCGTTCCGTTGGATTCAACTCGATGGTGCCGGGGTCGCTCGCATAGTGGCCGCTGATCGAGAGCTGCTGACCGGCGACCGACGCACCGATAGCGGCGCCGTATCGCTGCGTGTACGCGGGGATGATGCTACTCGGGAGGGGATTGTAGTGCGAGAGACTGTCGAGCGTGCACAATTTCTCGGCTTGCGCAATGAGTGGACATTGGCCGACGGTGGTTCCGTTATGTCCCCATGAGAAGTAACTCTGTGGCGCATCGACCGAGGTCGTCGCGACACCTCCCTCGGCTGACACCTCGCCGCTGATCGACGATCCGGTGTGGTGTTTCGTGGTGACGAGAATGACGCCGTTGCCGGCGCCAGGGCCATACAGACTCGCGGCGGCCGCGCCCGAGAGCACATCGATGCGCTCGATGTCGGCCGGGTCGATGTCGTCGAATCGTCCCGTCGCCGGGTGGTAGGCGATCGATGGCATCGAGATGCCGAGGCCACCAGCATCGTCCACCCGGATCCCATCTATAAACAAGAGCGGCCGGCTCACAGTTGGGCCGGCCGAGTATCCGCGGATGGTGACGACTGGTCCCGCCCCGGCGCTGCCATCCTGTGATAAGATCTGGAGACCCGGGACTCGCGCGGTGAGCAACTGCGAGAGCGTCGTCGCGGCTGCTGTCGGCACGATGGAATCGGCCATCATGTTGCGCTGTCCGTACAGCGGGGCAGTGCAGAGAACGAGCAGCAGCGGGACGCGCATGGGCGGCACGAGATACACCCGTGCGCATGGCGCGTCAAGCGAAAACTTTATCTACGCCTTGGCACCACGCGTGGAGCAGCATCAGATGCACTTCTTGGATACTTGCGGTCTCCGCGCTTGGCACTGCGACGACAAAGTCGGCTGTCGCGTCAATGAGTCCCGCGGCGCCGGTGAGGGCGACCGCGATCGCGCCCGCGCGCTGAGCGGCCGCCAGCCCGCGCTTGACGTTTTCCGAACGGCCGCTTGTCGTGAGCCCAATCGCGACGTCCCCTGGGCGCGCCAGTCCCTCGACCTGGCGCTCGAACAGCGCGGCATACCCGAAGTCGTTCGCGATGCACGTCACCGAGCCGGGGTCGCTCACCAGCGCGATGGCCGGCAAAGGGCGGCGATTCTTGAGGAATCGGCCGATCAACTCACCGGCGAGATGACTCGCTTGGGTGGCGCTGCCACCATTCCCGAACGAGATGATTTTGTTGCCCTTGTGGAGCGCCTCGATGAGGACGCGCTCAACGGCGTCGGCGACATCGTTCAGCTCGATGATGCTCTGTCGCACCACCTGCTGATGCGACGCGAAGTGGTCCGCGAACGTCGTTCCTGAAGACATGGCGCATAATCTATTGGTATATTTGGGTTATGCCATCGACTCCGCTGAGCGAGTATCAACGGAAGCGGGACTTCTCAAAAACCGCCGAGCCCGCCGGCGATGTGACGCCAGAGGCGAAAGACCGCCAGCTCGAGTTCGTGATCCAAAAGCACGCGGCGACCGCGTTGCATTTCGACTTGAGACTGGAGCTCGACGGCGTCATGAAAAGTTGGGCCGTCCCGAAAGGGCCGAGCTTTGACCCCACCGTCAAACGTCTGGCCATGGAGGTCGAAGACCACCCCATGGAGTACAACACGTTCGAGGGGACGATCCCGAAGGGCGAGTACGGCGGCGGCTCGGTCATGATCTGGGATCGCGGTACGTACACGGCCGACGAGGTCGGCGACGACGGGGACGAACCCGAGGCCATTCGTTCCGGGCTCGCCGCGGGCAAGCTGGCCTTCACGTTCCATGGCGAGCGGATGCATGGCTCATTCGCGCTCGTACGCACGAAAAGGGGCGACGAGAAGAAGCCGCAATGGCTGCTCATCAAGCATCGTGACGACTACGTCACCGACGTTGACCCCGTGGTCGAGTACACCACATCCGTCGTCACTGGCCGCACGATGGACGAGATCGCGGCTGGCGATCCGCCGAAAAAAGTCACCGCGGGCAAAGCCATGCCAAAGCGAACAGCGGCGAGCAGCGCGAAGCGCGCGAGCAAAGAAATTGGAATCGAGCCGATGCTCGCGACGATCGGCACGTCGATGCCAGACGGCGGCGGCTGGACGTTCGAGCCGAAATACGATGGCATTCGCGTGATCGCCTACGGCACGCCAAAGCAGGTCGCCCTGGTCTCGCGCAACGGCATCGACAAGGCGCGACAATTCCCCGCGATCGCGGACGCCGTGCGCACCCTCGCGGCCAAGTCCCGTACGCCGTTTGTGCTCGACGGCGAGATCGTGGCGCTCGTCGGTGACACGCCTGGTCGATTTCAGGGCCTGCAGAATCGCATGCACCTGCTTGGCGACTCCGACATCGCCGAGCACGAGAAATCGGAGCCGGCGGCGCTGATCGCGTTCGACCTGCTCGCCGATGGCGACGTCTCGCTCCTCGACGAGCCGTGGACGAAGCGCCGGCAAGCGCTGGAGCGGCGACTCAAGGGCGCGACGAACAGCACCATCCGGCTCGCCGAGACGAGCCCGGATGGCCCGGGCATGTTGACCCGTGCGCGCGCGGACCACTGGGAAGGTGTGATCGCGAAGAAAACCAGTGCGCATTACGATGCCGGCCACCGATCGCGCAACTGGCTCAAGCTCAAGCTCGAGGAGCAGCAGGAGTTCGTCGTCGGTGGTTGGACCGACCCTCGCAAATCCCGCATCGCGCTCGGCGCGCTGATCGTCGGCTACTACGAAGGGTCGAAGCTCATCTACGCCGGGCACGTGGGCGGAGGATTCACCGACGAGGCGCTCCGGGACATGCACAAGCGCCTCACCCCACTCGAGCGCTCGACCTCGCCATTCGAATCCGTTCCGAAGACGAATGAGCCGGCGCATTGGGTAGAACCCACGATCGTCGTCGAGGTCAAGTTCATCCAATGGACGGACGAGGGGTATCTTCGTCAGCCCGTCTTTCTCGGTATCCGCGATGACAAACCGGCACGAGCCGTGACTCGCGAAAAAGAGAGCATCCAACACGCGGCCCCGGTCGCCAAAGCGAAGAAGAAAGGGGGATCGCTCGTCGACGCGCTGCAAGAGATCGAGGCCGACGGCGGCGATGGCACGCTGCACATCGGCTCGGAGACGCTCGACGTATCAAATCTCAAAAAGGTCTTCTTTCCCCGCGATGGGTATACCAAAGGGGATCTCTTGAGGTTCTACGCACAGATCGCCGACGCGATTCTGCCGACCATGGCCGATAGACCGCTGGTGCTGAAACGATTCCCGAACGGGATCGACGGCAAGCCGTTCTACCAGCAAAACGCGCCGAGTGATGTCCCGGATGGTGTGCGCGTAGAGACGCTCGGCGAAGATGAGCGACGGTTTGTCGGTGGGTCGCTCACCACCCTGCTCTATACCATCCAACTCGGCGCCGTGTCGGTCGATCCGTGGATGGCCCGCGTGCAATCCCTCGACACCCCGGACTACACGGTCATCGATCTCGACCCGGGACCGAAGGCAACGTTCCAACGAGTGGTGCAGGTCGCGAGGTTCGTCAAAGAAGAGCTCGACGCGATGGGATTACACGGGGCGCCGAAGACGTCGGGTGCATCGGGCATTCATATATATGTCCCGCTGCCGCGCAATACCTTGGAGGAGGCAGCGCGCCTCGTGGCCCAACTGATTGCCACGCGCGTGTGTCAGGCGCATCCCAAGGAGACGACCATCGAGCGGAGCGTCAAGGCGCGCCCGGCCGATTCGGTGTATGTCGACTACTTGCAGAATATCATCGGCAAAACAGTCGCGGGCGTGTATGCGGTCCGGGCGGTCGACGGCGCCCACGTGTCGACGCCGCTCGACTGGGATGAGCTGACCGATACGCTGACGCCGGGGATGTTCACGATCAAGACATTTCCCGAGCGGCTGGCCAAGCGCGGCGATCTATGGAAGGAGCACATGGACCGCCGCAACACGGCGGCGGCGCTACGTAAACTGACCAGCTAACCGTTCGGCGAGCATCGCGCCCAGGGCCTCGCCCGAGAGCGGCTGCGCGAAGTAGTACCCTTGCCCGAGCTCGCAGCCGAGTTGCTGCAGCCCGACGAGCTGTTCTTGGACCTCGATGCCCTCGGCGATCGTCGTGAGGCACAGCGTCTCGCCGAGCGCGATGATCGCGCGGGCCAGGGCCGACTCGGCGCGCGCGCTGCCGACGCCGTCGACGAACGGCTTGGCGATCTTCAAGATGTCGATCGGGAACCGTTGCAGATAGGAGAGCGAGGAGTAGCCGGTCCCGAAGTCGTCGATCGCCAGGCGCACACCGAGTGCTTTGAGCCCTTCCAGGCGCTGCAGCATGACGTCGGCATTCTGCATCAGAATGCTCTCCGTGATCTCCAACACGAGTCGCTCAGCCGGCCACCCGAACTCGGCCAGCGCTCCGCGGACCATATCGATGACGGCGGCGTGCTGTAATTGGTGGCCCGAGACGTTGACACTGAGCGCGAACGTGCCATCGAGTTTCGGATCCCAGACGCGCGCCTGGCGGCACGCTTCGCGGAGCACCCAGGTGCCGAGCGGCACAATCAGCCCGGTCTCTTCCGCGAGTGGGACGAATTGCGACGGATACACCGTGCCGCGCATCGGATGGTGCCACCGGAGGAGCGATTCGACGCCCGCGATCGCGCCGGTCTTGAGATCGACGATCGGTTGATAGAGCAGCCCGAACTCATTGCGTTCGACGGCTCGCCGCAGATCGCCTTCTATTTCCAGGCGCTCCATCGCTTCGCGGTGCATGCGTTGCTCGAACAGCTCGTAGCGCGCTTTGCCGCGCGACTTGGCGGTGTACATCGCCATGTCGGCATTGCGCAGCAGGTCGGAGGCCGCCTCGCCATTCGTGCTCGCCGCATCGGCGGTCGCGATGCCGACACTCGCCGAGACGAACACCTCTTTGCCCTCGACCACGAACGGCGCCGCCATGGCCGCCGTAATACGCTCGGCGACCGCGGGTGCGCGATGATCTCCACTCGGGTCTTCGAGCAGCACGGCAAACTCGTCCCCACCGAGTCTCGCCGCCGTATCGGTTGTTCTGACACATCCAACGAGTCTCACGGCAGCGGCCACCAGGAGCCGATCACCGGCGACGTGTCCCAAGCTGTCGTTGATATTCTTGAAGTTGTCGAGGTCCAGGAACAGCACCGCGACGGTCGAGCGCGATCGACGCGCGCGGGCCAGGCAATGCGTCACGCGGTCGATAAACAGTGACCGATTCGCCAGGCCGGTCAACGGATCGTGAAATGCTTGGTGCTTGAGTTGTGCCTCGAGCAGTCGGCGCTCGCTGACATCGCGGGTATTGATGACGATGCCGCGCACGATCGGATCGTGCAGGAGATTGGTGCCGACGGTCTCGAGATCCAACCAGCGTCCATCGCGGTGCCGCACGCGCCACTCGACGGGTTCGGTTGGCTCACCAGGGCCAGCGGCCGCCATCCCGCTCCGGGAGAGAATGCCTTGGCCGCGCGAAATGTCGTCGGGGTGCAGTAGGCTGAGCAGGGAAGTGCCGATGAGCTCAGTGGCTTCGTAGCCGAGCACGCGCTTGATCGACGGGCTCACGAAGAGCACCGTGCCATCGGGCGCGATGATCGAGATGACGTCGGACGAGTGCTGGACCAGCGAGCGAAGACGCGCCTCGTTCACCTGCGCCGCGCGTTGCGCAACCAGGACGGCGTTCTCTCGCACCGCTTGGATCTGCCGCAGGACCACAACGAGCGTCAGCAGCACGGCGCCGACCGCCAGCACCGGCCATCGCTCGCCCGCCGGCTGCCGGCTCGCTTCCAAGAGAAGCAGCAGGTAGCACAGCACGAGCGACGCGTACGGCAACGGGCTGAAAGGCTGTGTCAGCGCCGCCGGATCGTCCACGGCGGCCGGCGGCACGGGATCGGTCGCATAGCGCACGCATCCCCATGCCATGAGCCCGTAGGCGAGCATCGCGGCGGCGTCAGTCCAACTCCCGACGAACTCGCCGATCTGTGCGACGATATTCTGGTCGGCGAGATCGGACAGGATGTAGATCGCCATGCCGAGCAGGAACAACTGCGACGCGCGGCGCTGGCTGCTGTCTGGTCGTCGGAGCAACGCCGTCACGATGCCGGCGATCACGACGATGTCACCGATCGGATAGGCGGTGTTGTAGAACGTCTCGATGGGGCTGCGCACGCCCGTCTGAACGGTCCGAACCCAGACCAGATACCAGATCGCGAGGCAGCCGCCGACGACGACCGCGATCGCGTCGAACAAGAACTTGCGCCGCTCGGTCTGCGCGCGCGGCGCGCGCGGCAACGAGAGGAGCGCGGCGGTCGCGATCGGATAGTAGAGGAGGAGCGGCGCGTTCACCCACCAGATGACGTCGGGATTCCGGTGGAGCACGTGGTGAGCGTACGACGAGAACGCGTTGCCGATGAACGGGCTCACGGTGGCGATCGCGAGCAGCGCCATGCAGCGGCGCACGTCCGGCGACGGCGCGCGTCGGGCCGCATATGCCGCGACGAAGATGAGTCCCAAGTTGACGGGCAGGAACTCGACGCCGGCGATGCGCGCGCGGAACGCTGCGCCGAGCGCAGGGGCAAGGAACCCCAGCGTCAGCCAGCCCCAATACGCGACCACGTAGACGACTACGCCGGCCGCGACAATCCGCGCCCACCGACTATTCCACATACGTTTAAAGACGACGGGGACTCTCGTCGAGGAACGAAATGGTCTCGGCTCCTAGCCGGGTTTCGCCCAGGCAGGAGCTGGGGTGGGGGTGCGTATACGAGCGACTCGCTGAGTTTTAACCAGGAGTGCTCACCCGATGTTCTTCATCCAGCTTGAGCTCGCCGGCGCTGTCGTCGTACGTGAAGAACTCCGCGTATCTGCCCCAGTCGACGACGGTCTCGAACTGGCGCCGGGCCTCCTCGCCCGAGAACGAATGTTCGAGATCGTCGGTCACGCGCTCGGCCTCGAGCGTGTGGGTGGGGCTCGCCTCGAGCTCCCGCACGATATAGCGCAGGAGCGACACATGTTCCAACGCCGCCTCGCGGAAGATGGCCTTCTCCTCCTCGACATCCGGCGCATCCGCAAACCGCTGTCCCACGGGTGTGAGAATCACCTGGCGCTCCTGCAAGTCGGCAAAGCCCAGGAGATCGGTCGCCTCGACGAGCGCCAGGAGGTCATCGGTCCGCATCTGTAGGTCCCGGGACAGCTCGTGGACGTTGCCCCGGCCGGCCACCGTCGTCGCGAGGTACTGCACAAAGCCGGTGAGGTCGTCGATCCCCACATCCGGTAGGGTCTGATACCGGCGAGGTCTGACCGCGGCCGAGACTCGGGCCGGCGCCTCGTCGGGCGCGGCGCGCTGCTCGACATAGGCGACGGCATCTTCCTCGGGATTGGTCATCACATGATAGATCGTATCGAACAACCGCCCCCGCGCGGCATTCTTCTGCCGGCGCTCGGCGACGGGCAATCCCTTGAGCTCGACCCGGATGTGGCCGGGATTCGCGCCAAACACGAGGATGCGATCCGCGAGACTAACCGCCTCATCGATGTTGTGCGTAACGAGCAGGATCGACCTGGTCGGAATCGAGCGCTCGGTCCACAACTCCTGCAGTTCCACCCTCAGATTCTCAGCCGTGAGCACGTCGAGCGCCGAGAAGGGCTCGTCCATAAACAAGACTTCGGGCTGGACCACCAATGCACGCGCGAAGCCCACGCGCTGCTTCATGCCGCCCGAGAGCTCCTTTGGAAATGCCTCTTCAAATCCCGCGAGGCCGATGAGCTCAATCGCGTGCTGCGCCCGGTCCCGACGCTCGGCAGGCGCGATAGGTGAGGCGAGCAGCCCGAGCTCCACGTTGTCTAGCACCGTGAGCCACGGGAACAGCGCAAAACTCTGGAAGACGATCGCCACCCGCGGATTTGGCCCCTGGAGCGGGTCGCCGTGGACCAATACCCGACCCTCGGAGGGAGGCATGAGGCCGGCGAGCACGCGGAGCAGCGTGGATTTGCCGGAGCCGGAGGGACCGAGGAGTGCGATGAACTCGCCGGATTTGAGATCGAGGCTGACGCTGTCGAGCACGGGCGACCGATCGTCGCCGTAGTACTTGCAGACCTTTTCGGCCGCAATCAGGACCTCGCCGGTCCCGATCGTCGCGTTGGGTTCAATCGCTAATGCCATGTCAGTCAGTCGAGCCGGTAACGGGTCGCGGCCAATCCATAGAGACGACGCCAGACCAACCGATTGCCAGTGATCACAATGCCGGCCATGACGAGGGTGCTGGCGAGCAACAACGGAAAGTTGCCGCTATTCGCTGACTCGGTGATGAGCGCGCCGAGTCCGAGCGTGCTCCTGGTCTGGTCCGGCGGAATCGTCACGAACTCGGAGACGATACTCGCGTTCCAGGCGCCGCCGGTCGCGGTGATCATCCCCGTGACAAGGTAGGGGAAGATCGCCGGCAAGATCAACGTCTTCCACCGTCGCCAGCCGGTCACCTGATAGTTGACGGCGGCCTCGCGGAGGTCGGACGGAATGGCCATGGCGCCCGCCACGACGTTGAAGAGCACGTACCACTGCGTCCCGAGCAGCATGAGCAGGATGGCGGCGACGTTGAGGCCACCCGGGATGCCGAGCAGCACGGCGAGCAGCAACGGAAACACCGCGGTCGCCGGGACCGATGCAATGATCTGAATGATTGGCTGCGCGCGGTGGGACCATTTCGGATTGGTACCGATCGCGACGCCGACCGGGATCGTCCAGGCGGCGGCCAGGATCAGCGCGGCCAGCGTCCGGAGAAACGTGGCGCCGGCGCCCATGCCGATCGTTCCCCAGTCTTTGCCGGACAGTCCGGCCAACTCGCGCACCGACGCGATCGCGCCCCAGGCGACGATCACGGCGACGAGGGATATCGCGATGAGACTCTTCCAGTTTTTCTGCAGCCAATTGCCCGGGGGTTCCGGGTCGTCCGCATAGCGAATCAGTGCCGGACGTGGCGGGCTCAGCACGCGATTGAGCCACCGGCCCGATGGCTCGAACGTATGGGCGATGACCCACTCGATCCACGCGGATCCCTGGATCCACTCCAGGACGACCGACTTTGGCACATCACCAGAACCGGATTGCTCGAACTTGAACCGATCGGACCACGCGACGAGCGGCCGCCACAGGAACATGTCCAGCGCGATAATGATGGTGATCAGCGTGAGCAATCCGAGCACGAGCGCCATCATGTTGCCTGCTCTCGTCGCTTCTTGCAAGAACGATCCAAGCCCGGGCAACTCGTAATTGCTTTTGCCGAGCGTGAATTGCTCCGCGGCAATCAAGAAGAACCACCCGCCAGCCCAACTCATCATGCTATTGGCGATGAGCGAGATGGCGCCGAATGGCAATTCGAGCAACGTGAACTTGCGCCATGCCCCCAGGCGATAGACGGTGGAGGCTTCACTCAGCTCGTTTGGAATCGTGAGCAACGACTGGTGGAAACTGAACGCCATGTTCCACGCCTGGCTCGTGAAGATGAGCAGGATGGCGGCCAACTCGAGTCCCAACGCGCGTCCTGGGAAGAGCGATGAGAGCCCGATGACCACACCGGGCATGAAGGACAGAATAGGTATGCTCTGCAGAATATCGAGCAGCGGCAGCATGAACCGCTCGGCGGTCTTGCTCGCGGCCGCGAGCTTCGCGTAGGCGAGACTGAACACGAGCGAGATCGCGTAGGCCAGCGCCATCCTGAGCGTCGACAGCGCGGCGTAGAGCGGCAGATGCCACAGGTCGAGCGAGACCCGCGTGCCGGAGCTGAGCGGCGCTCTCCACGTACTGACGGCGCGAAGGACGCCGTACACGATGGCCAGCACGACGACGAGCATGAGCGCGTCGACCCAGCGCGGCGTCTGCGGGCGCACCATCTCGCCGGTCTCTGTGGTCGCCTCTTCTGGCGGAAGAGGAATGATCGGCTGAGCCATAGCGGGTCAGGAACATACACGCGCACGGTAACGACTAACGAGTGCGTGGCTGCGATCGTCTCAGGCGTGACGATCGGTCCCTGGCGTGTCCTCCGTCGAGGACAGCGCGAGGTTGACCGGACCAGTGATCTTCATTGGGCGCAACGAGTTAGCTATTTGGACCGCGGTTTGCCAACGAGGTGCATATGCGACATAAAATACTTTTGCTGCTGGGGTTGGCGGCGCCGAGTTTGATGGCCGATCCTCCGGCGCGGGTAGGCCGGTTGAATCTGATCCAGGGAACCGTCTCGTTCCGCGCGTCGGGCGTCGAGGAGTGGGCAATTGCCCAACCCAACCGACCGCTGACGACCGGCGACCGACTCTGGACCGACGAGAACTCCCGGGCTGAGGTCCACGTCGGTGCGACCGCGATTCGTCTCTCGGCGCAAACGGAGCTCGACTTCGTGAACGTCGACGACAACACCCTGCAAATGCGTCTCGCCTCCGGCACGGCGACGATCCGCATTCGGTCGGTCGACGACGGGCAAGTCTACGAAATCGACTCACCAAACAGCGCCATCACCTTTGGCCGCGCCGGAGAGTACCGCGTGGACGTCAACCCCGACGGGACGATGTCGACCGTGCGTGTGTGGAACGGTGGCGTCGAGGTCACCGCGGCCGGGTCGTCGTTCGAGGTCAATGCCCACCAAGTCGCATCGGTGAAGGGCACGGACTCGCCGACCTATGATCTCACCGACATAGGCGCGCCCGACGATTGGGATCAGTGGTGCCTTTCCCGCGATCACCGCGAGGACGGATCAGTCTCGGTCCG
>Ga0210393_10002218_pt1 | contig 16137 bp, 11 predicted proteins | sample IncBWC27OmetaG_FD_160068 | JGI IMG/M metagenome (GOLD analysis project Ga0210393, IMG submission 160068) | Forest soil microbial communities from Barre Woods Harvard Forest LTER site, Petersham, Massachusetts, United States - Inc-BW-C-27-O ... | reverse complement strand
CCTACAACCTCCACCACGCAGTCTCCAGGGCTCGAACTCCGTTCGCCCTGGTCGTACTTAGCGCGCAGGAATAGGGGTTTTTCGAATCTTTCCGAATCTCTGACCCCGGTCTCCGCTGGCGAATAGGCGGCATTTTCGGGTTTGTCTCTGCGGTCTGAAATTCCGTTCCCGGCACTGAGCGGAGACTGGTTCGATGACTGGGTGGTGGGTCACCAGTTTGTGCCCTACAACCTCCACCACGCAGTCTCAGGGTTCAAAACCCGTTCATCCTTCTCGGACTTGTTGCGCCGGAATGGCGGCTTTCTGCATTCGTTGGCGTCTCTGCATTCGGTCTCTGCTCCCAAAAAGGCGGCATTTGCGGCTCCGTCTCTGCAGCGTGAAATTCCGTTCCCGGCACCAGGCGGAGACCGGTTCGATGACTGGATGGGGGTCTTCAGATTGGGCCCCGAGGCTATTCCGGACTAAGTCCGAGAACCTCGAACTGCTCGCTCCATTCGGGCGGCAGATCGCGGAGGCGTTCGATGCCGATGCCGCGGGGCAGACGACCTTCGATGGCCGCTTTGACCAGATTAGGCGCTAGGAACGCGAGCGAGATGGTCATGTTGACCTGCCGCGCGCTGCACTTTTCTCGCGCGCAAAGTTCTGCGACGGTGGTCATCCGACCTGAGACGACATCATCGAGCCACTGACGACCTCGCGCGATCGCGCTGACTAATTGTGCGCGGCGCTCAAACTGTTGGGGCCGGACTTCGCTGCGAGACTTGTTGTTGGGAAGCAGGATTTGGCGACGCCTTTTCGATGGTGGCTTTTGCCATGGTATTTTGATGGATCGATCGTCCGGGTTGTCCGATGCTTCTTCCGGGGCCTTCGATTTGAGGCGAACGACGAGATTGTCATTGTAAATTGTAATCTCGGCGACGAGCTGAGCGATCGCTTCGCGATCGTCAAAGCGTGCGGCGTTGGCCGCCGACCCCTTTTGTTGTTCGGCCAGATGATCATTCAGTGATCTGACGACCGCTTCTTCAACCTCGGCAGCCGGAACACGGGAGATCGATCCAGCCAATGCGGTCTTGGCGTCGCCATGGAGGACAGGTGCCGACACGTAGTAGCGATAGCGGATGCCTGCTTTGGTCGCGTGGGTTGAAGCCATACGATGACCGGCATCATCGAAGAGCAATCCCGCCAATAGATGACCGGACCTGCTGCGAGCGTGGTTACGGTGGGACCATTGGGCAAGTGCCTTTTGCCGGACAGCTTCAAACAGGGCTCGATCCAAGATCGGCGGCTGCTCGCCCGGGAGTATCTCGTCTTTGTATTTGACCTCGCCGATATAAAAGTGGTTGCTGAGTAAGTAGTAGAGCGCGCCACGGCCGAAAGGAATGCCGCCGCGTGTTTTGCCGGTGGACAGCTTCTTGAATTTGGTGTTGATGTTGCGCTTTCCGAGATCCCGGGCCAACTCGTTGACGCCGCCGAGTTCGAGGTAGCGCCGGAAGATGAATCTGACCCGCTCGGCTTCTTCCTCGACAACGGCGATCTTGCCATCCTTCATCTCGTAGCCCAGAGGAAGGTTGCCGCCGACCCATATGCCTTTCCGTTTTGAGGCTGCGATCTTGTCGCGGATTCGCTCCGAGGTGACCTCACGCTCGAATTGGGCAAAGGAAAGCAGCACATTAAGGGTCAGTCGTCCCATCGAGGTCGTGGTGTTGAACTGCTGAGTGACCGAGACGAACGAGACTCTATGGGCATCGAACAGTTCGACCAGCTTTGCAAAGTCGGCCAGCGATCGCGTCAGGCGATCGACCTTGTAGACGACAATGATGTCAATCTTCCGGGCGCGGATATCGTCCAGCAATCTCTGCAGGTCGGGACGATCGGTGGACCCACCGGAATATCCGCCATCGTCGTAGCGCGACCGGATCAGGGTCCAGCCGGCGTGGGCCTGACTCTTTATATAAGCCGAGGCCGCTTCATACTGAGCATCCAACGAGTTGAAATCCTGGTCCAGCCCTTGCTCGGTGGAGACTCTGGTGTAGATCGCGCAACGGACCGATTTGACCGAAGAGGTTTTCATGGCTGGGCCTCCGTCTTCGATCGATCGTCCCTATCCCGGAGACCGAAGAAGCGCGGACCGTTCCATTTGGTTCCGGTGATCGCGAAGGCGACCTTGGAAAGGCTGTCATAGGTCTGACCGTTCCAAGCAAAGCCGTCGGCCAGCACCATTACCCGCTGTGACTGCCGATCCCATTCCCGGACCAAAACAGTACCGGGAGTAAGCTTGGCTCTCTTTTGATCAAAGCTGGCCAAGCGGACGGATAGAGCCGGTCCAGCTTCCTTCGCGGCCATTTTGTCCAGCATCTGCTTGGTCGCATGGTCGAGGTCACCAAAGCGATCGGCCTGGATTCGATAGGCAATGACGGCGAACAATAGATGCTGGGTCAAATGAGCAGGGGCGGGCGTTTGGAAAACACCTTGCCATCGTGATCGGAGGCTCTTGAGATCGAGACCGCGCAGATGCGCGATCTCATCTTTGATGGAGGATTGGGCCGTGCCACGACCGTTACGACGTTGCGTCTGCATCACATCAGGCCGCCTGCTTAGCCCGGCTCGCGGAGGAGGGTGCCGCGTTGCCATCCTTGATACGATAGACGCGACCTTTATCGGTCAGCTCAGAAACAAGATTGAGCCCGAGCTTCTTGCGGACGATACCAGCGAGAAAGCCACGTACTGAATGTTGCTGCCAATCGGTGACTTTCATGATCGTCGTGATCGTTGCACCGGCAGGCATCCGAAGCATCGCAATGATGCGGGCATGCTTGGTATTGGATCCTGCTTTTGGTTTGGACGATGCAGCAGGTGAGCGCTTGCGCGAACCGGCTTTGGCGGTCCTTCGCGCGGGGCGGGCAGCAGCTTTCGGCTCGGATTTGAGCTTGGTCATGGAATCCTCTGAGGTTTGCGCGACGCCATCCGCCGCACCACCTCAGCCCCGCCCAAGCAAATGCTCAGGCAGGGCCGGACCCCGAGGGCGGTCCAAGCCGCCCCATGTCACCACAGCAACGTTCGGTTCGGAGCCGAGTGCCAGTCAAATCTGAGGAAGATTGTTGCTCATTTCTCGGTGACGATGGGGCTGGCGGGACGGGAGCCTGCACATACTGCTAATGAACTGGATTCTTCAGCTAGATTACCATTTCGCGCGATGGTTCTTCGCATACTCCCGTTCAAGGCTGCTTTTGCGCGCGTCAGGAACGATTAGCGCCCCAATCATCGATATGCTGAGCGGCTTGCCAATTCCAGTGAAGGTGCCCGTCTCGTCGATGAAGATGTACACAGGTCAGCTTTCGCGTGCGGCTTGGCGAGCGACCATACGCGCGCGGGAAATTCGCCTCTCTTCCGATGAAGGCTCGGCGAGACACTTCTGAATATCAACGTCCCGTCGCTTCGCCCGGCCCATGATTTTCAACCCTCAAAAGGTAAGATATACTCCAGGTTGAGATGGCAATGTAAAGCCGCCTCTGTCAGAGGCGGGCGTCGCCGCCTTTCATTGCTGACGGGCGATCGGGCCGGGCTTGGAGAAGTCCCTCTGCGCCTGCACCGAACCATGGATTACCGCATCCGGCGGCGAATACCGGCCTCAGTATCTTCGCGGTTCGCTTCATGCTCATAGGTGCGCGCGAGGCCCATCAGCAATTTCGACGCGACGAACGGATGCGAGAACTGCAAAGCCTCGCCCCACTTGCGGTACTTCTCCGCGAGCTCCCGCTCCTGATCGCCGCCTTCACCGCGGTAATGCACGCCACGCGAATTGTAGATACCCGTTCGCGCCCCCTCCATCATCCGTTCGGATTGAATGTCCTCCATCACTTGAACGACGGGTTCGCACGGCCAGACCCCGTCTTGGCCGACGGGCGCGCTGGACAGCAGTTTACCGATGCAAACATCGGCGATGTCAGCGCGGCTCAAGTCGGCTGCACCCTGACGAACGACCCCAATCCACTTCGCGAGCAGATCCGCCTTGAGTTCACCAAGGTGGTTGTGGCCGGGAATGCGCTCGATCGCTTCGAGAAGCCTGTAGCCGCGATCGGCCATGTTCTTCTTGTTAGCGTCCGGCACTTGAAAATCGGCGGGATCCGGTTCACCGTCCTTACGCTTGTAAGCCCAAGCGAGTGCCTGCAAAAAGACCTCCGGGTGCGCTTCGATGTAGAGCTCGAGGTTCGGAATGCCATAACTTTCATCGCGCTTGTCCCACGGTCGTGCCAGAACTTCGATATACGCGAACTCGAGTCCTGCCTTCTGATCGCGAGTAAGCACCTTGCTTGCGTCCAAATGCTTAAACGCTTGCTCCACGCTCCAATGTTCGAGTTGGTAGGTGCCGGTCTTGTCGTTGCCGCCCGTCGACATCGCCGACAAAAGCCGGAAGAGAACCTGTGGGTCCAGTTTCTGAGGTTCAAGGCGCACTACCGCGAACGCGGCGCGAGGACGCTCCGCCTTAAGGAGACGATCAACGCTTTCGTTCAAATCGGCCGCTGACTGACCGGACCAATCCGGTGCAACCTCGGACCAGTACCTCGCTTGCGCGGTTTCGGCGAGTTCATCAACAAGCGTCCACGTTTGCTTGCCGAAATACGCTAACAGAAGCAGTTGTGCGACTTGATCTTCTGACAAATCCTTCGCAACCACTCTCAGCACGCGCTCACGCGTGTTGTCGTCCGCAACAGCCCGGAGGGCGCCGCCGATGACGCTCTTGGCCGGAAAAACCGGGTCCTTATTGTCGATCACCTTTTTTATGCAGAGCTGCATCAATTCGACAAGTTCCATCTCTGATAACAAGTCGCGCGCGGCATGAACGCCAACCCACCAAGCGGCATTGCCGCGTTCGGCGAGTTCGAGCAGGCCGGGTAAGCTGCGCGTTTTTTGAATTTCGCGCATGGCCTCGACACGCTGGTTCTGAATGCGCTCTTCACGCTTCTTAAAGTCGATCTTGTCGATGTCCTCGATTTCTTCGGCGGATTCCTCGACCCAGCCTTCGCGGAAAAGCCACGCGTGCTTGTTCAGAAGATCCTTCGGCTCCAGGGCTGCGTAGGCGGCCTTAGCCCTATCGGCCAAGGCCGCCATGGTTGGATTCCCACGCGCCTGAAGCGCGGCTCGTCGCGACATCGTGCTAACGCGAATTTTCTCGCGTAGCTCTGACTTCTCCACATCGGTCGCCTTCGAACTCGCCCACGCTTCGATCAGTGACCACACGCGGGCCTGAAATTCTTCTCCAAGGCCTTGAAGGCGGTCCGCCAGATCCCCAAGCATGCCGACCGAGTGATCCTTCCAGTTGAGAGCCATCTCAACCATCTCGATTTGGAACTTCATGATTGGCCCCACCGTCGGAAACGGCTCGCCGAACCCGTAGCCGTCCGTACGCCAGCGCGGCTTGTGGCTGTAGCCGCCGACCGAGCTCAAGCTGCTAAACTGCTCAACGCAGATTTTCCAAGCGACGTCGGGAAAACGCTCGGCCAGCTTCTTCATTAGATCGGCGCGCGCTTGATGGTTCGCCGCCGTCTGCGGCATCCAGGAACGGAAAATCGACTCCAAGGAATGGGCTGGCTTATTCACCCAGTTATCATTGATTTCGACCCGTGCCATGCGCGCAAGGACGAGCGCAGCGCGTGGAAGCGTCTGCGGGTTCCACGCCAGTCCCTCTAGCGCCCAAAGGATGCCTGTGCGGCTTGGGCTGTGACCGAAGATTCCACCCGCGCCTGCCGGACGCAGAAGGCCGAGAGCCACAGGATTATCGGTTTTCAAGTCACGCTCGATGATTGACAAAAACTCATCCGGTGCGGCTTCCGCATACGTCGGAAGATCTCGATCGTTTGCTTCGAGGACACGGAGCGTCAGCGGTGTCGGCAACAGGTCGCGGACAACCAGCGCCGCTTGCACCTCTGGATCAATGCCGATTCGTTTTTTGAACAGATGCGGTCCGTTCGCCGCAAGCAAGACTAGTGTTTCCGAAATGCCCTGACGGAACGCGCCGGTAAATTCGCGGGTTTTTCCATGAATTGAGGCCGCCCAGCGCTTGTCCTCTTCGAGATCGAGCGAAGGATCGTCCTCGCCGAGCACCATTCGCGCCATCGAGAAGTAACGCGTCATATCGTCGTGTGTGATGACGTGCGCGATTGCGTAAAGCAGATCTATTTTCGAGATCACGCCGCGATACGTGCCGACCGACCATACAGGCGCGTCGTTGAGCTGCGCCAACGCTTGGAGCTGTTTTTCCAGTTCGTCGTAAAGGCGACCGCCAGCAAGCAGAGAAAGACCGAGCCGATCCGCCTCGTTCGTGCTCTGCCACGCGCCAACAAAGAGGAACGGTACAAGGCGTTTGGCAGTTTCGGGATCCGCCGCCCAGTGCGGCGTTCGTACCGCTTCGACGCTCGCCAAACGTCGGCGCAAGACAGTGAGCGATCGGCCTGATTCTGCGGCGAGACGGTTTACCGCGTCTCGGTCTTTGCCCATCTCTTCGAGCGCCTTGTTGAAGGTTTCCCAGTTCGCCGGTTCAAGAGTGATGTGTGCCTCGGTCGTGGTGGCGTTGCGCGGATAGATGACGATGGCCTTCATCGACTTCGCATACGGCGCGAGTTCGCGCTCCACTTCGCGCGTGTACACGACCGGAATGAACGTCTGTGCCCCTTGAGCCAGCCGCGGCAAAGCGCCAAGCTTATCAAAAATCAGCACACGGTCACGGAAGTCAGCCAGTTCAGGACCGCCACGCTCGCCGAAAAGCTGCGCAAGAAACGCCAGCGCTTCTTCGGTCGAGTCTGCCGCAATTACGGTGGGCCCGTCGGAACCCTTCGACAATAGCGACAGCATCGTGCGTTTCGTTGCTTCAATGGCAGTGCTGAACAATGACGAAGACAGTGGCGGCGTTGCCACGTTTGCCCAATCGAACCAGCACTTGTCCAAGGAGCGAACATCCTGCGCCGGAATGTTCGTTTCGTTGGCGAACCAAGTCTGCCCCGCCAGCGATTGCTCGACCCACTCTTCGAGATCGCTGGAGTCGTAGGCACGAACGTCTTTCCAGCGGCTTTCAGCTTTCGCTTTCTTCACCCAATCCTTCTTGCCTGGCCAGCGGCGCGGTGTCACGAAGATGAACACTGTCTCTTTACACTCAGCCTCGTCGATCGCCTTCACGCTCTTTTTGAAATCTTTGTCTGCTTTGTTTTTGACATCCTCGTTGACGCCAAATTCCCAGCCCGAGCGTCCTTCGGGAATCCAAGGCGTCGAGTCCGACGCCTCAATGAAGCCGTCCCAACCCTGACGCTCAGCGTCGTCATTGCCCGGAAACTCCACTCTCGATAGACCGATACCCGTCGAGTGAACCAACGTGCGTAAAAAAACGGCGAGGCGTGGACGCGCTCCTATGTTGTGATCAGCCCATTCTTCGATCTGGTTCGCCTTGATGGACAAGAACGGCGGCACATAAGGAGTGGCCTCCGTGGGGGCATTTTTTTGCTTCGCCTGCGCCGCGTCATACTCTGCCTGCATTTCCAAAAGCTGCGCGCGCGTGAATTTCTTGAACGCCTTCTCCAGCCGGGCGGCCATCTCGGCGGAAAGCGCTGCATTGCTGTTCAGGAGGTTGGAAAGCGCCGGGCGGCCTACGCCCATTAGCCCGGCGGCCTTCGTGACTGACATATCGCTCGGGATCACCTCCGCCTTAATCCGCACGCCCGGGTGGAGCACTTCTGGTCTTGTCATCGAAATAGCCCCAAATCCGGGTGCCGGCGCGGCACGAATCAAGTAGCTGCCGGCACCTTACGGCTGTATTCTGTGGCGCTACACAATACAATTGCCTTCAAGGGAGATTTTCATCTCGTCGTCTCCCTAAATCCCGGCGCACTTACCACACGTAGCGTCGCCCGGGAGTGTCCCTAGCGAACGTCGGGCACGGTTATCGCATTTATCAGTGCTTTGGATTGGGAGCAGCGCTGCCCACAAATCAAAACTTGGTCTTCAGGCAAAGACCGAGATGGAACAACTCTTACCCGGCTTTTTGTAAGCGGGAAGTCGGGAAAAAGCTGGCTTGCCCAGCCAATCGGGCCTTGCCGGGCGAATCCGCTATACTGCAGAAAAGCAAATGGCGCGGTACGGATATGTCAAAAGCAACGGAGTGGCTAAAAGCCAGAGCTCCCGGCTTCAATCAGCTTTCGCAAGATGAGCAAAAGGCAATCACCGATTTTTCGTTGCTGTGGAGTTTATTTGAAAGCCGTGTTCTTGCCTCCGATGGATGTGCTCGCGTGGTTTGCGACGCTGTGGCTCAATGGAATAACGCCGGCGCACTTGATGCGGCTCTCTTCGATGACGAACTTGCATACTTTAAAGCGCGCTACTACGCTGGCAACGACTTCACGTATCACTTCGATAACTTGCACTTAGGACGCAGCGATCGTGCGCCGATGGTTCGTGCGGTGCTTGATGGGAGCGACAACGATCCGCAGCATCGACTGGCAACGGCGCTCATTATCGTCTACCGATACCGCAACAATCTATTCCACGGCCTGAAGTGGCAATACGAACTCGCTGGACAACTCAATAACTTCAACGCTGCGAATGCCATCTTAATGAAGGCGCTTGATCGTTACGGGTAACTAGCGATGTAATCGCCCGACAAAAGCCGCTGCTCTGATGTTTCAAGCAAGTTAAGGAATTAGAGCAAGCCTATCGAGCGGCCTGCCTCTGTCTATAGGACTCAATCATCGCTGCCGGCACGTCGCTCGGATAGCACAGCGGCGCGGCACCACCCGGTCGCGAATATGCGCTGCGACCACCGCAAGAGCTGCCGTTCCGAGCGGTATCGTCGGGGCATGCACACGGCCGTCCCGAGGCATAGTACTCGCCTCGGCTCATCTTCACGATGATGGCAGCTATTGCGGCCGACGTAAGCCCGGCTTCGACCTTGCGCTTGATGTCCGACGCGTCGACCCGTTGAGCCGGCAAGGCAAGAGCCGACATGCTATTCGCCCCTGACATACTTGGGCTTTTGACCCAAAGCATTCTGGTTGCTGTTTCGTCCCGACGCGGGGTTGTCCTGCCGGACGTTTCGGACTGATCAATTTTGAAGTAGCCTGCCGAGGGCGCCCCACCTTGCAGGACGAGCAACCTTTTGAAGCGGAATCTAACTGGTCGATAAGGCGCTGTTTCGATGGAAGGTACGCGATGGCCTGTTTCGCTAGATATGCATTGTTGCCTTTGGCTCTGCTTTTCGCCAGCACGATGCACGGTTGGGCACAACAAACCAGACTAAGTGTGATGGTTTACCGAGGAGGCCAAAATCTTCCGTTGTTCGTCGCGCAGGAGGAGGGGTTCTTTCTGAAGCGCAGCTTATCGGTCGATTTGATCAATGCGCCAAACGCGGATGAACTGCCGAAAGGTCTGGTTGATGGACGGTGGCAGATCATCCACAGCACGTCAGATAACGCGGTCAAGATCGTGGACGTCGACAAGCTGGACGTTGCGCTAGTCATTGGCGGTGACAACGCGCATAACCACGTTATCGTCCAGAAAGATATCAAGTCGTTCGCCGACCTCAAAGGCAAGACCATTGTCCTCGACGGCGCGGACACTGGTTACGCTTACGTCATCTACGCGATCCTGGAAAAGTACGGACTGAAGAAAGGCGACTACAACATCAACCTCGTCGGTGCTACGCCGAAACGCCTTGAAGCTCTATTGAACGACCCGAACAATAAGGCCGGGATGATAAACCCACCCTTCTCCGTCCAGGCGGTCCGGGCCGGTCTCGTCGATCTTGGAGCGACTGTCTCGTTCATCGGCCCGTACCAGGGGCCGGCGGGCTACGCGCGTCGCTCATGGGCCCGCGAGCACAGCGACACGCTCGTGGACTATCTCCAATCTTACATCGAGGCGGTGCGTTGGACGCTGGACAAAGCCAACAGAGCGAAGGTGACCGAGATCTTGGCAAGACGCCTGTCCCTCACGCCCGACGTGGCGGAGGACGTCTACGCGATCATTACGAGTGATAGCGAAGGGTTTGCGCGCGATGGAAAATTCGACATAGAGGGTTTTAAGAACGTGCTTGCGCTGCGCGCGGCCTACGAGGGCAAGCCACCGCAAGATCCGCAGTCCTACCTAGACCTCTCATATTACGACCGCGCGCTTCGTGCGTTGAACGAGGGAGCGACTAAATAGGGCCGTCGACGAGCTCCGGCATATGCAGGATTAGATGGTGATGTCTACCGCGTGTGCTCGACGAACCGCCGTCTTTTGGGGCAGCGAAACTAAATGCTTGGGATGATGCTTTCCGACGACGTTGTCCAAGACTGAGCGGACGATACGCGCATAATGGTTCCATAACATTCGAAGTGCACACGCCATGTTCGTCGTTGAGGTATGGCTGACCTCACTCGCGCCAAACTGAGTTTCTTCATTTTCTTTGCTTGAGCATCGCTTCGAGCTCTTGTTCGAGCGATCGCGGCGAAATGCCGAGCATTCGAAACCCCGGCAAATTGTCTGAGGCTGTCGTGTCGATCTGCATAAGCTCGACCTGATTGCGGGTGAGGGGTGGGTGCGGCAGGATTTCAGCGACGCCGGCAAGTGTCTCCCACAAGGCGAACGGCATCCGCATCAGCACGGGCCGCAAACCTGCGGCGCGGGCAACGGTCCGCAACAATTCCTCGTATGAATAGACGCGTGGGCCGGCCAATTCGTAGATAGGATACGGCTTTTTGTTTTGCCGCAGAACCTGTGCAATCGCCGCAGCAACATCGTCCGCGTACGCCGGCTGAAGCCTCGTTCTGCCGTCGCCGAATATTGGATAGGCCGGTAGGACCCGAAGCAGCTTGAGAATTGCCGTGAGAAAGCCGTCGTCCCACGCAAACATCACCGCTGGGCGGATGGTGATCACACCAGGGAATGCGGCCTGCACGGCCGCTTCGCCCTCGCCACGACTGCGAATATATGGCGAAGGCGAGGCGGCGTCGGCGCCGATTCCTGATAGGTGAACTAGCCGTTTAGCCCCGACCCGTCGCGCGAGGCTCGCGATCCTGGCAGCCGCTTCGACGTGTACCGAATGGAATGTTTCGCTTCCGTGCTCGACGTACAGGCTAATCGCATTGACCACGCCATCGGCACCCGCAATGGCGTCTTCTACGGAACGTTCGTCATGTGCGTCGGCGGCGATCTGTTCGACGTGTTCGTCCTCAACCTGCCTGGGATGCCGCGATGCGACGCGCACCGCGGCGCCGGACTCGGACAAATAGCGCACGATGCGACGGCCGGCAAAACCAGTTCCTCCAAACACGGTTACGCGGCTCATTTGCGGATCGGTCGAATGATCCTGGTCGACGCTCTTGATTGAGCCGTTAAGCGCTGCGCGGACTGCCTCAGCAGCCTCTGCCGGTGAACCGCCTTTGTTGACATGATGCCCGATAACATCGATCAAAATTTGTGCCGCGGGGCCGACAGTCTGCAACTCTTTCATTGCTTCATCGATCAGCGGCTCAGCTTCTGCGTAAAGCTTTTGTGCCTGTTCGATCATCGGCTCTGCTCTATAGAGAAGATCGATCAGCGCCTTGCTCGCCGGCAACGATTTCTCAATTTGTCTAAGTTGTGCATCGCTGAGACCAGAAACGTGACCAATGAGGTCAAAGAGCCAGTGCTTCAACATAATCCACCTTGCTATTGGCTTTACCGCTGGCCGATTAACCCTTGTAACCGCACAGATAGCCCTGCCTCTCAGGTATCCTTTTACACCAAATGGCCCGCGAAGGCTGCTGTTGGGCACAAAGCGGACGGGCCGTTCCATAACCTACGAAGTGCGCATACAGTGTCCGTTGTTGACGTGCATCCAAACGCCGGGTCAGCTTTTGACCCATCCCGTCGCCATTTGGCTGGGGTGTCGGGTACGAATGGAAGCCGGCTCGTCAATTGGAAAAAAAGTCTGCTATGACTCCTTCGACAAAAATAGAAGGAGTGATCCGTTGCAATGAGGTCAGAAAGAGGAGCAAGGGCTTTCTACACAAAGGCGCGGACAACTTGGTGTCAATGTCGTTGAGCGAATTGTATTATCGGAGTGGAGAAGCCGCTGGCAGCAGATAGATGCACAGAACGACGATGGAGTGGATGGGCTAATTTTTCTTGAGGCAGGCGGTCGCCCCACCGGTCAGATCGTTTTCGCCCAGATAAAGTGCCATCAATCGCCTGTTGGTGGCGCGGTTGGCGTCGCCCTTCCTTTGGAAGGACCACCATTCGGGAAAGCGGAAGCTGGCGCGGGATCGGAACGCGCGGCTGCAACGCCGGGGTGCCTGTCAATGGCCGCGCATCGCTGATGTGCTCGGCCGTTCCGAGCGTTTCCCTAGGGAACTGCCTATAACGGCGTTGTTGGTCGGATTGGTAATAGAAGCCGATCCGACCAACATGGCGGGAGAGCCTAACGGAAGTCCCCGAAATCCCCGCACGCATAGTTCGCGGCAACGCTGATGTCACCCCCTTTGGGCCCTGTGTACCGGAGCGTCTGCGGGTAAGGGCAAAGTGGGCGGCTGCGCTTGGTCGGCAGTCCCATAAGAGAACCCAGCGTGCTGCTAAAATTCACGCCAGTCGCCACGACGGTATTGGGCGCAATGCCGTTTTCGATCCAGTTGACCATCGGCGTGAGCATGTCGAATTGGTCCGTCGAAGCATTACCACCGCAGTGTCCCATGTTGGGAACCAGGTAAAGCTTCATGAAGTCTCCGGCCTGACCAAACCTGTCATCAGAGTCGCCGCCCTTGCCCACGGTCTCGTGTGCGAACCGAGGATGCTTCCATCCGAAACGCTCCGCCACCTTATGGAAGTATTCGACGGTGTACGGCCACGGTGGACCCGAGTCGCTCAGGCCGTGATAAAAGATCAGCTTGCCTCCGCGGTCGACGAAGCGGGAAATGTCAGTCGAGTTATTGACTGCCGGCGAATGGGCAGTGACCAGACTAATATCTTTATCGTAATTGACCGTGAGCGGGTTGTAGTTCGGATCGGGAGTAGTAAACCAAAACAATGGCAATTGACCCGATCCCAAGCCGATGTTGCCCGGGGGAGAGGTCGCCGTTCCGATGTCGCGTGTCGGGATGCCAGAAGGCTGCATGAAGCCACCGTCGAAGGGATACCCAGACAGTAGTGTCTTGTCCGGTGAAACGATCTGCTCGCCTCCTGAGGTTCTCGGACCCTGCGCGATCTTCTTCGCCGCAGTCACTTGTGCGGGGGTCAGACACGTTGCTGTCTTCGCGCCGGTGCATTGCAAGCGCTGACCGGGCGCTATCGAGCCGTAGGGCCCCGACGAAGGGAAGATGAAAGTCGCCGGGTCGAAATGGCACGCGGCCCTGTTGTCGATAACGCCGTCCACCAGCCCGTCGAGCGCGTCGCATGCGGCCAGGATCGCATTCGTGAACAAATTCTGGTCGCTGACCGGGAATCCCTTCGTGTAGATGGCGTTCCCGTTCGAGTCCTTTGGAGACACGGAAATGATCTGCTCCAGTCCCCACGTCTCGCTCAAGGAAATATCCGGTGGGAGATAGAAAGGATCGCCGGCGATGACGCCGTCGTAGTGCATCGGGAACAACTGGGTCATCGCCATCGCCTGCCGGCCGCTCGTTGAGCAACCGACGAAATAAGAGCGATCCGCCAGGCGGCCGTAATACGCATCGATCAGGTACTTGGCGGTCTGAGTGGTGATGTCGATTGAAGTGTAGGCCCAAGCCTTAACCGCCTCCGCGTCGGGATAGAACATGTTGACCTGAAGAATGCTCGGGGCGGTCGCAGTCGCAGGGCTTGTAGGCGGCAATTGGGAGGTTTCGTGGCCTCCGTCTTGGGAGGCAACGGCCCATCCATTGCTCAACTCGGGAAAAGACGCCGTGCCGGTTTGTGACCCGGTTGCTGCAGGAAGCGAGCCCTCGGTGCCACCACCGCCCTGAAACATGTACCTTCCATTCCAGAGCGTCGGCAGACGCACCTCGAATTTCGTCTCGTATGCCTGAGGAGTGGCAGCGGGCCCAGCGATTCCCGTGCGCGCCCGCAGCGTACCCTGTATTTGGCAGTGCTCGGGCAAGGTTGCAGTCGCCGGATTCAGCTGCGCGAGAGTGATGGTGGTTCCACCCTCGGACCCGGTAGGTTTGATCGGGAAATCGGCGAGCGTCGCAAGCGATGCGCACGTGACTGCAGGACCCGTTGCTCTTTCGATCACGAGTCGGGCGACCGGTTCGTTGGAGTTCTGCGAGTCGAATAACTGAAATGTATTCGATCCGATTTCTAGGCCTGACACCACGCCGGTGCCTTCTCCTGACAACGACATAGTCACGTTGCGCCCGTTTAACGTAAGCTTGAAACGACGAACCGCTGCGTCGGAAGGGCCGGTAACTTGGATAGACACCGAATCAGTCGTGACAAACCCGACTGCGGAAGCGCCTGGGCTGGTGATCGTATAATCTGCCTGTGAATGTTGATCTGAATGTTGGTCTGCCTGTGAGGGGAAGGGCCATAATGTCCCTACCGACAACATCACAGCCGTGCTGAGTGCTCGTGTTTTCGTGACAACAATCATGATTGGGCTTCTCCCATCGTCGTTATTGTTTGACAGACTGTTGCATCGACCAAACCCTGATCGTCGCAGCAGCCCATTGCCGGCCGCTGTCCGTAGAAGATCTGGAACGACTGAACATGGCGACCGTTCGAAATTATTTGATACTTCTCAGACATGTGGAATAGCGATGCTGGACTATCAGATATCTGTTAGATCGATAACTCCGCTGCCCACCGAGGCCACGCAACCCATGGATCTCAAAAAGCTCGAATACTTCGTGCACGTCGCCGATCTGCGCAGCTTCACCAAGGCTGCGTCGCTGCTCGACATCGCCCAGTCCGCGCTGAGCCATCAGGTGCGCCAGCTCGAGATCGAACTCGAGCAAACGCTGCTGTATCGCAATGGGCGCGGCGTCACGCCGACGGACGCCGGCAGGCGCCTCCTTGGTCATGCGCGAGGGATCCTCATGCAGGTGCGCCGCGCGCGCGACGAGTTGACCGAGACGAGGGATGCAATGGTGGGGCATGTAATCCTTGGCCTGCCTCCCAGCATCGCTAGGCTTCTCGCGGTGCCCTTGGTCAAATCCTTCCGCAATTCCTTCCCGGGGGGAACGTTCGGTGTGGTCGAAGCAATGTCCGCTCCCATTGTGGAGTGGCTCGTGGAGGGGCGCGTAGACATCGGACTGGTTTACAATCCGATGCCGCTACCCTCCGTCGAAATTCGACCACTGCAAGAACAGGAACTGTTCCTGATCTCTTATGAGGGAGCCAGAGAGAAGCGACAGAGCAAATCGGTGCAGCTACGAGAATTGCCATGCTATCCGTTGATTATTCCGAGCCGCTCGAACGCAAACCGGATGCTTATCGACGCGCAGCTAGCGCATTTGGGACTGAAGCCGCGGATCGAATTCGAGATCGACGGGATTGCATCGATACTCGACCTCGTCCACGAGGGTTACGGGCATGCTGTCCTGCCACTCAATTCCTTGCGTGGTCACGCGTTTGGACGGAGCTTTATTGTGAGGCCCATCGTAAGGCCTAAGCTCAATATCCAGTTGTCGTTGGTTACGTCTGCACAACGGCCTATCACACCGCTGGCGAAAGAATCGCTTTCGCTGATTCAAAAAACGGCGTCACGCATTCTTTTTCCGGAAGCCGTCGCCGGGGTGCGGCTTCATGGCGTTAAGCACTCGCCGAACAGCGCGAAGTGAGGAGCTATCGATGACGTAGGCGGGCAAGGCTCGATGATGCCAGCCGATCGCGTTTGGGCTAATTTGCGTAGCTCGCAGCCCGTACGCCTCAAACCATCTCGAATTATGGTGCCCGGTGCTCCTCCATACACTTGGACGAGGCTCGATGGGAGAAACACAAGAAGCTTGCAAATCGATGCTGTAACGGAGAACTGAATTTCGTGCGTTGCTTTTCAAATCACCTCGAGCTTGCGGACGATATCCACCAGATCTTTTGTGCTTTGTTTCAGGGTACGGCCACTCGTGTCGACAACAGCTTCTGCCTGAGCATAGAGGCTCTCCCTGCTAGTCAGGATAGAGCGTAACTCCTCCATGGCTTTCGGGTTGCCTTCCATCGGGCGGA
>Ga0210393_10002216_pt1 | contig 16139 bp, 12 predicted proteins | sample IncBWC27OmetaG_FD_160068 | JGI IMG/M metagenome (GOLD analysis project Ga0210393, IMG submission 160068) | Forest soil microbial communities from Barre Woods Harvard Forest LTER site, Petersham, Massachusetts, United States - Inc-BW-C-27-O ... | reverse complement strand
CATGCAGACCGCCGCTCTCCGCCACATCAAGCTGGTGGATCCGGACCTGCCGGCGATGCGCGCCCTGCCGACCGCGGCCGGGGATTCCTGGGTCGAGCTGGCGGGGCCTGGCAGCCGGATCTACCCTGCTCGGCTCTTCACGTTCCTGCCTGGCCGGGTGTACGCAAACACCGTCCTCACGCCTGCGGCGCTGTCGTCCCACGGGCAGGTCACCGCGCGTCTGGGGCGGGCGCTGCGTGGCTTTTTCCATCCCGCGGCCGACTACGAGATCTTGTGGGATATCACCAACGTGTCCAGGCTCCGACCACTCCTCACCCATGTCTTTGATGGCAGCCGCCGGGCTCAGATCGAACGGGTCATTGACCGGTTCGAGGCGCGGGTCGCGCCAGTGCTGCCCGGGCTTCGCGCGCAGGTGATCCACGGCGACATGAGCCTGGACAACGTACTGTTCGGCGATGATCTTCGGGTCAGCGGGATCGTGGATTTCGGGGACATGACCCATGCGCCGCTGGTCTGCGATCTCGCCGTCGCCGTGGCCGATGTCCTGCACGGCCGCGACGATGCCATCGAGGCGGCCGACGCGATCATCGGCGGTTATGTCAGCGTGACGCCGCTCGAGGACGAGGAAGCCGAGCTGCTCGCGGACCTGGTGTCGGCCAGGCTGGCCACCGAGGTCACGGTTACCGCCTGGCGGCACGGGCTTTACCCGGATAACACCGCGTACGCCACGAGCGGCGAGCCCGGAGCCCGCGCGTTCCTGGATGCCATCGAGGCCATGGGGACGGACGCCGTCGCGCGGCGCTTCCGCGACGCCTGCCGCCGCCTCCCCTACCGGCGGTCAGCCACCAGTGCTCTACTCGAGCGCCGCCGCCGTGCGCTGCCTCGATCGCCGCTGTTCTACTCCCAGCCTGTGCACCTGGTCCGCGGCGAGGGCGTCTGGCTGTTCGACCCCGACGACCGGCGGTACCTCGACTGCTATAACAACGTGGCCGTAGTCGGGCACAGCCACCCACGGGTCGTCGAGGCGGTAACGCAGCAGCAGCGGCTGCTCGCAACGCACAGTCGTTATCTGCACGAGGCGGTCGTCGAGCTCGCCGAGCGGCTTCAGGCGACGCTGCCGCCTGCGCTGGATGCCGTGATGGTCGTGAACTCCGGCAGCGAGGCCAACGACCTCGCCTGGCGGATCGCACGGGCGGCCACCGGGCGGGCCGGCGCGATCGTGACGGATTGCGCCTACCACGGGCTCACCGAGGCCACCCACGCCCTGTCCCCTGAGGAGTGGGCCAAGGGAGAGCAGCCTGCGCACGTCGCAACGATCCCCGCTCCTGACGGCTACCGCGGCCGGTACCGCCGGGAGGACGACGGGTGGGTGGCCCGGTATGCCGCGCACATCGATGACGCCGCACGGATGCTTGGCGACCGGGGCTTCGCCGCCCTATACCTGGACCCGGCCTTTACCGCCGACGGCATCCTGTCGCCCCCACCTGGTTACCTGCAAGAAGCGGCCCGGCGCGCGCAGGCGCTCGGCGGGCTGCTGGTAGCCGACGAGGTGCAAGCCGGTCACGGCCGGTCTGGCACGCACCTGTGGAGCTTCGAGGCCTCAGCGATCACGCCTGACGTGGTGGTGATGGGCAAGCCGATGGGCAACGGCTTCCCGGTCGCCGCGCTCGTGGTCAGGTCCGAGCTGCTCGAGGCCGTCCCGAGGGAAGTCGAGCTGTTCAGCACCTTCGGCGGCAACCCGGTGGCCTGCGCGGCCGCGCTCGCGGTCCTGGCCGTCATCGAGGATGAGGGCCTGGTGGCTAATGCTGCCAAGGTCGGCTCTTACCTCAGGCGGGGCTTGCTGACGCTCGCCGAACGCTACTCCCTGATCGGGGATATCAGGGGCGATGGCCTCCTGCTCGGCGTCGAGCTGATCGATGCCGCGCGCGAGCCAGCGGCCGGGACCGCGCGCCGAGTAACCGAGGCAATGCGCGATCGGGGCATCCTGATCAGCGCAACCGGTCCGGCCGGCAACGTGCTCAAGATCCGGCCGCCGCTGGTGTTCCAGTACGAGCACGCCGACCTGCTCCTGCACGCCCTCGACGAGGTTCTCGCGTCTTCATGACCGGCCTTATAGGAGCCTGACGTTCCGCTCAGCGGTGGCGATGACGTCGTCCATCTTTCCCGTCAGGGCCTGTTTGGCCAGGCTGAGGGTGAAGCCCTTCACTGTCTGCGCGGGCACATGCGCCGGCCGGGCCAGCGCGTACCGGTCGACGAGTACGTCGACCACGACCGGACCGGCCTTGTGCCCGAGCGCAGCCGTCAGGCCGGCGCGTACGTCTCCTGGTTCCTCGATCCGGATGCCCTTGGCGCCGAGCGCCTCGGCGACGCGACTGAAGTCCGGATTCGCGAAGTCAGTGCCGAACGGGATGAACCCGGCTTCCTGCTGCTCTATGTTGACGAAGTCCAGCATCCCGTTGTTCAGCACCACGTGGACCACCGGGGTCTTGCGCTGCACCTGGGTAAGCAGGTCGCCTAGCGCAAGCATCGTAAAGCCGCCGTCGCCGCACAGCGCGATCGTCTGACGGCCGGGGAAGGCCAGCTGCGCGCCGAAGGCGTTCGGCGAGGCGTTGGCCATGGAGGCCCATGAAAATGATCCGAAAAGCCTGCGCTGCGCGCCGTAGGTGATGTGGCGGGCCGCCCAGATGCACGCGGTACCGGTGTCAGCGAAAAACATCGCATCGTCATCGGCAAGCTCGCTGAGCGTCGCGGCGAGGTACTCCGGCCGGATTGGCTTGATGCCGGGGCCTTTCGTGACGTAGTGCTGCAGCGTCTTGCCCCATCGCTCAGTCTTGGCGACGTGCTCGCGCAGGAAGGCATCGCCGGAATTTGCCTGCACCATCGGCAGCAGAGCGGCAACGGTTGCCTGGACGTCCCCGGCGACGCCGAGCTCCAGCGGGGCCCGCCGACCGAGGTGCCGGGCGTCCCGGTCGACCTGGATGGTCTTGACCTTTGCGTGCGGAAGGAATTCAGGGAACGGGAAGTCGGTGCCGAGCATCAGCAGCACATCGCAGTGATTGATGGCGTCCCAGCAGCCGCCGTATCCGAGCAGGCCGGTCATTCCAACGGCGTTGGGGTTGTCGTGCTCCAGCCACTGCTTACCCTTGAACGAGTAGCCAACCGGAGCGCTCAGTTTCTGCGCAAGCTCGCGCACCTCTGCCTGCGCGCCGCTGCAGCCGTCCCCGCCGAAGATCGCCACCTTCTGCGCGTCGTTGATCAGGGCGGCCATCGCGGTCAGGTCCGCGGCAGACGCCGCGCCCGGAACGGTGGCGGGCAGCGCGACGTGCAGTGACCCGGCCGGCGCGTCGGCTGCGGCGACATCGCCGGGCAGTGAGATGACCGTCGGCCCGCGCTCCGCCACGGCCGTGGTGATGGCGGTTCCGACGATGGTGCGCAGCTGGGCGGGATTGACAAGCCTGCCGATATACAGCGCGGCAGCGGCGAAGAACACGTACGGGTTGAGCTCCTCGACGGTGTCGGAGTCAAACGCGGACGACTCGACATCGCCGGCAATCGCGATGACCGGCGCTCCTTCTTTCCGCGCATCCAGCAAGCCATTGATCAAGTGCACGACACCCGGTCCCGCCGTGCCGCATACCGCGACCGGCTGGCCGGTCAGATGGGCGTCGGCCACCGCCGCGAACGCGCCGTATTCTTCGTTGCGCACATGGACGAAATCGACCTGACCGTTGCGTCGCAGCGCGTCGATGACCGGATTCAGGGCGTCGCCCACAATCCCGTAACAGCGGCGGACCCCCGCCGACACCAGCATCTCCCACAGGCCATCAGCAACGGTCTTCGCCATCTCGGTGCCTCCGTGTAACCTCGCTGCGCCCACCGCGCCGCTGTAATTCCCCGGCGGCGCGGCAGGCGAACATCGCCCAGGCACGCTGGCTAGGCAGCTTGGCGTCAGTCGGCGAGCCGGAACGCCAGCTCCGTCTGCCACTTGCTGGCGTCCGGCTGCTCGGCAGGGTCGGTCAGGTAGGACTCGAGGCGGCAGCCCCACTTCTCACCGGCGTCGGTCAGCGATACGTCGAAGGTCAGTCCGCGCTGCCGGGCCCAGTCGAGGAGTGCGGAGGTGGCGGCCACCAGGGTCTGCGGAGCGCCGGTGTGGATCATGACGGCGAACCGGCCGGCTGGCAAGGTGCCGCCACGGATGTCGCCGTCGTCGTCTACCGCCAGCCCGACCGGCACGCCGGCTTCGACTAGAAGCTCTCGCTCCATGTCGATCACGTGGTAGCGGAAGAACGGCGGGCCAGCCGGTGCGACGCCGCGGGCGGCGAGCCAGCCGAAGATCTCAGGCAGGCGATCGGCCACCGAGCCCACGGCCGCCATGGGCACCCATGATGAGATGCCCGCGTACGGCTGGGCCGCTCGCTGCATGATTTCCGGCGCGACGTCCATGGTCTCTCCTTCTCGTGAGCTGCTTAGGTCGGCGTGATTGGTTCCTGGAGTTCAGTCACCCAGTCAGCTCGGACGTCGCCGAGCTTCAGGGTGACCTCGCGGGCGTAGCCGAGCGAGCGGTATCCGCTGGCGTCGATCCACCTGGCAAGGGCCTGGATGCTGGGCAGCACGCCGTCCATGGAGCCGTGATGAATCAGCGCGGCGGCAGCCGGGATCTCGCTCAGGTCGACGACACTGAAGTCCGGCCGACCAGAGTCTGGCGGGCCATAGTCCGGCCGACCATCGGCTCGCGCAGCGATCGGCAGCGCGGCGTGCACCGTGATGGCGCCTGCGTCGCCGTCGGCGTCTTCGTAGTACGCGACGCCGGGGCCGGCAGTCGCGATGCCCGCCGCGCATAGTCGGTGCGGGAGCTCGTGATACAGCGACTGGATGACGGGCGTGATGAACTGCGGCTCGTAGCCGGCTGCCGCGCCGGTGAGTTCGGCGACCCGCACCGCGGCGATGCGCTTGACCACGACCGGTGGCGGCTCGCCCGCTTCGCTCTCGATGGCGAGCAACCTCGCTTCGACCTGAGCCAGCCTGGCGGCGTCAGCCGATATCTGCTCGCTCAGCTGGGCATGCCGCAATATCAGCATGCCGCGCAGCTCAGCCGCCGTGACCTGGTCAGCCAGGATCGAGCCCACCTGCTGCAAGGTGAAGCCCAGGTTCTTCAGGGCGACAATCCGGTTCAGCCGCGATAGCTGGCCGGCCTCGTAAAAGCGATAGCCGGTCTCCTGATCAACGCAGGCCGGCTCTAGCAGCCCGAGCGCGTCGTAGTGACGCAGCATCCGCACCGATACGCGGCCATGCCTGGCGAACTCTCCGATGGCGAACATAACGTCTCCATGCTTAGACCCTCACACCATGTCAGAGTCAAGCCGGCCCGACGGCGTGGCGTGACGGTACCGACATCTGGCGCATTTCCCCGCAACCGGCGAACTCCGCCCGACTGGCTGACCCGCCCTCGCCGCTCGCCGGGCGGCCGGCGACTATGCCGGGATGGCACGCATTCAGACGCTTCCCGGTCGGCTGCTGAGCCCAGCGAGTCAGGCGGCGCGGCCGCTGCCAGAGGGCCCGCTTGCTGGGCGATATGCGGCGGCAGCGGCGATGGTCATTCTCTTCCTCGTGCCCTACCTCGGCCTGTCCGCCGCGTTCCAGCCGTTGGCCCCGATCATCGCCGCGCAGCTGCACATGAGCCCGCAGACGGTCAGCCTTACCGGTGGGCTGGCGAATGCTGGCTACGCCGTGGGCACCGTACTGGCGGTGCAGTTGGCCCAGCTTCTGCCACAGCGCCGGATACTGATCGTTTACGCGTCCCTGCTCGTCATCGGCTCGGTGCTGGCAGCCGGCGCTGTCGACTCGGGGATGTTCATCGTCGGCCATGTATTGCAAGGTCTCTGCACCAGCATGCTGCTGATCGCCGCCGCTCCGCCGCTGTTCCTGGGCTATCCCGCCGCCAAGCTGCGGTCGACGGCAGTGATCTTCAACCTGTGCCTCTTCGGGGCAATCGCGGCGGGCCCGCTAGTCGGAGGCGCCCAGGCATCCTTCCATGCCTGGCGCCCGCTGTTCTGGATCGTCGCGGGCATCGCCGCCGCGGGCCTGCTGATGTCGCTGCTGACTTTCCAGGACGCGCCGCCCGCAGACCCGAGCGCCCCGCGGGACGGGCTGGCTATCGGCCTGGCGGCGGCCGGCTCGGTAGCGGCGTTCTGGGGTGCCTCAGAGCTGCTCACCCATCGGTTCTTTGACCCGGTCGCCGTGGTTCCGCTGGCAGGCGGGCTGGCGCTGATCGTCATTCTGTGGATCTACCAGTACCGAGCCCGGAATCCGCTGCTGACAGTCCGTAATCTGACCAGCACCATTCCGGTGGGCGGAATCATTATCGCGGTCTGCGCCGCGGCGGCGGCGACGTCGGCCATCGGGCTCACCGCAACGGTCCTCACGCCCAATTTCACGCCGCTCCATCTCGGACTGCTGTTCGTTCCTGAGCTAGGCGCGGCCGTGATCACGGCGTTCGCATTCGGAGCAGTGTTCCGCACGCACCTGATCCATTACTTCGCCCTGAGCGGGCTGGCTTTCCTGGCTGCGGGGATCATCGTGCTCCACGGCGCCACTCCGCCCACCGCCGCGCTCACCCTCGTCGGCTCGGGCCTGATCGGTATCGGCATCGGCGCCTCAGTGGCCCCGGCGCTGTTCCTCGCCGGATTCTCGCTGCGCTCAGCTTCCATTCAGCGCGTGTTCGCCATCCTCGAGCTGCTGCGAGCAGTGGCTGCGTTCATGATCGTGCCGATCCTGCTCCACTTCGGCACCACGCTGACCGGCCTCCCGACCCCTGCCTGGAACACCGTCCTGTGGATCTGCTTCGGGCTGTCGGCGGGCGGCGCGGTAGCTTTCACCTGCCTCTACGCGCTCGGCCGGGTCCGGCCGTCGGCTCCGGCACTCGAGCGCTGGATGGGCGGCCAGGAACCGGCGTGGTACTCCCCGCCGCTGCTCGCCGCCATCCGCCATGTGCCGGGGGAGCCGGCCGCTGGGCCGCCGCTAGCCCCCGCCCTTCCGGGCGATGGCCGCCGCAGCCGACCCCCCGCATCGCGCACCCCCCGCGCGTCGCAGGACCATGGCCACGGCGACAGGATCGGACCGGTCCTGCTCGCCTATGACGGCTCCGACCTGGCCAGGGCCGCCATAGCCGAGGCAGGCCAGCAGCTGCCGGCCAGCCGTGACGCCTTGGTCGTCACCGTATGGCGAACATTCAACGTGGGGTTCGTTCCTGAGCCGGGCGCGCACTTCGATGCTGCATGCGCGGACGACGTTCGGCAAGCTGCTGAGCAGACCGCGCAACACGGCGCCGCGCTGGCTGCGGCGGCCGGATTCCGGGCGCATGCGGTCGCTGTCGAGGGAACTCCTGCCTGGAAGGGGATTGTCACTGCTGCCGACGACCACGCAGCGAGCCTCATCGTGGTCGGCTCCCACGGTCATGCCGGGCTCGGCGGCCTGGTAGCCGGCAGCGTCTCAGGCGATATTGCCTCCCGTTCGCACTCCCCCGTGCTGATTGTGCACGACCACGATGCCCACCTCCGAGCCGCGCAAGCTCGCTCGTGACCACGCCTGGCCGGGCGCAGCGAGCGGTCAGCTTTCATCATCAGCGTCGCCTTCGAAGGGCCGCCCTTCAAGCGCGGCGAAGACGCGCAGCGGATCTAGGTAATCCCGCCAGGCGGCGACTTTCCGGTCCTTAATCGTCACCACGGAGATGTACCTGTTGCTGTACGGGTAACCGGTCCCGACGACCTGGCCAGCGGAGGAGTACTCGAGCACGACCGTGGAGGTTGGCTGGGAGTAGTGCACCCGCAGGTCGTAGCAGCGGTCCAGGCGGAAGGTGGCCCCGTAGCCCCGGTACAGCTCGATGAGGTTCTGGCGCCCGGTGATGTGGCGGGGGTAGCCGGGCACGGTGATCACGAAGTCGACAATGACATCCTGGGCGAGGAGGTCGAAGAAGTGCTCGCCGTCGGCGTATCCGCGCAGGCCTTCCTCGATGATGCGGAAGAACGGATCCAGGGCCCGGAAGTCCTCGACGTTGTCTATCACTGCTGGCTCCTAGGGTCTGACGACGTACTGCCGTTTGAAGCGTGCCCTGCCGGGGATGCCCCCGGATCATCGATCAAATCGGGGGGGACATTCATGGGTAAAGAAGCGCGGATCGGGCTACTGCTGGCAAGCACCTGCTGTCTGCTTGCCGTCATGGTCGACTGGGTCGTGGAGGACCTTAAGTAGCCGATCCCGACGGCACTGCTGGCCGGCCGCCCTCGCATACACGTGCGGCCGGAGGGTGGTGGATTGCGCTGATCATGGTGGCCGGGGGCTGTCTGCCGGTAACAGAGGTAACAGAGTCCGAGCGGCCAATCTGCCGGTCATCATGATCGCGCGTCAGCGTTATCAGAGTTCGTTGTTATCAGAGTTCGTTCTCGAACGTTTTCCTTCTCGAAAGTTAGTGAACCAGGGAGCTGCACTCGTGCTAGCTGGCCCATCAGCAGTCCAGAGTGAGCGGGCGGAGCCGCCGGTGTGGTCGGCTCTGATTGGTGGCAAGCCAGCCCGGCAGCGCGTACTAGGCGCCCAGGGACGCAAGACAGCGCGCAAGCTCGTGGAGGCCGGCCTGGCTGAGCTTGCCGAGCGCGGCTTCCGTGCGGTTCGCGTGGATGACGTGGTGCGTCGCGCCCAGACGTCGCACGGCACCTTTTACCTGTACTTCTCCAACAGAGAAGACTTGTTCAGGGCCCTGATGCGGGACACCTTGCATGACATCAAGGTCCTCGCTGGCGACTTTCCGGATGTCACCGACAATGAGGCAGGACGATCGGCGCTGCGCGACTGGGTCCAGCGGTTCGCTGACACCTACGCGGCCCATGCTGCGGTGATCAGGGCACTCAGCCAGGCAGATAGCGCCAGCGAATCGGTCTGGGGTGACGGCCTCCGCACGCTCTTCGGCCTAGCGGAAGCGATCGCGGCCGGAATGAGCGCTGCTGGCCGGGGCCGCGAGCACGCTGAGCTCACCGCCCTCGCCTGCGTCATGATGCTCGAGCGGGTGAATTACCTGCTCAGCCTCGGCGTCCGGCTGCCAGCAGGTGAAATGACGGACCGCCTCTCCGAGGTTATCTACGCCGCGTTCCATTCAGCGACTTCTTAGCAGTGGACGCTTGAACACGCTCATCGCCGTGGTGGCGGCCCTGTCTGGCTCGCTGGTATTCGGGGTATCGTCCGTCGCGGAACAGCGCGGGACTCAGCGCGTCGGGCGCCGGCCACCGCTGCGGCCCGGCCTGCTGCTGGACCTGGTCCGGCAGCCACTGTGGCTCACGGGGGTTAGCGCGACTCTGATCGGCTTTGTCTTGCAGGTCGTGGCGCTCACGTACGGGGAGCTCGCGCTCGTCGAGCCAATCCTGATATCTGACCTCATCATCGCCTCGCTTATCGCCAGTGCCCTCCGCAAACGGTGGGATCCGGTCATGTTTGTGGGAGTCACGGCAGCCGCCGCCGGCGTCGGAGCGTTCCTGGCCATCTCCAGGCCGTCAGGGGGCCGGACGACCGTGAGTCTGGTGGCCATCCTGCCGCTGGCGATAGCGCTGGCGGTGGTGCTGGCGGGCTGCCTTGCGGTGGCTCAGCGGAAGGACGACGCGCGGCCGCTAGCACTGGCACTGGCCTGCGGCGTCACCTATGGTGTCGCGGCCTTCGTGGTCAAGCTCATGACCGCGGATTTCAGCGGCGGCCTGGCGCAAGTGTTCAGCCACTGGCCGGTCTACGCTCTGGCCATCGTCGGCCCGCTGGGCTTCCTGCTCAACCAGAACGCTTTTCAGCAGGGCATCCTCCTCGCGCCCGTGCTGGCCATCATCACCGTGTCCGATCCGCTAGTCTCCATCGCTCTTGCTTCCATCTGGCTCGACGAGAAGTTCACCAGCACCCCAGGGGCTGTGGCGGGCGAAATACTGGCGCTCCTGGTCATGACTACCGGCATCTACATCCTCGCGCACCGTGCCCCCATCGTCACGCGCCAAATCGAGGCGCGCGAGCGCGAGGCGCACGCTGAAGATAATGCGAGCGGAGGTGGCCAAGCTCAATGAGGTTTCGCTGTACGTCGGTCTCGGCCGTCATGGCCGTCGGCACCGGTCGCCTAGGCTGAAGTCGTGGCCAAGGATCTGGAGATGCCCCGGCCAGCCCGGCTGCTGCGCACCACGGCATGGAGCTTGATCGAGTCGGCTGGCCTGCCTATCGGCGCGCTGGCGCTGGCCGGCTGGCTGTGGGGACGCAACGCCGGCCTCATTGCGGGAGTGGTAATTGTCTGGATTATCGCCGCGATCCGCAAGATCCACACGGGCACCGTGCCGAGCCTCGTGGTGATCTCCGTAGTAGTGCTGACGCTGCAGACCGCACTGGCCGTTGCTACTGGCCAGGTCTGGATCTTCTTGCTGCACTTCCCGGTCGCCAACCTGGCCCTGTTCTTCGTATTCGCCCGGACCGCTCGCGGCCCTAACCCGATTGTGGCCCGGCTGGCCAGTGAGGTGGTGGCGCTCAGGCAGCCGACCACCCCGAGTCCGGGACTGCACCGCTTCTTCCAGGACGCCACATGGCTCTGGGCAGCGATCTTCCTGTTCCTGGCCATCTGCATGACGGCACTGCTGGTGACGCAGACGACCGCGATGTTCATCCTGCTCGCCACCGCCGCTACCGTCTTGCTCATCGTCGCGGGGGCTGGCGCTTCGGCCCTGTGGCTCCGGGTGGTACTGCGCAGGCTCGGCCTGGGCTTGCGGTTCGTCGCGAGCTAACGCAAGCCGATGGCTTCGGCAGGAGTCGGCCGTCTGCGCCTGGGTACCTGAAGGACATCGTTCGCACCCTTGACACCAGGCCTTACTGAGGGCCGGCGGCCGGTGTCTGCAAACGGAGACCTGCGCGGGGGAGGCGCACGTGACGCAGGACGCAGTGCTGTTGTCAGGGTCGCTAGGACTCGGCCACGAGATGATGGCCACCTGCTGCATGGGCTTGCTGGAGCGGTCGGGCTGGCGCACCCGAGTCCTGAACAGCATGGCTCTGCTAGGACCGAGGCGTGGCCGGGCGGGCGAGCGGCTATTTGCCAGCATGGTCGCCGTTCCCGGTATTTACGACGGACTCCACTTCGCCCACCTGCGGACCGGTAGCCGCCTGGCGAACTTCATGGACCGGCGCGCTGCCGCCAGGCTCGTGCCGTCCCTTGAGGCGGATCTGGAGCGCAGGCCGGCTGACCTTGTCCTCAGCGTGTTCGCCACCGGCGCCTCGGCGGCAGCGAGGCTCAAGGCGAAGGCACCACGCAGGCGGACCGTTGTGTTGTGCACGGACGTGACCCTGCACAGGCTCTGGGTCTCCGAAGGCACTGACTTGTTCCTGGTCACTTCACCGGCGGCTGAGGCGTCCGTGCGACGCTTCCTGCCGCGAGCGGCGGTCTCAGTCGTACCGCCGCCGGTACGTTCCGCTTTTTATGCCGCGCCGTCCCAGGCAGCGGCCCGGGCGGCGCTGGGCGTGCCGTTGGACGAGCCATGCGTGCTGGTGATTGACAGCGGCTGGGGTTTCGGTCCCCTGGTGGAAAGCGCCGCCGCGCTCGCCGCGGCCGGCGTGCACGTCCTCGCGGTGGCCGGCCGCCAGCATACTGTCGAGCGGCGGCTGCGAGAGCTGGCTCGCGAGGCGCCCCGCATCCGGCCATTCGGCTTCACCGACCGCGTGCCCGAGCTGATGGCCGCCGCCGACGTGGTCATTGCCCTACCAGGGGCCACGACGTGCAGCGAGGCCCGCGCTGTCGGGCGGCAGCTCCTGCTGCTCGACGTCATGCCAGGCCACGGCCGCGACAACTTGCAGCATGAGCTGGAGCTCGGTGCAGCCGGGGTCTGTGATTCCACCTCGGCCGGGCTGACCGCGAGCGCGCTGGCCCTGCTCGAGACGGCCCCGCACCCACCGCTGCGGACCGATCCTCCGCCGCATTGGGAGCCCGCCTACGCAGCGGCGCTCAGGCGCGTCGGCCTGGACCTGCGCCCAGAAGGCCCGGCGCCGTCGGCCGTGGTGCCCGCCGACCTCGACCTGCAGTGCCACATGTCACCTCGATATCGACGCGCAAAAGCAAGCACAGCCACAGCAAGCACGGCCACAGCAAGCACGGCCACAGCAAGCACGGCCACAGCAAGCACGGGGGGCACGACCAAATGATGCGCACACTCTTCCTCAATCCGCCTTCCTACGAAGGTTTCGACGGCGGCGCGGGCGCTCGGTATCAGGCCAAGCGGGAGATTCGCTCCTTCTGGTACCCGACGTGGCTCGCCCAGCCCGCGGCCATCGTGCCCGACAGCCTCCTGGTCGACGCCCCGGCCGCCGGCCTCACTCTGGCCGAGGTCGTCCCCCTGGCCCGCCAGCACGACCTGGCCGTGCTCCACACCAGCTCCCCCTCTTTCGCGGGCGATGTCAAGGTGGCCGAAGCCCTGAAGGCGGAGAACCCGTCGCTGCTCGTCGGGTTCGTCGGCCCGAAGGTGGCGGTGGAGCCGGAGCCCTCGCTGCTGGCGTCCGCCGCCATCGATTTCGTGGCGAGGGAAGAGTTCGACTTCACCATCGCCGATATTGCCGATGAGCATCCGCTGGCCTCGGTCGACGGCATCAGCTACCGGTCCCAGAACGGGCAAGTGGTGCATAATCCTGATCGCCGCATCGTGGAGGACATGGACAGCCTGCCGTTCGTCGTGCCGGTCTACAAGAAACACCTGCGGCCGGAGGATTACTACATCGGCTACCTCCGGCACCCCTACGTGTCGCTGTACACCGGCCGGGGATGCCGGTCACGGTGCACCTTTTGCCTGTGGCCGCAGACCGTCGGCGGTCACCGGTACCGGACCAGGAGCGTGGCCAACGTGCTGGCCGAAGCCGCCCTGGCGTGCCAGCTGTTCCCGCAGATGAAGGAGCTGTTCTTCGACGACGACACGTTTACCGACGACCGCCCGCGGGCGGAGGCCATCGCCAGGGGGCTCTCGCAGCTTGGCATCACCTGGTCCTGCAACGCCAAGGCCAACGTGCCACGGGAGACCCTGCAGGTCATGGCCGACAACGGGCTGCGCCTGCTGCTGGTCGGTTACGAGTCCGGCAACCAGAATGTCCTCAACAACGTGAAGAAGGGGCTGCGAGTCGACCGGGCCAGGCGATTTGCCCGGGACTGCCGTGACCTCGGCATCACCGTCCACGGCACCTTCATCCTGGGCCTGCCCGGAGAGACTCGGGAGACCATCCAGGAGACGATCCGCTTCGCCAGGGAAGTCAATCCGCACACCATCCAGGTGTCAGTAGCCGCACCCTACCCGGGCACTGAGCTGTACCAGCGCGCTAAGGAAAACGGGTGGCTGCCCGCCGACGACGACGGCGCCGCCCTGGTCAGCGATGCGGGCACGCAGCTTGCCGCTCTGTCCTATCCGCACCTGGGTCACACCGAGATCCTGCAATCGGTGGACGCCTTCTACAAGCGGTTCTACTTCCGGGCCGGCAAGCTCGCCGAGATGTCGGCAGAGATGCTCCGTCAGCCGAGCATGACCGCGAGGAGGCTGCGCGAGGGCGGCGAATTCGTCCGGTTCCTGGGTCGGCGGGGCCGCATGCCCGCTGCTGCCGACCACAGTCGGGCCGCGGCCGGGGTCCCCATCGACTAATGGCCGAGGCGGCCTGTGAGGGAGTGCTGAGTGATGCGTGTTCTGCTCGTCCATCCAAGCGCGCTGATGTATTCCGAGATATTCCTGCGCCTCGAGCCGCTAGGCCTGGAGCGGGTAGCAACGGCGGCGCTAGCCGATGGACATGATGTCCATCTGCTGGACCTGCAGGTCTACACGCGCGCTGACCTTGAGCGCGAGGTCATGAGCTTCCAGCCCGACGCGATTGGCTTCAGCCTCAACTACCTGGCCAACGTGCCGGAGGTCGTCGATCTGGCCAAGTGGATTAGGACCGTCCGGCCAGGTTGCATCGTGTTCGCGGGCGGCCACAGTGTCTCGTTCGTCGCCGAGCAGGTCCTGGCGCACGCGGACGGCGCGATTGACGTCATCCTCAAGGGCGAAGGCGAGACCGGTACCCCGGCGCTGCTGGCGGCGGTACCGGACCGGGCCTGGGCAGACGTGCCGGGCGCCGTCACCGTCGACGGGACTGGCCGGCCGCCTGCCATGCTCCATAGCCTGGACGATCACCTCCCAGCCCGGCACCTGGGCGGGCGCCGCCGCAAGTACTTCATCGGCGTCATGGACCCCGCTGCTTCGATCGAGTTCACCCGCGGCTGTCCGTGGGACTGCTCCTTCTGCAGTGCCTGGACTTTCTACGGGCGGAGCTACCGCAAGTTGTCGCCAGAGGCTGCGGTTGAGGACATGAGCCGAATCAGGGAACGGGGTGTGTTCATCGTCGACGACGTGGCATTCATCAAGGCCGAGCAAGGAGACGAGATCGCGCGCCAGCTCGAACGCCGCCACATCCGCAAGGACTACTACCTCGAGACCCGCTGCGACGTGCTGCTGCGCAACGAAGAGGTGTTCCGTCGCTGGCAGCGCCTCGGGCTCACGTATATGTTCCTCGGCCTGGAAGCCCTGGACGAAGAGGGGCTCGCCGCGTTCCGCAAGCGCACTACCCCGCAGGTGAACAACAAGGCCCTGGAGGTAGCCCGGTCTATCGGCCTGATGGTGGCCATCAACATCATCGCCGATCCGGACTGGGATGAGGCACGGTTTGCCTTCGTGCGGGAATGGGCGATGAGCGTCCCGGAGATCGTCAACATCACCGTCCAGACGCCCTACCCGGGGACCGAGACGTGGCTGACCGAGGCGCGCCGCCTGACGACGCTGGACTACCGCCTGTTTGACGTCCAGCACGCGGTGCTCCCGACTCGACTGCCACTCCGGCGGTTCTACCAGGAGCTGGTCAAGACTCAGTCTGTGCTGGCCCGCAAGCACCTCGGCGTCGCGGCCCTCGCCCAGACCGCCGGCATCGTCGCACGGCAGCTAGCCCGCGGCCAGACGAACTTCGCCAGGATGCTGTGGAAGTTCGACAAGGTCTACAACGCCGACCGGCAGTACGCCGAGCACATGCGGCCGATCGAGTACCAGCTGCCGCCGCCCGCGGACACGCCAGTGATCAAGCCGAACCCCAAGGAGCTCTACATCCACAACAATCCGATCCGGCCCAGGGCCTAATTCCATGACCGGGGCAGTGGCCGGCCGGCTGACCGGACTGCGAGCGGCCATCACTGGCGGATCCAGCGGCATCGGCGCTGCCACCGCCAGGGAATTCGCCGCCCGGGGGGTCCGCGTCGTAATCGCCGGCCGGAGCGCAGCCGCGCTCGACCGGGTGGCGGCCGAGACCAACGCCGCTGTTGTGCTGGGAGACCTGCGCGAACCAGGATGTGCTCAGCGCATCATCGACGCAGCGGTCGGTGACCTCGGCGGGCTAGACGTCCTGGTGTCGAATGCCGGCATCGGCTGGGCCGGGCCATTCGCCTCGATGAGCGACTCGGACATCGACGCCCTGCTCGATGTGAACCTGCGAGCGGCGGCGCACCTTGCCCGCGCCGCGATACCGCACCTGCGCGGCGGACGTGGCCGCCTCGTCTTCGTCGGTTCCATCGCCGGGCTAGTCGGTGTACCTGGCGAGACGTGGTACTCGGCCACCAAGGCGGGCCTGGGCTGTTTCGCGGATGCGCTGCGCGCCGAGCTGCGGCCGACCGGAATCGGCGTGAGCCTGGTCAGCCCGGGCGTCGTCGATACTGCCTACTTCGAGCGGCGCAAGGAGCCGTACCGACGACGGTACCCAAGGCTCATCAGCGCCGAGACAGCTGCCGCCGCCGTCGTCAACGCGGTTGAGCACGGCCGCGATGATGTGGTCGTCCCGCCGTGGCTATCGCTGCCGGCCCGCGTGAAAGTCAGCTTCCCTGGCCTGTACCGTCTCCTCGCTTCTCGTCTCGCCTAGCTGGCATCACCGGCCCGGCCAGGCGCAGCAAGTTCAGCCCCACCGGCGCGCTGGCGGGATTGGCGCGCCAAGCACCTGCTGCCGGACCAGGGCCCAGAAGTCCCGAACCCGCGACTTGACCGGGGCCGTCTGCGTCCCGATGACCTTGTAGCTGAGGCCGGCATCGTTGGGCAGGCGGCTCA
>Ga0210393_10002215_pt1 | contig 16140 bp, 19 predicted proteins | sample IncBWC27OmetaG_FD_160068 | JGI IMG/M metagenome (GOLD analysis project Ga0210393, IMG submission 160068) | Forest soil microbial communities from Barre Woods Harvard Forest LTER site, Petersham, Massachusetts, United States - Inc-BW-C-27-O ... | reverse complement strand
AACTGGCGGCGTTCTTCCTGGTTCACGCTGCGTCCCTACCGTCCGGCTCGTGCCATCCACTCGGCCGCGCCAGCCGCGGATCAGCTGATGAACATCGCGATCGCGATGAACTGGCACGCCGCGGCCGCGCAGACACAGGCGTGGAAGACTTCGTGGTACCCAAATACTGCCGGAACGGGGTCGGGCCAGCGGCGGTGATACGCAACTGCGCCCACTGTGTACAGCAGGCCTCCTGCGATCATCAGCGCTCCGGGCACTGCGCCTTCATGCATCCACACGGCAGGCAATGCAAGGCCGGCCGACCAGCCGAGCCCCACGAACACCGCCCCGACCAGGATCTCGGGCGCGTTCATCCAGGCCAGGTGGATGACGGCGGCGGTCACGGTAATCGTCCACAACGCGATCAGGCAGGCCGCCCTGGCGGTGCCATGCGTAGCCAGGACGAACGCAGGCGTCGCGGTCCCGGCAATGAGGAAGAAGATCATCACGTGGTCGAGCCGCTGGAGCCGCCGATTCCACGCACGGGTCCAGTTGCCACGGTGGTAAAGCGCGCTAGTCCCGAACAGGGCTGTCACGCTGGCGGCGTAGACCACATCGGCGCTGCGCTGCGCCACCCCGTGTGCGCTCCTGATCAGTAGCGACCCGGCGAGCAGCGAAGCCGCGAACCACACCAGATGCAGCCACCCGCGCATGGCCGGCTTGGCGTAAAACACAGCCCGTTTCGCGTCATAAAGCGCTGGGGTCGAGGTGGTCATAGGCGCTCCTCGGTCGGTGCACGGACGCCGCCGAGGTCAAGAGCAGCCTTAGAGCCTGATAGAGGCACGCCGCCTGGTGCGGCCTGCCGTCCTCCCATGACGGTACGTGATGGCCGGAGCGCCGACAACCACAGGCCGCCTGATGCCATCCCACGCCAAACTGCCCGCCCTGCTCGGCGTGACTTTAAACGACAAGTCAGCCAAACAGGACGGGCAGTACCCATCGGCGAGATGGGCTCTATCCGCTTTGGGGCTCTCCGAGTTGGTGTGAGCCCGCTGGTTAGATCGGGGTGACCTGCTCGGCCTGGGGGCCCTTGGCGCCCTGGCCCGCGGTGAACTCGACCCGCTGGTTCTCTGCAAGACTGCGGAAACCGTCAGTCTGAATGGCGGAGTGGTGAACGAAGACGTCGGCGGTGCCGTCGTCGGGGGCTATGAAACCGTAGCCCTTGTCAGCGTTAAACCACTTCACAGTGCCCTGAGCCATGTTGCTTTCTCCTGCTGTACGACCTTCGGGGTCCACGGATGTGTCTCCCGGGATGCTGCGGCCGCCTGCTACTAAGGGCTGGAATCTGGATCCCCGAGGCGCCCGCGGTCAGAATTTCGCGGGCGCTCTCACACGTGCACGAAACTTCAACTACAACCAACAGTAGCCAACAACCATCGAGGGCGCGCTTGTTCCCCCCCATCCACGCGCTTCTGATGCCCAGGTGAGGGGTTTGTCCCCTTGGACGGGCCACCACCGGCCGACCGCCGACGTGACAGCGGTCCTTCACGGGCCTCTGGTCGGGTGCGGACGGCTCGGGAGACCAAGAACGCGTGTGGATCTGCGGCTCAGGTTCAGCCCCAGGTCCACACGCGTTTCTGCAGAGGATCGCCAGTTCGGCGTGCAGTGACTGGCGAACCGGCCAAAAGGGATCTTTCTGGTGGCGAAGCTATGGCGGCGCCTCTGCCGGGCACAAGCTCGAAGCCTGGGCGGCTACTCGGGTAGACGTGCAAAGGCACGCACGGGAATGGTCCCGGTTCCCGCGATGCGCAGCGGCAGGGCGGTGAAGCGAGCCCCGGTTGGCGGCAGCTGGCCGAGGCCGGTCAGGTGCTCGACGACGGGGATGCCTGCGGCGAGCAAAAGAGTATGTGCGGGTCGTTCACCGTCGGCCGTGTCATCGATGTTGAGCGCATCGATACCGACCAGCGCCGCGCCGTGGTCGACGAGCCAGCTGGCGCCGGCTCGGGTGAGGAAGTGCCGGTTGTCCGAGTAAGCCGGGGTGCCGAATCGAGCGTCGTCGCCGGTGTGCAATAGGACGGCGGCGCCTCGGACGTCCAGGGCGGCTAGCGCGCCGATGTCGATGCCAGGCTGCCCAGCCCCGGCCCCGGTCCCGGTCCCGGCCCCAGCCCCAGCCCCGGCCCCGGCCCTGGCCGCGGTCCCGGTCCCGGTCACTCGCACGACAACTGCGGGCAGGTCGACGGTCTGCTCCAGGCTGATGGCGCTGAGGTCGGCGCCGTCTGCGAAGCGGTGATAGGGCGCGTCGAGGTAGGTACCGGTATTGCCGACCAAGGTAATCCGGTCGATGGCGAACTCTGTCCCCGCAGCGTAGTGAGGACGAGATGCTTGCCTGGTCAGGTGAGGAGCGATGGCCGGTCCAGGAAGTCCTGGGTAGGTGGTCATGCCGGCCCGGATGACATGACTGAGTTCGACAAGCCGCCCGGTCATCGTCGCTGGGCCCAATCGGTGGTCTGAGGGTCCTCCGCGCGTTCCCTTGTGCGGTTCGGCGAAGATGTGCACGTTGCTGAGGTCGACCGCCTCCGTCATCAGCAGGCTGAGCGAGGCGATGAACAGTGCGGCGATCTCGGCTTCGCCAACATCGGCTGACGGAACGTCTATCCGGAATCCGTGCACGGTCAGGTCACCGCCGTTGCCGAACCTGACGGCGGCGTCGAGCGAGGCGCGGTACTCCGTCAAGGAGGCTCCATTCAGCTGGTGAGCGAAAGGCGAGACCGGGCCGCCCGGCCCGGCCACTCGGATTTGGCAGGCCATCCGACCCTCGCAAGGCGCCATCAATAGTTGCGTTCGCCAGCCAGGAGCAGGGCGCTATCGCGCGGCGCATGCGGTGGTCTCATAGATTACTTCGGGTGGCGCTCCTGGCCGCGAGGATCCGTGTCACCTACGTCGGAGGCGAGTTATGCCGGGACGGCGCCTGGAGGTCCTGGTGGCGTTGCTCGCGATGACAGCGGGCGCGACAGACGCGATCAGCTTCCTCGGCCTGGGCGGCGTCTTCTCCAGCGTGATGACCGCCAACATGGTCCTGCTCGGACTTAGCGCGGGCAAGCTGAGCGGGCCACTGGCGTTGCACGCAGGCGCGGCCCTGACTGGATACATCGTCGGTGCCGTGGCCGCCAGTCGGGTCACCGCGCTGGCCGGCCGGCGGCCCGCTCCGGTCTTTGCGCTGCTTGTCGCCGAAGGCATAGTGCTGGCTTGCACCGCTGTGGGCTGGGAGGTCGCTGGCGCGCATCCCAGCGGGGCGGCCCAGGTTGCACTGCTGGCCGGCGCCGCCGCCGCCATGGGCAGCCAGAGCTCTGTCGTCATCGCGCTGGCAATTCCCGGCATATCTACCACCTATATGACCGGGATGCTGACGGGCATTCTCGCGGACCTGGCCACGCCGGCCGGCCCGGCCGTCAGGAACCGCCTGCGGCTTCTGGCGACACTGATCGCGGGTGCCATTGCGGGCGGCGTTACCTACGCTCAGGCGCCACGTCTCGCGCCGCTGATACCGCTCGTCCCGCTCGCATGTGCCATCGGCCTAGCCGCCAGCACCCGATCAGAGATGGCCGACGTACAGCGCGATCCCTCAGACAGCGGCAAGGCGACAGGCTGACCCAAAGGTCAACGCCGGCCAGCTGTCGCTTACAGCGGCAGCGTGTACGCGAGGATGAAGTTCAGGGCTACGGCGAACACGAGGTACATCAGCCACAGGCCGGTTCCCAGGCGGAAAAAGCCGACTGCCCGCTCGGCTGGCTTGCTCAGCCTCGGCGCATCGGGCCCGAGACTTGCGAAGAAGTCCGCCGCGTAGACGCAGGCCAGGCCGATGAACACGCCACCAACGGGGTGATCGCCCGAGCTGAAAAAGACGATGATGCCCAGAATTGAGAGCAGCAGGAATGCGAACGTCATGCCGATACTTGCCCGCGCGTCGGCCCGGCGGAGCCGGATCCAGCCGAGGGCGAACCAGTGCACGCCGAAGGCGGTGAAGGCAAGGGCGGCCATGTACAGCGGCGGCGACCGGAACGTGCCGAACAGGGTCAGCCCGAGGAACAGGTAGGTGCCAGCCAGGAACTGCATGAAGCCGGGCATCCAGATGCCCCAGCTCCCCATCGCGAGGTCCACACGCTCATCGCGTTTGGGATAGCCGAACAGTTCCTCGGTTCCATAGATGAGATAGCCGGTGCCGAGGCCAAAGAAGCCGACGGCCAGCGGCGGGAACGGGGACAGCGGCAGCGATACCAGCGCGCCCGGGTCTAGTAGCGACATTGGCTGCTCCGCCCAGCCAGCCGGTGAACAGCGGCACACGTGTCAGGCATGAGATTCCCCCGAGTGCACAGCCGGGCCGCCTAGTGCGGTCCGTTGCCGAAGCCGAGAAGCGGCGAGCGGCCGGCTACGCGCCGGCCGAGTGGCAGATGTCTTCGGGCGTGGTGTTGCCCCACGCGGCCAGGCACGAAACGCCGGCCGAAACCTCGGCTCCTACGCCGGGTACTTCATCGCGCTTTGGTCGGCCGTCTGCGCATTCGAAGGGCGGCCAGGAGCAGGGCGCCGACAAAGACCACGATGCCGATAATCAGCAAATAGAACAGGCCTTTCACGACGACGCCGACTAGGCCGAGCGCGACGGCCACGATCACTAGCAGCAGGAAGAGTGCAATCATCGGATCCTCCACTCCGTCCGGCCGCTCACCGGCGGGCTAGGCACCGCTCGCCGGCGGCGCCTGCCTGGTACGTCATGCCGTAGTGCCGGAACACTGCCTCCTCGTCGCCGGCCGGCAGTTCGCCGTCGGTGTCGATGGAAGGCGCATCCTTCACCTGTTTCTTGTCGAAGCAGACCTTGACGTAACCCGGACCCACGGTCGCATGGTCCAGGGGAACGAAGGCGAGCCGATGCTTTGTCGGCATGCCGACCCTGACCGTGCCAAACGATGGCAAGTCGGTGCTGGTATCGACATATACGGCCTCCAGCTCGCCGATCTTCTGACCGTCGGCGTCAACTACGTCATGGCCGCGCCACTCCCGGATATTGCCAGCTTCGAACACGCTAGCCCTCCTCCCTGCCGGACCCTGAGTTATCTAGCCCTACCCCGACGTGAGCGCTGCATGCACCACGGGCACCGATGCTGGCCAACGCTGACCTGGGACGACATCATGGTGACTAATCCGCCGCAGGCACCGGCGGCCTAAGCGCAGATGGCGATGCTGACGAAGGAGACCGCGTTGACGGAGATCGGCCCGGCCCCTGCTGTTACCGGCTTTCACCACTTCTCGCCCACTGTCTCTGACGTGGAGGCCAGCGCTCGGTGGTACGAGCGGGTCTTCGGGATGAGCCGCGTCCCTCTCTCGTTTCCCCATTACGGCGCCGAGGAGCACGGCTACGCCGTTCTGCTCATGGATCCCCGTTCCGGCATCGCGATCGGTTTGCATCACCATGACGCCAATCCAGGTCAGCCTTTCCACGAGAGCCGGACCGGTCTGGACCACATCTCATTCGGCGTGGCAGAGCGCGCCGACCTCGACGCCTGGGCGACCTGGCTGACCGAGCTCGGGATCGAGAATTCGGGCGTGATCGACACGGACAACCCGCTGTCCTACTCCGTGGTCGTCTTCCGGGATCCCGACAACATCCAGCTCGAGCTCTTCCACATGGCTTCGTGATTTAGTCGGCGCCCGCGCCACTCGCTGCCTGACCAGCCTGCGCCGCGGCTTCGAACACGCTGTCCACGATGGCCTGGGTCAGCGGGCCGTACGGGGGCAGGAACGCATCCGCGAGATCGCCGGTGCCGCGGACAACTACGCCGCGGGGGTTGGAGAACTCACGGAACCCCTCGATGCCGTGGTGCCGCCCGCTGCCGCTCTGCCCGATCCCGCCAAAGCCTAGCGATGGCAAGGCGCCCTGCAATGCGCAAATGTTGACGCACGCACCGCCCGACGTCGTCCGCTCCAGGACGCTCTCCGCGATCTCTGCGTCCTTGCTGTACACGTACAGCCCGAGCGGGCGCTCGCCAGCGTTGATCTCGGCTAGCGCCTCCGCGAGGTCGTCGTACGGGATCACCGGCAGGATAGGCCCGAAGACTTCCTCCTGCATGATGCGCAGCTCCTTGGGCGGGTCGATCACCAGGACCAGCGGCAGTCGCCGGCCGGCCCGGTCGCCCTCGCCGCCAAGTGAGACCATCCGCGCCCCTGACGCGCGGGCCTGATCCAACATCGCCTCGATCCGCTCGAGGTGGCGCTCGGTGATGATCCCGGTGCAGTCCGCCGAGGTCGCGTAGTCACCTAGCTCGCTGCCGGCGTACCCCTCCGCGTGCTCGACGAACTCGTCCACCTGCGCGCGTGGCACCAGGGCATAGTCGACGGAGATGCACATCTGGCCGTTCTTGATGAGCTTGGTGCCGATCACGCTGCGCACGCTCTGGGCGTCGACGCTGTCGGCGGTCAGGATGGCCGGGCACTTCCCGCCCAATTCCAGGGTGACGGGCACCAGGTTGTCGGCCGCCGCCAGGGCGACCTCACGGCCGATCGCCGGGCTGCCGGTATACAGCAGGTGATCCCAGCGCAGCGTCGGGAACTCCTTCGCCAGCATGAGGCCTCCGGCCGAAACCGCGACCAGATCCTCAGGGAAGGTCTCCGACACCATCTCGCGCAGCAGCTCCGCGCAGGCGGGCGTGTAATCCGACGGCTTGATAATCACCCGGTTGCCGGCCGCGAGCATCTCGACTAGCGGCCCGACAGAAAGATCAAAAGGAAAATTCCAGGGAACGATGTTGCCCACGACTCCCTTGGGCTGACAGCGAATGCCAGCCCTGGCCGATCCATAGAACGCCGGATCTGCCGGTCGCTCGTCCTCAGCCATCCAGGAGTCCAGCTGCTCAATGGCATACGCCGCGCGGCCAGCCACGCCGAGCACTTCAACTAGGTCGGTGAAAAGATCCGGGTGCGCCCCGAAGTCCTGGCGCATCGCCGTCCTGATGGCGTCGCGGTGGGACATCATCATCCCCGCCAGCGCCCCGAGATGACCCTTGCGCGTTGTCGCGTCGGGATAAGAGTCAGCCGCGAACGCCGCCCGCTGCGCAGCATGCAGCCGGTGCAGCTCAGCGATCGCCGGGCCGTCGTCGATGTCGGTGCCGCTCGGCGGCATGATGAGCGAGGTCATTGGTGCTCCCGAGGTCCGCGGCCAAGTACTGCCCTGGGCCCGCTGGCCCACCCGGTGGGCAGTCCGTCTGACAAAAGCGTTGCATAGCCTGGTCGCCAATGCCATGAATCACCGCCAAGCTGCCACCTGGTATGCCTTAGACTTTCCGGCGAAGGGGAGTAGTTCCTCGCTGACTGATCGACATGCTGGTGCGCCTTCGCACCCGGTCGTCAGGCCCTTGAGATGGGGTGAACGAGACCTTCGCCGGTGAGTTCGGCTCATCCTGGCGAGGTCTTCGTGACAGCCGGGCAGGGCTGGACCGGAAAGGCCCCAGCCCCGTGTCTGACCTGCTCCTGCTGGTGACGGTATTCGGCGTCACGTTCGTCGCAGAGCTGCCCGATAAGTCGTTGTTTGCATCGCTAGTGCTCGGTACGCGTTACCGTCCCGTTCAGGTGTGGCTCGGCGTTGCTGCCGCTTTTGCGGTACACGTCGGACTGGCGGTCACCGTGGGCAGGCTGCTCTCGCTGGCGCCGTACTGGGTAGTTGATCTTGTGAGCGGGGCGCTGTTCCTCGGCGGCGCAGCCTGGATGGTGTGGACTGGGCATGAAGAGGAGAAGGAGCCTGGCCCGGACGCGGCGAGGCTCGGCGCACCGGTCCCCACCCTGCGCCGGGTCTTTTTCACCTGCTTCGCGGTGGTGTTCGTCGGCGAGTGGGGAGACGTCACCCAGATCACGACGGCTACGTTCGTTGCCCACTACCACGAGCCGCTGATCATCGGCGCCGGCGCGCTGCTGGCGCTGTGGGCGGTATCCGCGCTGGCCGTGTTCGGCGGGTCCAAGCTACTGGCACGCGTCCCGGCACGCTGGATTCGCCTCGTTGGCACGGTGACCCTCACCTGCCTGGGCGTCTACAGCCTGGTGCAGGCCGTGCGCGGCCTGATCTGAGCACCGCGCGCCGGATCTGGGTGAACCGCTGACCCGTGACTGAACGTAGTCATAAGTATGGGCAACAACGTATCGGGGGCCGGACCCGGACCGTGATCAGCCACGGGTCGTGCGGCGAAATCCGCCAGGCACTGGCGGTCTACGTACTCGGAGCAATCGAGCCCGCCGACCGCCCCGTAGTGGACGGCCACCTCGGGGAGTGCGCCGACTGCCGGGAAGAGCTGGCCGGATTCGCTCCGTTGCCTGCGCTGCTGCGCAGAGTCCCCGTCCAGGAAGCGTCCGCGCTCGTCGATGCCGACGGAAGCGGCAACCCCCGCGATGACCAGCCACCACGCCCGGCGCTCCGGCACATGCTCACCCAGGCCGGCCGGCGCCGCACGCGCGACCTCCGAAGGCGCGTTGCGGCCGCGGCCGCTGTCGGGCTCCTCGCAGGCGCGGGCGGGATCGCCGCCTGGCAGGCGACGCATCCGGTCGCGCAGGCGCCGCTCGCCGCCCCGCCGCCCGGCTGGTCGGTGACACCTCGGGTAGCTGATCCGCGGACGCACGTCGGCGCGACCGTGCGGTACGTGGCAAGACCGTGGGGACTGCAGCTCAGCGTGCAGGTGACGGGTATTCCGGCAGGCACAACGTGCCAGGTCGACGTCATCAGCCGGCAGGGGCGAGTGACGACCGCGGGAGGCTGGACCCTCACGAGCGGAACGGCGAACTGGTATCCCGCGTCCTCGCCTGTGCCGCCGTCGGACGTCCGCGCCTTCACCGTCTCATCCGGCTCCAAGATCCTGGTCACGGTGCCTACCAAGGCGCATGCTGACTAACCGATGCTGGCCGCCAGGTCTTGATAGGAGGGGACGAGCTCGTTCCACCGTGCCTCGGTGTCGCCGCGCTCACGCCCGCCCAGGTAGGCGGCCAGGTTCTCGGCGTGGACCTGCCACCCGGCCCCGTAGAAGGCGATCTTGTCCAACGGCATGCCCAGGACCTCGATGACCAGGACAGTCTGGTCGCCGTCGGCAGTCAGCGTGGCCTCGATGACCTCGTCGAACGGCGGCACCCCGTTCCCTGGCACATAGGACTCGTCGGTTTCCCTGGTCGTCACCCGCAGCCGCCGCGGGGGCTCGCACGCTTCAACTCGCCCGGTGACGTGCATGCCGGCGTCTTCGACATAGAGGCGGAACGCTCCGGCGGGGCGTAGGTCGCCTTCTACCTGGCCGTACCAGCGGGCCAGGCGGCCGGGATCGGTGAGTGCTGACCACAGGTCGTCGATGTCGGTGTCGTAGCGGTCTTCGATGCGCACGACGCCCGTGCCGTCTGCCGATCGCAGGCTGCCCAGGAGATGCGTACCCGCTTGTGCGTTACTGGTCATCTGGTGCTCCTTCGTTCGCGTTTCCCGCGGGCCACCTCGGTGTGCAGGGCATCCAGCCGCTGCTCCCACAAGGCTCGGTACTGGCTCAGCCAGTCATCGACCTCGGCGAGCGGCTCGGGGCGAAGACTGTAGACCCGACGCTGCGCCTGCTGGCGCACCTCGACCAGCCCCGCCTCCCGCAGCACCCGCAGGTGCCGCGATACTCCCGGCCTGGCGATTGGCAGCAGCGCCGCCAGCTCGCCGACGGTGACCGGGCCGCGGGACAGCGTTTCCAGCATGGTCCGCCGGCTCTCGTCCGCCAGTGCCCGCAGCACAGCTTCCATGGCATGAATGTACCGAGTCAGTTACGTACCTGTCAAGGTACATATGCACGGGTCAGCGGTATCGGTGCCAGTACCAAGGCACGCCCGCCACCGGTGGGGGATGTCTGGCATCCAGCGATCCGAAAGGTCCTGTCGACGCATTAGCGGCAGCAACCGCGTGCAGGGATGCTCTCCCGGCGCGCGCAATGGCGCCGGCGGCGGCCGCAGCGGCCGCCGACACGGTAGCCCCCACGCGAACGATGGCTAGCGATCCGCGTTCATGCGCTGGCATGGCCTCATCCGCGCTCAGCCGACTGAAGAACGCCATCCACGACGCCAGGCTTGGATCCGAGCAGCAGATCCCAGCTTCAATGGCCCTCAGCGCCCTCCGCTCGCGGAAGGAAAGGCTCATTCCCGCACCGCCGGTGGGTCCGCACATTCGTGCTGCGAATCGGGCCCTGCCTTGCTGCATGCGATCAGTGCGATCATCCTCGCCGTCGCGTCCGATCCAATGAGGTTGGTGGGCTGGCTAACCGACCCACGGGCGCTGCTTTGCCCGTGCCGACGGGCACCCGCTCTCGCTGACGTATCCCCGGGAACGAGTGGTGATCACCACCCGTAACGGGTGACCTGACCGCGTCAGCATCGCGCGCGCCATCGAGGAACTCGGAGCTGTCAGCGAGTCTGGTCGGCGCCCGGCCCCTGACTGGCTAGGTGCGCGAGCAGCATGTCCGAGAAGTACTGCATGGCCGTGTCGACCTCGTGGGCATCTCCCGTCGCGAGGACGTCGAGGAGCAGACCGCGACCCACGGCGATGTACAGCCGGGCGACGGTGCGTGCCGTATCCGGGCTGATTCCTGCTGCCGCTAGCATCGCGGCGACCGGGCCGACCCAGTCCTCGACAACCCCCTCCAGCAGGGGCTTTGCCCACTGGCGGCCCTGGAGCGCCTGCCCGTAGACCTCGAAGAACAGCCGCTCCTGAGGCGCCAGTTCCGGACTGCGCAGGTGCTTCCAGAAACGGTCAGCGAGCTCTCCGGGTACCTCGGTGGACTCCGCCACGATTTCGCTCAGGGCGTCGCGCTGGCGCGCCTCGACCGCCCGGATAACGTCGACGAGCAGCCCCTCCCGTGACCCGAAGTGGTGAATCAGCATGCGGTGGCTGGTCCCGGCCGCCTCGGCGATGGCACGCAGGCTTCTGTCGGCGATTCCCCCGGCCAGCGCCACGTCGGCTACTGCTTCCAGGAGCCTCTCTTTCGGGGTTGTGCTCGGCATGTACCAGATGGTACATCAGTAGTTATGGAACATCACGTGACGACGGCTGCCGACGCGTCGCCCGACCAGGTGTGGGCTTTGTTCGTCGACGTGGAACGCTGGCCCGAGATGACCAAGAGCGTCAGCGCCGCGCGCCGAGTGGACGAAGGGCCCTTGCACGTTGGCAGCGAAGCAATCATCGAACAGCCCCGCCTGCCTAAAGCCCGCTGGCGGGTAACGGACCTGGCGCCCGGCCACTCCTTCACCTGGGAGACGAGTTCCCCCGGGATAACCACTGTTGGCGGCCACATCGTGGACCGAGACGGTCAGGGTTCGAGGATCACTCTGACCCTCCGCATGCACGGCCCCCTTGCCCGGCTGTTGTATGCGTTCACAAGCCGGCTTTCCCGCCGTTACCTCGCGATGGAGATAGAGGGTTTTCGCCGGACCGCCGAGTCGGCAGGGGGCACCTCCACAGGCACGTCTTAAGTGCCCACCACCTGCGGACCGGCCAGCCCGCTCAGGCGGGGGATTATGCGCCAGCCGCTGGCAGGCTGCCAGCCGCTCGCCTGGGCGCCAGCATCGGACTCGAGGCGACCCAGTCGATCGATGCGGGCAGATGCAATTCAAAAGTCGAGCCCTGGCCGACCTCACTGTGGACACGAACTGAGCCGCCGTGAGCTTCCGCTATCGCCTTGACGAGCGCCAGTCCGAGGCCGAAGCGAACCGTCCGCTCTCGGCCAGAGTCGATCCTGGAGAATCGGCCGAAGATTCGCCCGAGCTCGGCAGCCGGGATCCCGCTCCCTGAGTCGCTCACGGCGAGAACCACATTCTCGCCCTCGCGCCGGGCGCTCAGCTCGATCCGACCGTCGGTTTCGGTGTGGCTGACGGCGTTCTCGATGAGGGCGTCCAGGGCGATGGTCAGCCGGTCGCCGTCTGCTGGCACCGTTCCCTCCGCCAGTGTGCCGAGGCTCCATTGCCGCGGAATGTGCCGCCACCGTAGGAGGGTCTCGAGCACAACGTCCGCGATATCCAGAGGAGCAGTGCTAAGGAAGTCCGGGCCATCCGACGCGGCAAGCAGCAGCATCCGGCTCGTCAGCCGGCGCATCCGGAGCAGTTCGTCCACGGCTACGCGCGCGTCCCTGACGATGGCCTGATCAGTCGCAGCCTGCTCGATCAGCTCCGCGTGACCGAGGGCAATGGTGATCGGAGTTCCCAGCTCGTGGGAGGCGTCCTGGAGAAACTTACGCTGCTGCTCCAGCAGGAGCATGTTGTGCTCCGAGACTCGCCTCATGTCCTCCAAGGCCGCAATGCGCCTGCGGGAGTGCCAGACCATCACCACGAACATCATGGCGAGCAACGGGACCTCAGCCAGATAGTCGGCGTCCTGCTTCCCCCTGAGGACTTGCCAGCCGATCAAGCCGCCGGTGGCGATGGTCACCGTCAGTACCGTGACAAGCGTTGAGCCGAGGTGCCACAAGCGAAAACCATAGATTGCCGTCAAGCTCACCCAGATGATGAGGAACGGGACGGTCTGCCAGCCGGGGAGCAGGCGCATTGCCAGCAGATTCAGCCCGATGAACCCAATCCAGGCAATATCCACCCAGGAGGTCCTCGCCATACGAAGAAGCCGGTCACCGCGCATCAGGCCAGCCCTCCCTTGCGCATATAGCTGAGGCCCACGCGGCCACTCGCTCGGCATGCAGCCTTCCACATGGCATCCGTCGCGGGAAGCGCCATGCGAATTATAGCGACCGCAGGACAATTCGGATGGATGAAGCTGGGAGCCGCATATCACGCAGAGATGGACATGCGAGGACCAGCAGCACGCATGCCCGCGGCAGAGGGCGCAACCGCAGCCCGACCAGGTCGCGTGAACGCGGTGGAGCAACGCCGGGCAGGGCTGCGAGATCCGGCAGCTAGCCCCGCAGGCTGGAGAGAGCCACCACGATGGCGAGGATCACGGTGAGCACGACGACGGCAATAAGCACAGCGCCCATGTCCTTCGCGCCAGCCAAGCTGGCCGACATCGCCTGACGGCGCGTCTCGCCGGGCTTTGGCTTGCGCCGCTGAGGGCTGCGTGGCGGAGGAGGCATGAACCCGAACCCCAGCAATTGTCCTCCACACTGCCGCCGGTCCCGGCGGTGGTCCACGCCACGTGTCGGGTGGCGAGTGGTCGCTTGGTTAGGGGGTGAACTGCTTCCAGTGTCCCTCGGAGACGACTTCGACGTTGCCGTCGGCCACCTTGATGGCGGTCTGATAGTCGATCGCGTAGCTCGGCACCGGCATGCTGGCGGCCCATTTTTCTGCCTCGGCCATCGAATTTCCCGGCATGTTCTCAGCATCCAGGTGCGGGAAGATCGCGAAATCGACCACTCCCAGCGTTTTGTCGCTGTCGGCCCGGCTCCAGCTGACGAAGTCCGCCCCGATGCTGGGGGTCATCACCATGCTCCCGGCGCTCAGTCCCACCCAGACCGCGTGCAGCGACGGCAGGAGGTCTGCCACTCCGGACTGCCGCATCCAGTAGCACAGATAGGTGGCATCGCCCCCTCCCACCAGCAGGACGTCTGTCTCCTTGAGCAGGGGGACCCAGTGCTCTTCATCGATGCTGGGCAGCGCGGTGAGTTCGAGCACTCCCATGGACTTCCAGCCCAGTTCGCACATGGGGGCGGGGTCTCGTCCGGTGATCAGGCGCCATGCGGCCGCAGGGCCCGCACGGGGGTGCCCGTATGTCGCGGTGGGAATGCAGAGGGCGCTGGACTCGGCGATCGGCTTGCCCAGCAGGTCGAGCAGCGCGTCGTGGATGCTCGCGTTCGTGATGCCTGAGTCCGTGAGGAGAAGCCTCATAATGCCTTTCCCTGGTCATAACGTCGCCTATTCGAACCGTGCGACCTTATGACTACTGGGCCGGATCCGGCAAATGGTCAAGCAGGTGCTAAACTATCGCGCCTCGGTGTTGTCGTTGCCGTGGTGAGGCGGAGCTGGGTGCAGTTTCGGCCCGCGCAAGCTTGGCGCAGTAACGCCGCCGGTGGCCTGGGTGGAGCGCCGATCCCAGGCCCCCGACGGCTGGCTGCGTGTCGGTTACTGTCCGCTCATCCGCCAGGCGAAGGCCAGTGGTGAAGCGGCAGTGAGGTCGATGGCCGGCTCCGTGTTTGAGTAGGACTGCATGTTGTCCCGGAATTCGGCGCTGGACGAGTTGAAGGCCGCGAAGGTGTCCACGCCATTCGCCGGGCATGCGATCATTCCGCTGACCGATCCCTTAGTGGCCGCCGAGTTCGGCCCCTCGACGGCAGCGCCCGCCAGGACCGTCCCGGTCCCGTTTAGGGATCCGGCGAGGTTGGCCACCTGGTGCTGCAGGCAGTCCGGGAACTTCGCGCCATCACCGACGATGAATGAGAGGCCCCACCCGTTGGCACCCAGAATGTTACCGAGCCATTCGTCAGCATAGGCGGCGTAAGTGGTCGTGCCGGTCAGGTGGTCATACTCACTCGCCATGACCGACAAGCCCGCACCGTGTGAAGTGGTGTCGTAGGTGTTCCACGGGAAGCCAAAGCCGAACGGGTCCTTGCCCGACTGCGCCACCGCCTTGTCGAGCTGTTTTTTCAGGTCGGCGATAAGGGCAGCTGGCGTGGTCGCGAGTCCGGACGGGTTCCCGGCCTGGTTGATGGCGTTGGCGAGCTCGTAGTGAGCGACACCCGACACGTCATAGAGGTTGAGGCTGTCGGCAGCGTCGTTGGGGCCGGTGATGTAGGCATTCGCCCACTGGGCTGCTAGGGGCAGGTAGTACATCGGGTCGGTGTGCGGGAGTCCGGCCGGTGGCGTCGCCGCAGCGAGGGCCTTGTAGAGCTCGGTCGCGCCGAGTTCCATGTCGTCGCGCCATTCGACCTCCGGGTAGAAGCTGTAGGGGATGGCGGTCAGCAGGTTCCCGGTCCAGGCAGTGTTCGCGAGACCGTAGACGTCCTCGGCATCTTGCAGGCAGGTGTCTGCGTAGGTGGGATCGCTGACCCGGAATACCTGGTAGCACTCGGCGAACGCGGCCGTATCCCTGCCCGCAATGTTGGGGCTGATCAGCGCGCCAGGAGCGCCGGCCCTGAATACCGGCCGGTTGCGGATGTAGCGGTACAGCGAACTGGTGCCGCCATACGTGTCGTCGGCTTGGGGCAGCCGCCAGATGTCGTGGTCGCTGATTGTCTTGGCGTTGCCGGCGCCGATGCCGACCTGGTAATACATCGTCTTTGTGGAGTCGTTCCACATCTTCAGCAGCCAGTCGGTGCCGAATTTCGCCTCCGTGGTGAAACCGGCTGAAGCCTGACTCGGGAAGTCACGCGCGAGCAAGAGCATCAGGTCGACCGTGTAACTCGTGGTCTCCACGAACTTCAGGTAGTCACCGGCGTCCCACCACCCGCCGGAAGCGTCCATCGATATCCCGAGCGAGGTCAGGCTGCCAGAGAACCCTCCGGTCGAGGCCTTGTAGCTCGGGGTCAGGTAAGTCATCGCGTTTTCGTCGTTGAGGTGTGCCGGTGCCGTGCGCAGCGCCGACGGGATGTAGTTCGGGCCGTCCCGCTCGTCCTGGTAGAAAGACAGCGCGTTCGCCATCGCGCCGGCGTAGATGTTCTGCGCTGTGTCGATGCGGAACGACGGCGAGCTCGCCGCGACCGGGCCGGTCACTGAGATCGTGTAGGTCCCCGGTGCCGTGACGGAGCCGAAGTCGAGCGCGTAGACGTCCGGATAGCTTGAACTCCACGAGCCGAGATTCGCGCCGATCGGACCGGAGTAGACCGAGATCCCCGACGAGTTGATGACCGAAAACGCCGCCCCGGTCTCTGCGGTCGACGCCATCAGGTACGCACGTTTCGCCGTGGCGGAGTAGCCGAGCTGATTGATCCTGATGTAGGCAGTGCCGGTGGCTGCGTGTGCCAGATTCGGCAGCGCCACGGCAAGAAGCGGAATCGCAACCACGGTTCCGAGCAGGGCAGAAACGGCGCGGCGCATTGGCAGCTCCAATCGGCTAGCCGGTGAACGGCGCGAGCAGGTGGCTGAAGTCCCAGGTGTTCTGGGTGATGCCGGAGCACGTGTTGCTGTCGACGCTGCCGGGGCAGCCGCCGTTGTCGCGCTGGATGGCCCAGATGGAGAGCAGGT
>Ga0210393_10002213_pt1 | contig 16155 bp, 10 predicted proteins | sample IncBWC27OmetaG_FD_160068 | JGI IMG/M metagenome (GOLD analysis project Ga0210393, IMG submission 160068) | Forest soil microbial communities from Barre Woods Harvard Forest LTER site, Petersham, Massachusetts, United States - Inc-BW-C-27-O ... | reverse complement strand
CTGCTCAGCGGTCAGGGGTCTGCCGTTTGCGTGTTGGAGGTAGCCCCGGCGGGGTGCCTGATCCATCAACGCGAGCATGTCGATCCAGAGGCCACGCGCCTCCAACGACACGCTTCGCCCGGCGGCATCAGCCAGCCAGTGCGAGAAAAACCACTTCGTCAAAAGTTGCGGCTTCCCGGCCACGAAGAACCTGCATTCAAAAGTAAGCGGGGCATCGTGTGCCATTGGTCAATGCGACCTTGCGGCAACAGCACCCTCCGCGCTTCCGAAAAAATAGACCTTTCTCGATCGTACGACGGCGGGCCAAACGCGGGCACCCCGGTTTTCTACGCGCGTAGAAACAACCTGAGAACTGGCGGCCGGTGAATGGGGGAGGAGCAACCGGCTTGTCGAGTGGCCGACGACTTGGGCCGCTCTCGTCCCCCGCTGAAGTCACGGCTGAGCGAGCTCAGCCGTGGCACCCGACCTCATCTGAAATCCTGGACAACCTCAACAAGTTGTCCGCGCCCGCTTGCAGCATGGAACGCGATCGTTACGACTTCGGCTTCTGGATCGCGCCGTCGACGGGGCTCTTGGCCCCTTCGGTGTATTTGGCGCCGATCAGCGCGTAGGTCTTTTCCGCGCGCTCTTTGAGACGTTTGATCGCGGCGGGGAAATCTTCGTCCTTGACGTTGTCGTCGCAGAAGCTACAGCAACTCTCGAAGGTGTAACCGAGCTTCTTCCACTGCGTCATGCCGCCTGCCGAGACTTGGTCGGTGACCGGGCACCAAACCGGGCTCATGGCCTGCATGAAGTTGTTCACAAACCGCTGCTTCTCGGCTGCCTTCGCGTACTTTTCCGGATCTTTGAGGAATTTCTCGCGCGCGTCGGGCTTGCTGCCGCGATACGTCACCCCCTTGTACACCCACGTCGGGAGCTTGGGATCGGACGCGGTGAGGTAAACGGGGCAGAGGTCGATCGGCTTCTGCTTCTCCGGAATCTTCACCTTTTCCAAGATCACCGCGTTGGCGGGCAATTGCGCGAAAGCCGACAGCGGCAGGCAGAACACGAGCCCGATGGCGAGAAACGAGCGACGGCACGTCATGTCAGAACCCTATTCAAGATGGTGCTTTTTCCCACCTTACCTGATCGGCTGAGCATTCCCAAGCGCGGTCTTGGAACGCCGGTTGCATTGTTAGCAAGCCGGCGGTCGAGACGCGGTGCTCCATCGGGCCGCTCGAGCTCGCGTGGTCCGCCTCTCGCGAGCCCCCAGGCTTGCGCCCGCAGGCTTTGCGATGCGACCGGTTTTCTCTTGGAGGTCAAAAGCAATGATTCAACCCACGACTGATCACGGCCAGGAGTTGCCGATTCCCCAATCCCGAGTCATCGGCTTTGTCGACACGAATGAAAAACTTCAGCTCATTGCCCAGGCCCTGAGCCAAGCGGGATTTCCCGAATCGAAGATCAAATCGCTGCACGGACCCGACGGCATCCAAATGTTGGAAGGCCTGCGTAAGGTCGCGTTTTTTGGCGACTTCGAACGGGCCGTCGTCGACTTCGGCATTCAGGAATTGCGGAACGGCCATTACTCGATGAACGTGGCCGTCAAAGATCGGGACGAAGCGCTCCGCGTGACGAGCATCGCCGAGGCCAACGGTGGGCATTCATTCACGTACTTCGGGAAGTGGGTGAACGAGCAATTGACCAAATAACTTGGCCGCGCAGCTGCCAGCGTGACCGACAAGCGACCGAACGAACTCTGACACATCCCGCGCGCGTCAGTGGGAAGACACGGAGTGCGTGGCGGGCTGCACAATCGGCGGCCGCTCGGCCAGGTAGTCCTGCAATCGTTCGGTGGCGCGGCGAATCACATAGAAGAATAGCGGCGTCAAGAAGATTCCGAACAGCGTCACGCCGAGCATGCCGAAGAAGACGGCCGTGCCCAGAGTGCGGCGCATTTCCGCGCCGGCGCCTTCGGCGATCATCAACGGCACGACGCCCAGCACGAAGGCGAACGAGGTCATCACGATCGGCCGCAGCCGTAATTCGCACGCCTTCAGCGTGGCTTCCCCGGCGGAATGCCCGTGCTCGGTTTCCGACTTGGCGAATTCGACGATCAGAATGGCGTTCTTGCAGGCCAGCCCGATCAACACGACGAAGCCGACTTGCGTGAAGATGTTGATGTCGAGGTGCGCGAACAGCACACCGGCGACCGAACAGAGCAGGCACATCGGCACGACGAGAATCACCGCCAGCGGCAGTGACCAGCTCTCGTACTGGGCGGCCAACACCAAGAAGACGAGCACCACCGCCAGCAGGAACACGAGCATTGCCGTGTTGCCCGTTTCGAGCTGTAAGAAAGCCAACTCGGTCCATTCGGCCCTCATCATCCGCGGCAAGTCACCCTGCGCGGCGGCTTCCGCCCGCTCGATCGCTTGACCCGAGCTCACCCCCGCGCCGGGCGCGAGGTTGATCGCGGCCGAGGGATACATGTTGTAGCGCATGACCATGACGGGGCCGGTCGTTTCGCGAATCCCCACCATCGTCGCGAGCGGGACCATGTTTCCCGCACCGTTGCGAATCTTGATCTGCTTGATGTCTTCGATCTGACTGCGGAAATCGGGCATCGCCTGCACATTGACCTGCCAGGTGCGGCCAAACCGGTTGAAATCGTTGACGTAGAGCGAGCCGAGATAAACCTGCAGGGTGTTGAAGACCTCAGTGATCGAGACGCCCATGGTTTTGGCCGCCTCGCGATCGATGTCGAGATACAACCAGGGCGTGTTCGCGCGAAAACTCGTAAAGACATCCTGCAGGCCTGGGGTGTTTTTCCCGGCTTCGACCACGCTGTCGGCCGACGTCTGGAGCGCTTCGAGACCCGTGTCGCCGCGGTCTTCCACCATCAGCTTGAATCCGCCGGCCGTGCCCAGTCCGTCGATGGGCGGCGCGCTAAACACGTTGATCAGTCCCCCCGAAATCTCCGCATTGAGGGCGGCCGAAAGTCGGCTGGCAATCACGGTATCGGGAAGACCCTGAGCGACTCGGGAATGAAAATCGTCCAGCATCAAATACATCGCGCCGAAGTTGGGGGCGTTGGCATTGAGCAGAATCGATTGGCCGGCAATCGCCACGGTGTGTTTGATGCCCGGAGTCTTGTCGGCGATCTCCTCGATTCGCTCCATCACTTTTTGCGTGCGCTGCACGGAAGCCGAATCGGGAAGTTGAACGTTGACCAGCAGGTAACCTTTGTCCTGTGGGGGAATGAATCCTTTGGGCGTCGCCTGAAAGCTGCCGTACGTCAAAACCAACAGGCCGCCATAGATCACCAGGGCGATCACACTGACGCGAAGCAGGCCGCCGACGGCACGGGTGTAGACGGCGGCTGTGCGATCGAAGCCACGGTTAAACGCGCGGAAGGCCCGAGCGAGGATGCGATTGGCCGGTCGACCGAAAACCGCTCCCACGGCAAATCCTATCGCGATGGCGATGGCCATCGGTACCCAATTCTCGGTGTCCCCCCAACCAAAGCGCGTCGAAAGATCCCAACCCAATAGCGCTCCAATCAGCGGGAAGCCGAACCAGGGCAACGGCAGGGCGGTTTCTTTGTCCTGCGTTCGCAACAGCAGGGCGGTGAGCGCGGGACTGAGCGTGAGCGAATTGAACGCAGAAATCGCAGTGGAGACGGCAATCGTCAAAGCAAACTGCCGGAAGAACTGACCCGTGATTCCGGTGATGAACGTACAGGGAATGAACACGGCGCTCAGCACCAATCCGACGGCAATGACCGGTCCGGACACCATTTCCATCGCGCGGATCGTCGCTTCGCGCGGCGGCAAACCGTGCTCGATCTGCCGCTCGACGGCCTCGACGACGACAATCGCGTCGTCCACCACGATGCCAATCGCCAGCACCAAGCCGAACAACGTCAGATTGTTGAGACTGAATCCCATGGCAGCCATGACCGCAAACGTGCCGACGATCGCCACGGGCACGGCGACCAGCGGAATGATGGCCGACCGCCAATTCTGCAGAAACAGTAACACGACGACCGCGACGAGGATGACCGCGTCACGCAGCGTCATGAAAACTTCGCGAATCGACTCTTTGATGAACGGAGCCGTGTCGTAAACGATCGCGTAGTCGAGCCCGGCGGGAAAGCGGGCCTTGAGTTCTTGCATCTTGTTTTTGACGGATTGCGAAACATCCAGCGCGTTAGAACCGGGGAGCTGATAGATCGAGAGCGCGACCGACGATTTGCCGTCGAGGGTGCACGTCTGATCGTAAGCCAGTGCCCCCAGCTCGATCTGGGCCACGTCGCGCACGCGGACCAGCGCGCCGGTCGCATCGGTCTTGAGAATCATGTCGGCAAACTGCTCGACGTCGACGAGCCGGCCCATCGTTGTGATGGTCAATTGCGTGATCTGGCCGGGAGCGACGGGAGCTTGTCCGATTTGTCCGGCGGCCACTTGCGTGTTCTGCTGCTGGATGGCTGTCACGATGTCTTGGGCCGTCAGATTGCGGTAGGCCATCTTCCGGGGGTCGAGCCACAGCCGCATGCTGTAGTCGCGTTGGCCGACGTAGGTGATGTCGCCCACGCCAGGGAGCCGCGACAGCTCGCCGTTGAGCTGAATCGTCGCGTAGTTGCTGAGGTACAAGTTGTCCCGGCGGCCGTCCGGCGAGAACAAATTCACGATCATCAGCACGCTGGGCGACTTTTTCTTCACCGAGACGCCGCGGCGTTTGACGAGGTCGGGCAGAATCGGGTCAGCCAGCGAGACTCGGTTTTCGACGAGCACCTGGGCCATGTTCAGGTCAACGCCGTTCTTGAACGTCACCGTCAGCGTGTAGGTGCCGTCGTTGGTGCACTGCGACGACATATACAGCATGTTCTCGACGCCGTTGACCTGTTGCTCGATCGGCGAGGCAACCGTGTCGGCCACTACTTGGGCGTTCGCACCGGGATAAACGGCCGAAACCTCGACCGTCGGCGGCGTGATATCCGGGTATTGCGCGACCGGCAGCGTCAGCAAGGCGATCCCGCCCGCCAGCGTGATGATGATCGACAACACGGAGGCGAAGATCGGCCGGTTAATGAAGAACGTCGAAAACACGCAGTGCTCCCAAAATCAGCCGACCAGACGCTCGACATCGGGCTCTTCGTCAACCTGGCCCGCGATCTCGAGATTCGCAGTGCGCTTCTCAGACCCGACCCGCGGCGGATCTGCCTCCAACGTGCCGTGCCCGTTCGAACCGTGGCCATTGGTTTGGGCGATCCGCAGCCTGACACGTCGGCGGGCGACCATCCGTGACCAAGTCTCCGCGAACGATGAGCGAACCGGCCGCAACGACACGAGCGCCAGCGACAACTGGTTGAACCGCCGCACAAACACCGACTGGAATACGTGCGCGTCGCCCAGCCAGTCGATGGCGTAGAAGAAGACCGGCGTCAGCAGCAGGCCGAACACCGTCACGCCGAGCATGCCGCTGAAGACGGCCGTCCCCAGCGTTTGACGCATCTCGGCACCGGCTCCTCGTGAAACGATGAGTGGCAGCACGCCCAGAATGAACGCCAGCGACGTCATCACAATGGGTCGCAACCGCAGCCGGCAGGCCTCGAGCGTCGCCTCTCGGCGATGAGAGCCGGAACGCCGCTGCACCTTGGCAAATTCGACGATCAAAATCGCGTTCTTACTCGCCAATCCGACGAGCACGACGAACCCGATTCGCGTGAAGATGTTGATGTCCATCGCGGCAATCTTGACGCCGATCACCGCACTCAACAGGCACATCGGTACGACGAGGATTACTGCCAACGGCAGCGACCAACTCTCGTATTGGGCCGCAAGCACCAGGAACACCATCACCACGGCAAAGGCGAAGATCAGCATGGCCGTATCGCCGGCAATGACTTCCAGGTAAGACATGTCGCTCCATTCGAACGCCATGTTCCCGGACAACTCGTGATTGGCCAAGCCGGCCAAAACGTCGATCGCTTGTCCCGAACTCATTCCGGGCCCAGCGACGCCGTTGATCGACGCGGCGGGATACATGTTGTAGCGCGTGAGGACCAGCGGTCCGTTCGTCTCCTGGATGCTCGCGAGCGATCCGATGGGAACAATCGTGCCTCGCATGCTGGGAACGGTCATCGGAATCAGTTGTTCGATCTGGGCACGGAACTGCTGATCGGCCTGCACGTTGACCTGCCAGGTTCGCCCGAACAGGTTAAAGTCGTTGACGTAGAGCGAGCCCAAGAAGATCGACATGGTGTCGGCATAACTCTGCAGCGTCACGCCCTTGGCCATCGTCTCGCGGGCATCGGCTTCGACGTGGATCTGCGGGACGTTGGCGCGAAACACCGACGACAGTCCCATCAGTCCGGGCGTCGCGTTGCCGGCTTTGACCAGGTGCTCGGTCTCTTCCTGCAGGAACTTGGGGCCCATGTCGCCGCGATCTTCGACCATCATCGTGAAACCGCCGGCACGACCGGCACCGCGAACGGGCGGCGGGCCGAACACGAAGATCTGAGCCTCCTGAATCTGTGCCGCTCCCGCCCGGACCTGATTGGCGATCGAGTCGGCCGAGCGCACTGCGTCGCGGCGGTCGGCGTAGTCGTCGAGATTGACAAACATCGATCCGAAGTTGGAGCCAAAGGCGTTGAGCACGAACGACTGCCCGCACACGCCGGTCACGTGCTTGACGCCCGGAATCCCTCGCGCGACGTCGACCAGGCGGGCCATCACTTCTTCGGTCCGCTCCTTAGACGCAGCATCGGGAAGTTGGACGCTGCACAACAGGTAACCCATGTCTTGCAGCGGAATGAAGCCTTTGGGCGTCGACTCGATGCTCCAATACGTCACTCCCAACAAACCTACGTAGACCACCAGCACGATCGTGGTGACCCGCAGCAATCCGCCGACGACGCCCGTGTACATGCGGGTCGCCCACGCGAAAGTCCAGTTGAATAAGTCGAAAAACCCGCGCAGCCCCCGATTCAAAAACGGTCCCACAACCCAGCCGACGAGGCCGCAGACGACGGCCGACGCGACTTGAACGACCATCGGCAAAGAGTCGATCAACCTCGGTCCGTACGAGGCAGGAAACCAAGCCGTGATCCAAGTTGTCAGAACAGGTTGCACCGGCGGCAGCGTCCACGCGGCGAGATAGAACCAGCCCCAGGCTCCTGCACCGACGACGTATGCCAGTCGCGGCAAGGGGGGAGCCGTTCCCTTATCGTGCGACCGCAAGAGTAGGGCCGTCAGCGCAGGACTCAGCGTGAGCGAATTGAAAGCGGAGATGATGGTCGAGACAGCGATCGTCACCGCGAACTGGCGAAAGAATGCCCCGGTGATTCCCGAAATAAAGGCGCAGGGGACGAACACGGCACTCAGCACCAGACCGACGGCGATCACCGGCCCCGAGACCTGGTCCATCGCGCGAATGGTGGCGTCGCGCGGAGACAATCCGTGCTCGATATGGTGCTCCACGGCCTCGACGACGACGATCGCATCGTCGACGACAATGCCAATGGCCAGCACCAATCCGAAGAGCGTGAGATTGTTGAGACTGAAACCAAAGAGGAGCATGGCCGCAAACGTGCCGACGATGGCGACGGGCACGGCCACCAGCGGGATCAGCGACGATCGCCAGTTCTGCAGGAACAAGAGCACGACCACCGCGACGAGAATGATCGCATCGCGGAGCGTCTTGACCACTTCGCGAATCGACTCGCGGGTGTAAGGCGTCGTGTCGAATCCGATTTCGTAAGTCAGCCCTTCGGGGAACGTCTTCTTGAGTTCCTCCATCTTCGCGATGACGCGGTCATGCGTATCGAGCGCGTTCGCGTCGGGCATCTGGAAGATGGCGAGGAAGATCGTTTCTTTACCGTCGAGCCGCGTGCTGACGTCTTCGTTCTTGGCACCCAGCACGACCCGCGCGACGTCCTTGAGTCGCGTCAACCGGCCATCGGGGGAGTGTTTGACGATGATGTTGCCAAACTGCTCCGGTTCGGTGAGTCGGCCGAGCGTCGTCAGCGTGACTTGCGTTTCCTGTCCGGCAACGGCAGGTTGCTGACCGACGGAGCCCGTCGCGACTGGCGCATTTTGCTCGCGCAGCGCATTGGCAATGTCGGAAGCGGCCAGGCCGCGGGACGCCATCTTGTGGGGATCGACCCAGACCCGCATGCTGTAGTCGCGCTGCCCAAACAAGAAGATGTCGCCGACGCCCTCGACGCGCGACAGCTCGTCCTTCACTTGCAGCACGGCATAATTGCTGACGAACAACTGATCGTAGCGGTTGTCCGGCGACAGGATGGCGATACCGCACAAGATGTCGGGCGACCGTTTGATCGTGGTCACGCCGGTCTGCTTGATCACGTCGGGAAGTTGGGGCACCGCCAGGCTGACGCGGTTTTGCACTAGCACTTGGGCCAGGTTCAAGTTGAAACCTTGCCGGAACGTGACAGTCAGGTTGTACGAACCGTCGTTCGCGCACTGGGATGACATGTACATCATCCCCTCGACTCCGTTCACCTGCTGCTCGATGGGGGCCGCGATCGACTCGGCCACGTCTTTGGCGCTGGCACCGGGATAGGTACACGTGACCTGCACGGTGGGCGGCGTGACCGGCGGAAACTGCGCCAACCCCAGGTTGAACACCGAGATCCCGCCAGCCAGCGTGATCACGATCGACAGCACGGAGGCGAAGATCGGTCGACTGATGAAAAACCGCGAGATCACCGGCTCTACCTGGTTGAATCGATGTGGTGTCTAAACCCGCGGACGCATCCCGCACAGTTGGTCCGCAGGATCGACCGGAACCTCAGTTGCCCGCAGCGACAGATCTCCAACGCTCGGTTATTTGCCCGCCGGCTGTCCCGCCTCCGGCTTGCCAGTCTCAGTTGGACCAGTCTCAGTTGGATCCGTGCCCCTCGGCTCAGGCATCTTTGGGCCACCGTCTTTGGGAGCAGCGACTTTGATTTCACCGGACTTGGTCTCACTGATCTTGGGATCAGCCACCTTCGTCCCAGTGATCTTGGTCGCACTGGGACGCATGGGCATTTCGCCCACCTTCGGCTCGACCACGGTGTTCGGCTGGACGCGCTGCAGTCCGATCACCACAACTTTGTCGGTCTTGGATAGACCCGATTCAATGACTCGTAAACCGTCATAGAGCCGGCCGACTTTCACCGGCCGATAGATGGCTTCCTTCTTGTCGTTGACGACATAGACGAATTTCTGACCCTGGTCGCTGCCGAGCGCTTGTTCCGTCACCAGGATCACGCGGCGCGGCGCACCGAGGGGCAAATGACAGCGAACGAAGAGGCCGGGCGTCAGCATCCCGTCTGTATTGGTGATGTTCGCACGCAAGCGTAACGTCCCGGTTCCCGGGTCGACCTTGTTGTCCATGAAGTTAACGCTGCCCGGGCGGGGGAAACTTGGTTCGTCCGCCAACCCGACAAAGATCGGGAACGCCGTCTCTTGGACATTCTTGAGTTGTCCCGACTGGATCTGGCGCCGCACCAGCAACAAGGTTCGCTCGTCGATGTCGAAATAAACGTACATCGGATCGACCGAAACGATAGTCGTCAGCAGAGTGCCGCCGTTCTGACCCGACTGCACGACGTTGCCTTCAGTAACTTCGTAGCGGCTGACGCGTCCGCTGATGGGAGCCTCGATCCGCGTGAAGTCGAGATCGAGCTGTTTCGTCTCGAGGTCGGCGGTGTCGGCCATCAAAGCCGCTTGCATCCCTTCGCGGTCCGCGAGCGCCTTATCGAGATCTTCCTGGCTGGCTGCGCCGCGCTGACGCAGCTGTTGGATTCGTTTGTACGTTTCGCTGTTGTGCGTCAGCTGGGCTTGATCCTGCGCGATCTTGGATTTGGCTTGATTGACGAGCGCCTGGTAGGGCCGCGGATCAATCTGAAACAGCAGTTGGCCCTTCTTGACGAGCGCTCCCTCGGTGAAGTTCACGCTCTGCAAAAAGCCCCAGACGCGGGCCCGCACGTCAACACTCTTGACGGGAGCCGTCTGCCCGGTGAAGTCGACATAGTCGGCAACCTCCTGCTCGAGCGGGTACGCGACGGTCACGGCCGGAGGACCCGGTGGCGGAGGCCCGGCCGGCGCATGTGTGCAACCGGCTAGCAGCACCCCGCAAAGGAGTGCAGCCGCCAATCCAGCAACTGACGAGTAGCCACTTACCAACCGACCGGTCATGGTTGACTCTCAATCAATTCGAGGGCGCGAGGGTTGTAGTGATGGCGGATCGCCTCGTCCTTGACCCCCATCCCCCGCAGCGCGAACCAAACGACTTGCTCGACCAGATTTCTCCGGCTCATTCCGTAGTCGACAACCGGCTGCGGCGGAAGCAAAGCCATCATCGCCATGCATCCCAGATGTTGCGTGAGCCAGCCGGCCAGTGTCGTACACACGGGATTGGCCGACGCGTCTCCCGCAACGACAGCGGCTTTGAGACATTCATCAATCTTCGGCACCCAAACCGTTGATACGCGCCGTAACAGAAGTCGCGCGTATTCGCCGTCCTGTGCCAAACTGCGAAGCATGAGCCGCGTTTGGATTGCCGGTTCATCCTCAGCGACCGTCCAACCTTCGATCAGCAGGTGGGTCAAAAAATGCACCAAGAGCACGAGCGTAGAAACCGAGGGCTCGAGTTGCTGAATGCGTTCCAGGCGTCCCAGGTCCTGTTCGTTCAGCGAAAGCTTCATCGCCGAGAACAAGGCTTCCTTGTTTGGGAAGTGCTTGAACAGCAACGCTTCAGAGACCCCAGCCGCGTCCGCGAGTTCGCGCGTCGTCGTCCCGTCGAAGCCTTTTGCCGCAAAGACCCGCCGCACCGCGCGCAAGATGGCTGTGCGTCGTTCTTCGCAGGAGAGCTTCTGACCGGACCTTGGCCCGCGCGCGGCGTCGGTGCTCATTATGTAAGTGTATGCTCACTTAGGCCTGACTGGCAACCGGGATTCTAGGTTTAAGGCGGAAGAAAAGCAGCCCGAAGTTTGGACCGGGGCTTGCTCTAAGTGGCCTGGGAGCCTTGGGAAAGTGTCAATTCCCGGGAATTCGACGAATCAAACTCAACCGGTCCAGGAGGAACTACCTATGATTCGTAAATTAGCGTCCGGAAAATACCGGCTCTATTCGCGTAAGCTCAATCCCGCCAATGGGAAGCGCAGAAATCTCGGGACGTTTAACCCCCGAGCGGCCGCGGAAAAGCACGAACGAGTCGTGCAGTATTTCAAGCACCACTAGGGCAGGGGCGCCCTGGCGCAGCCAGACGAGGCGACGGGCTGGACTCACCTAGCGGTCACCCGACGCGGACCCTATCGCGGGGTGTGGTCGGGGGCGGCTGACTTGGCTTCCACATCAATGATGTGGGCAGTCGGGCGGGTGAAATCAATCACCAGTTGCTCAGGCGTGACTGACTGGGCCACGTTTCCGGCACGGTCTGTCACCGTCAGGCGGACGAAGACCTTGCCGGGCAGGCCCGGATCGATCGACCAAATGTAACGCCCCGTGTTGGGTTGGTTCTCGCCGATCTTCTGCCACGGCCCCGCCTTCTCGGCGGCATATTCCAGTTGGACCGGGGTGGGGCCAAAGTCGGCGTCTTCCGCCGTCCAGCGCAGCAAGACCTTGTTGTGAGATTTCCCGCGGCCAATCTGCGGCGGCAACAACTGTGCGGTGGGCGGAGTTTTGTCGACCAGCACCACGATCGACGGCTTGTCCCCCGGGTGCGGAGGATCGTCGCCGATGCCCGCGCCGTTGCGAACTCGCAACTCGAATCCATAGGTCCCATCGGCCGGAACGCTGACGGCGAACGGACTCTTGTTGTCCGGATCGCTGCCGTAACGGTACCACTTGTGGCCGCCGTCGGTCGTGATGAACAGTTCGACCTTGCCCAGTCCCGAAGGGCCCAAGTCGTCGATGCGATAGCCAATCTGAAAATCGCAGCGATTCACCACGATCGTGCGCGGCTCGTCGTCCTTTGGCGCAGCGGGAGTCGCGGGAGCCGTCGATTTCGCCTCTGCGAATTCATCGTCGCCGCCAGTCGGCGGAGACGACTCAGCGCTCTGCGGCTTTTGCACGATGGCCGGTCGCTTCGAAGGCGAATCTGACACGAGATCGTTGTGAAATTTGGGCTGAATGTTCGGCCCCGACTTATCGCTCTTGTCCTCGACGAAGAAGTCGCGATCGGAGGAAAGTCGGCTCTCCGGCGATTCGGCGTGGCTCGGATTCGTGGGCTTCGACGAGGCGGCCATCGGCTTTGCAGTGTCGGTTGACGAGTGCGTATCGACGCCCGAGTTTTCCGCAGGATTCTGCGCCGTCGTTTCGCGTGCCGGAGCATCGGCCATCGAAGCGTCGCTGGCCTTCGCGACCGGAGCGTGATATTCCGTTTCGCTTCCCTTCTTTTGTCCGTGCGGCGACGGATGCACATTCAGGTCGCGCTCAGCGTTGACCGTGTTTCCGGCCAGGTCGCTGATTGACCCGCGGACAGCCACCACGCCGCCCCCTTTTACCTCCCACGTCGTCTGTCCACTCGGCTGAGGAACCACGGCCGCGTGCTGCCACTCGGGTGAGTCAGGCTGTCGGTATTCGATCCGCAGCTTGCTCACGTCCAGATGGTCGTCGGCCGCCGTCCACCGCAATTCGATCTTGCCCGGCTCCAGCTCGGTCAGCAGGAGTTCCAAGACCGGGGACGTCGCGTCGACCATCACTTTCAGGGCCGGCTCGATGTTCGTACCGGCAGGATGCAAGCGGCTGAACGCGTCGAGCGTGCGGACGGCAAACCAATACTCGCCGTCGGTCGGAGCCAGAAAATCGAAGTGGTCGGCTTTCGGGTCGGCTTTGTCGACCATTCGCCAACGCAGCCCGTGATCCGTGGAGACATAGAGCTGCACTTCGCGAGCCTGCAGCCGCTGCATTTCCGTCGGGTCGTAGCGAAAGGGAATGCGAAAGCGACTTTTATTGGTGAAGACGGCGCCCGTTCCCGGGTCTGCGGCAATCGCAGGAACAGCGTGGACCGCGAGCAGTCCCACGATCCCCGCAAAGCAAAGTGCAGCCCGTCTCATCGGCGCGGTCCTTTGACCGCGACGCTCGTCGGCGCGGCCCTTCGACACCAGAGTCGGGACCAACCGCGACGCCGCAAAAGCAGACGTACGGGGCCCCCCTTCTTTCGGTATCGACAACGATGAACGAATCACTTGAAAGGAACACAGAACAGAAACGGAAGGCGGAAGATAGGGAAATCACGCAGACTTTCCCACGACCGCCTTCCGACTGCCGACCGTTATTCTCGACGCCAAACCCCCCTTCGGGAGTTCGATATTGCGCTGATGAATTTCTTGCTCATTCACCGCGTTTTGGGCATTCACCATCCTGGAACCTGAGACATCGCCCGCGCCAAACCACTCCGCGCGAACGACGCGGCACCATACCCGCGTTATGATGCCCAAACGCCAAGCCGAATGAACCGGCCGAGCTGACAGACCCACATTGCGCTATGCTGGAACTGGAGAACTTCGATGCAACCTCGCCGACCGTTTCTGTCTCCGATCCGATTTTTCTTCCCGCTGGCGATCTGCGCGATCGCAACTTCTGCAAACCTGGCTGACGACGCCGCCAGCTTCGATTGGTCGTCGCAGCAAATCGCAAAGCTTCCCGCGAGCGAAAAGGCGATTCACCTCTTTAATGGGGTCGATCTGTCGAACTGGGAGGGACAGATCGGTAAGTACTTCTCGGTCGAGAAGGGGGCGATTGTAGGCCGCAATACGAAAGACGACGGTCCGAAGGCGAGCACCTACCTGGTCACCCAGCAAAAGTACCGCAACTTTCGCTTGATCTTCGAGGGCCGCCTTGTCACCAGCGACATGCACTCGGGCATCGCCCTGTGGGGCAAGACCGTCGAAAAGCAGGGCGACCCGTTCAGCTATCAGGGTCACCTCGTGATGTTTCCGTCGGGCTACGGCTTCTACGACTTATATGGGCGCAACATGATCTACAACGACAAAGATCAGGTCGCTAAGAAGGCCGGCAAACAGCACGACTGGAATCGGATGGAAATTCTCGCGATCGGCGACCGCATTCGATTCGTAATCAACGGCACGCTGGCGGCCGACTGGACCGATCCCAAGCCCGAGACGTGTCAGGCGGGCCCTATCGGATTGCAACTCCATCAAAATAAGGTCGCCCAAGAGGTCCAATTCCGCGGCCTGATTCTGACAACGGATCCCGAGGACCGCGTGATCACGGCGACCACCACGAAGTAGATTGAGGTCGGCGTCGCGGGATGCGACCAGGCGAGCCGCCAGCGTGAGCTGGCGGGTGCTGGCGGGTGCTTCGATTTTCTCGAGCGTCGTATCAATTCTCCGATTCCGACGACTCAGAATCCGACGGAACCGACTCGCGCACTGCCAGTCCCCGCTCGCGCAGTTTCTGCCGCAGCTTCTCGCGGGCCAACCGCAGGCGGCTCTTGCACGTGGGCAGACTGGTATCCATCGCCATTGCCACTTCGGATAGCGGCAATCCCGAATAGTGGTGCATGGTGAAGGTGAGTCGCTGGTCGGCCGGCAAGCCTCGCAACAGCTCGTCGACGATCCGCGCCAGCTCCCGTTGGTCGGCCAACTCTTCGGGAGGGGCGATGTTGGCCGTCAGGCGGTTGATCGCGTCCGACTCGCCGTCGGGCGTCCGCGTAAAGGCGTGGACCAACGCGTCGTGCGATTGCCGGCGGACGCTGTCGATCAGGAGATTGCGCGCGATCCGATAAATCCAGCCGCGAAACCGGCCCGAGGGAAGATAATCCCACGCCTGGTTGAAGACCCGCAGCAAGGTTTCCTGAGTCAGGTCTTCGCAGAGCTGTCGATCGCGGATGTTGCGAAAGAAAAACCCGATCAGCGGGCCTTGATAGCGCTCGACCAACTCCTCAAACGCGGACGATTCGCCCGCTTGAATCCGCACCATGAGTTGATCGTCGTCGGTCATTGGCGGCACGAGACGCTCAGCAGGAGCGGATGAGTTCGAGCGCAGGGCTCGTGGGTTTTCTGACGTCATTGCGACCCGCAGACATCGCGGATCCGCTCTCTCCAAACGCGAAGATCAGAATCATCACCCGTCACCAGCCGCGTTGACTGCCTCCGTGCGGCGATTCTACCATATCGCGACTCTAAAGGAGTGACTCTTGGCCTCCAAACACGTGGTCTTGCCCTACGGCAACGACCAACGTTTCGAATGCGAAATCGACAGCGAGCGTCTCGTTGCCGAGTACGCGGCCCCGCGGCCGAACGCCTTTTATAAGAAGGAGTTGCTCGCCGCCCTGCGCGCACCAATCGAATTCCCCTCCGTCGAGCAAGCAGTAATTCCCGGCGATCACGTGACGTTGGCGCTCGACCGGTACACTCCGGGAGCGGCCGGGCTGGTCGCCGGCGTTTGGGAAGTCCTGGCGCCCCGGGGCATCGAAGCCGACAAACTCACCGTCATACAGCCCGCTTCGCGGCTCGAGTCGCAACTCCCCGATCCCCGATTGGAATTGCCGGAAGACATTCGCTCGCAAGTGCGCTGGGTCGTGCACGACCCGACTCGCAAAGACGCGTGCGTCTATCTGGCGTCGACGGCCTCGGGCGAGCGCGTTTATATGGCGCGCGACGTAGTTGACGCCGACTTCCTGATGTCTGCCGGCCCGATCGCCTTCGATCCGCTGATCGGCTACCGCGGGACGAACAGTGTGTTTTATCCGGGCCTCTCGTCTGTCGACGCCATGCTCCGCACGCAAGGGCAGGGGCATCTCGAGATCGGACCTGACGAGAGCCGACCGTTGCGCGAGCTGATCGACGAAATCGGTTGGCTGATCGGAAATCCGTTTACGATTCAAGTCATTCCGGCCGCGACCGGCGGAGTCTCGCGCGTGTTGGCCGGAGTTTGTGATCCGGTCTTCAAGACGGGCAAAAAACTGCTGGTCGAAGGTTGGCAGGTCGAAGTCGACGAGCGGCCCGACGTCGTCATCGCGGGCATCGATCACCAGAGCGGCCAGCATGTGTGGGAGCAATTGGGCGCTGCCGCTGAGGTCGGACGCAGCCTGGTCGCCCGAGGCGGAAAGATCGTGATTCTGTCAGACCTCGCGGCGGAGCTGCCTCAAGGGCTCGAGATGATTCGCTCCAGTCAGAGCGTGCGCGACGCCATTCGT
>Ga0210393_10002212_pt1 | contig 16159 bp, 12 predicted proteins | sample IncBWC27OmetaG_FD_160068 | JGI IMG/M metagenome (GOLD analysis project Ga0210393, IMG submission 160068) | Forest soil microbial communities from Barre Woods Harvard Forest LTER site, Petersham, Massachusetts, United States - Inc-BW-C-27-O ... | reverse complement strand
GGAGCAGGCGTGATCGGGCTCGGCGGCCGGCCCGCATCCTGGCGATAGAGCCGCTGATCGATATTGTTCGAGAAATAGATCACACCCTCGCTGACGGCGAAGGCGCCGCCGCCATACTCGTGTGTGCGCGCTCGAACGCTGAAAGCGTTGGCGTCATCGGGCGTCACGCGTTCCGGCTCCCCGTCCGCGCCGACGCAGTAGACGAAAGTTCGTCCCTGCTTTTGCGGTTGGGTCTCGGTCCAATAGATTGCGTCGCCGTCGAGCGCGACCTGCTCGAGACGGATCGAGTCGGCGACGACGAGGTCGGAGGTTAGGGGGGACGTCCAAAAGCCATAGGGGCTAGCGGCCATGCTTTTCATCCCTTCCGGCATTCTGCCCAAACTGCACGAGGCCGTCCGAGCCACAAGCGAATCTTTGGGGCGGTCGATGACCGCTAATTCGTAGGGTAACCCACCTTTTCGGGGCGCGAATATTTGGGGGCTATTCCACTAACCCCGTTCTATGATTGAGAATACCCACACGCGTCTGAGAACCGAGTAGCAAACGTCGGGAGGAAGATGTGCGCGCTCAACGGGAACTTGGCGCTAGGGCATTGGGCGGCCGGTGACGGAGCTCTTCGCGGAGAAGAGGCCGTCGACGATCTGGATCAAGGACCTCGCGGTCGGCAAAAGGATCGAACCAGTCAAACTCGACGTGAGCAGGCGGTCGCCCCGCGTTCGGCGCGAGCTTCCTTTCCAATCGGCGGCGCACGCACCGAAATCGAGGAGGCGGATCTCTTATCTCGCTCATGGCTCTTGTGGGTCATTGCACTTCAGCACGCGACGGAGAAACAGCCTTTCGCCTTGAACGGGAGTTTCAACAAAAACGCTTGATGCCGAGCGCGACACGTTTCTGAGTAATTCGAACCGACCACAGGAGATCGACATGACCGGCCTTCGTTCCGACCTAGTCTTCGCAATGCCATTCTCCAACGTGTTGCATCTGAGCTTTCCTGACAAAATAGAGGCCACACGTCTTGCTGGCTTCCAACAGATGTCGATCCAGCCGCAAGAGGTGCTCAAGCTCGCCAGTGAGGGCCTATCGGTCGCGGACATGAAATCGAGCGCCGCCGACGGCGGTGTGGAGATTGCGCGCCTTGATCCGCTCTGCCCATGGGTGCCCGACTGGCGCCCTACCAATTTCGGGCCCGACTACGCCGCGGCTCACGATGTCCCGCCCAAGGTCTTTTTCGATCTCTGCGATCAGCTTGGCTGCAAAAACATGAGCCTTAACGCCACCTTTCCCGCAAACCGATACACGACCGGGGAGATCACCGAATTTTACGCCGCGATCTGCGGACAGGCCGCCGAGCATGGCGTTACCTGCGATCTAGAATGCATCCCGATGTGGGGCGTCGTCACGCTCGAACGGGGGGTAGAAATCCTGCGCGATTCCGGCGTCGCAAATGGCGGCTTTGTTTTCGACTGCACGCATTTCACCCGCGGCGGCACGTCTCTGGCGACGCTAAAATCGATTCCGGGCCGCGTCATTCACTGTGTACAGGTCTGCGACGGCTACCTTCCGTTGCCAGATGGCGTCACACTGGAGCTGGAATGCTTCCAACGGCTCTGGCCGGGCGAAGGCGATTTCGCCATCGCCGCGATGCTCGATACGCTCAACGAGACGGGCGGATTGGCGCAGGTCGGTCCCGAGGTCTTCTCCGCCGATATGGCGACGAAAACGGCGGAGGACGTCGCGAAGATGTCGCGCGAGTCTCTGCTCCGCTACAAGGCGCTGACGACGAAAAACTAGTCCGATGCGGACGCTGCGGCGAATCGTCGTTGGAGCAAACGCCGCGGGGAATAATCGGACAGCGGCGGTCCTGGACACGAGCCGACTTCCCATAGACGTCGCCAATGTCACGCGCACATAAACTGCCGTCCTTGCGCACCGCCAGCGCAATATCCTCAGTTTACAAGGGACATCTTTACTATCCCGCTTCCCCGCATTTTTCGATATATCGAGCTTCGAGAAATGCCGAGACTTCTCGAAGCTTCAGAGACGTTGCAGTTATGCTTTTGCAGGGCATTGCGGATCGCCCTCGCTTCCAGATCACGAATGCTACAATCCTCGTAGCCAACTTGCTGAGATTCGCATCCGCTCGATTCCACTGAGACTTTACTGACAGGAGATTTGAAGAGAAAGCCTTGCGAAGCACGATCTTCGTCTGAATTCGTGGGACTTGGATCAACAGAATTGGTGGTCAATGTCGCCCTTGCGGAATGTCGGAAACGTGTTCCATGATCGACGAACTCAGCGCTTTCACTTTTGAGATCTGCGATCCGCGAAGGCAGCGAGGCCACATCAATCGTGACGCCCCCGGTCATGATGGCAGCTGTTTCCAAGACATTTTCTAGTTCTCGGACGTTGCCCGGCCAGCCATAAGTCCTCAGATGGGCAAGAGCATAGTCATCAATACCAAGGCTCGGCTGGCATAGCCGATCACGCAGCCGCTCAAGTATCGAGTGCACAAGAATATCGATGTCGCCGCCGCGGTCACGCAATGGCGGCAGCACAATCTCAACGACACTGAGGCGAAAATACAGATCCGCCCGAAACTCCCCTCGTTGGCTCTTTTCGAATAGACGCTCATTTGTGGCCGCAATAATGCGGACATCGACTTTCACCGCTTTCGTGTCACCCAGGCGGGTAACGATCCCGTCTTGAAGGACCCGAAGGAGTTTTGCCTGCATGTCAATTGGCATCTGGGCAATTTCGTCGAAAAACAGGGTGCCCCCATCTGCCAGTTCCAGCTTTCCAGCTTGTCCGCCACGGCGCGCGCCTGTAAATGCGCCGTCCTTGTAACCCAGCAATTCAGACTCGATCAGTTCCCGAGGAAGCGCGGCGCAGTTGATTGCGATGAACGGGCCATTCGCCCGTGTGCTGGTGTTATGAATCCCCTGGGCGATGAGCTCCTTGCCGGTCCCGGTCTCACCGATGATCAGCACGCGCGAGTCCCGCTTAGCGACCATTGTAGCCAACTCAATCTGGCGCCTGAGATCGCTGTTGCGGCCGACTATGTCGGCGAAGGTATAGGGTGCCGCGAACCCGGATACGCCGCCCATATTTTTCAGGAAGTCGCGCCGGCGGGATAGCGCTAGAACAGCCCCGACAACGTCGTCGTTCTCTCGCATGACCAACGGCTTTATCATGAGGTAGTTTCGCCGACCGTCGACCTCAAGCGCCGCCTCAAACGGCGAAATGTCACACTCTCCATTCAAAAGATCGTCGAGCTGCGGCGCGGAAAACAGCGATGTGAGTTGGCACCCCTTCAAGACCCGCTCGGGAAAACCGACAAGCAGTTCGGCGGATTTATTCACGTAGACAATCTGTCCAGAGGAGTCGATTGTCAGTATTGCGTCCGACATCGATTTCAGAAGAGATATGCTGAGGCGTTCGCTTTCCGACTTCTGACTTTCGAGGCGTCGCTCTCGCAGCCGGTTTTGAATAGCGTCGGCCGCCGAGATGACCATTCCAAGAGTGTGAGGATGGGCCTTCGAACACACGCCGGACAACGTCGCTGTTCCCAAGAGAATACCCGCGGGAGAAAACACAGGCGCCGAAGCGCAAGTCCAAACATGATGCCGCAAATTGTAGTGTTCAGGGCCCGTCAGCTGAACGGGTTTGCGTTCAATGATCGCCAATCCAATCGAACATGTACCGACCACTTCTTCGGCCCGGCAGCTCCCCGGAACGAAGTTGTTCTCTCGGGCCAGGCATATAACGTCCTCGTCACCGAAGGTCTCAAGCACGATTCCGGCGGCGTCCGTGAGCACCAAAATGAACCCAGTTCCTCGAACTGCGGAACCAAGGAAGCGCATAAATGGCGACGCCGCTTCAATATACGCACCGTTCCTCTTTAACGTCTCCGACAATTCTTCCCGGTTCTGCTTGAGTGGAACGGCAGGAGCTCGAGGGTCGAGGCCCGCTTCGTAGCAGCGTTTCCAAGACCTCAAGATCTCATCGCGTATATCCGCAGCCTCAACGTCTCCCGTCGCAAAAAAACGCTCCCATGCGCGAAGGCTTCGTTCCAGCTGCGTGACGGCCATTGGCACGTTCCTCCAAACCGGGCCATGCTGTTGAGAAGCCCACTGCATTTTTCGGAAGGTTGTCATGCCCTGGGAGGCCACCATAGCTCCTTAATGCTCAAAACGGACCTCGCCCGAGCGTTGCTTGTTGCCTCAACAGGTTCCTGCCAGGAACCGATCGCAACGCCAGCCCCAATGGGCCACGGTCGATGTCTATTTCACCTCTTCCCCGCTCTCAGTCCCGTGTTTGTGCGCGGGTCGAAAAGTAGTTGCCAGAGCTAACCATGCCGAGCGCAAGAGCAAGAACTAGGATCACGCCGGTCGCTAGGTACTGCCAATAGGAATTGACTCCCACAAGGATCAGCCCGTTGTTGACCATGGCAAACAGCCATGCCGCCAATACCGTCCCCAAGAGTGTTCCTTCGCCGCCGCGAAGGCTGGTTCCACCAACGACAACGGCCGCAATAGCGTTCAAATTGTAGTTGGGCGCCTGCGTGGCCACTGCCGACGAGAGATACCCTGTCAAAATAATTCCGGCGAGGCCTGTAAGGGCGCCTGAGACAACAAATAGAAACAAATAAACCCACTGAAGATCGATGCCGCTTACGTGAGCGGCGCGGATATTGCTGCCGGCGGCCCGTATCCAACGTCCCATGTGCAGCCGTCTCAAAATCAACCAGCACATTGCGCAAACGACCAGTAATATCAAGAAACTATATGGAATTAGACCCCATACCTTCCCTCCAGCCAGCTCCAATACGAACGGGCTTTGAACGTAAACCGCGTTGCCGTCAGTGATTACAGCCCCAATCGACCCGAACGCAAAAAGAGTCCCGAGCGTTGCTACGAACGGCGCCACGTTTCCCCGAGTAATTATAATACCATTGATCGCTCCAAGTACTGCGCCAGTAAATATGGAGATAAGCACGATGAGAGGCCCTGGCAAATTACCAGCGAGCAACAAAGCTACTATTGGTGCCAAGCCCATAATCGCTGTCACGGACAGGTCGAAGGCGCCAGCCATGATAAGAATTGTCATGCCAGCAGCGCCAATACCGAGAATTGACGCGTCATTAAGCACGGCGTGGATGTTGCCTGCGTTGAAGAAATTAGGGGCCCAACAGAACAAAAAGATCAAGATAATAATATTGAGAATCCAGACACCAGTCCGGTCTCCCCTTATACGGATATGGGTGCGGAACTGCGCCAAAGTCTCAGCAACGACTCCGTTGTCTAACGCGCTCGACAAGATAGACCCTCCCTTTTGAGGTCTAGACCACAAGCATGCCCTTGCGGCGCGCACCCCGGCGAAGTCCGTCGGCCATCAAAGCGATGATCAAGATTCCTCCAAACACTAGTCCCTCATATTTCGAGGAAACGTTTGCGATATTGAGGCCAGCCTTGACGGACGCAAGGAGAAATGCGGCGCAAACGGTGCCGATCAGATTGCCGCGGCCGCCCATTAAACTTGTGCCGCCGACTACGACCACGGCGATTGCCGTCAGCTCCGCACCCACCCCAACCGTGGAGTCAGCATTTTGGAGCATTCCGGCCACCATCAGACCCGCCAGCGCAGCTAAGACCCCGGCGAGCGTAAATACGCCCATAGTGACCGCTTTCACGTTGATGCCGGCGCCTGCCGCGGCTCGCAAATCGCCTCCGATAGCAGCAATGTGCCTTCCAAAAGGAGTCCAATGAAAAACAATCCAGACGATCGCAAAGACAACAGCAGCAATGACAGCGGCCCACGGGACAACGCCAAATAACCTCCCAATCACAAGTTTACTATACATGCTATTTCTGATAGTAACCGTAGCTCCATCAGTGATAAGAAGCTCTCCTCCCAAGATCATCGATAATGTCGCTAGGGTGGCGACGAAGGACGGAAGGCGAAGTAAATTAATCAGTTGGCTATTAATGAATCCGAGAGCCCCCCCAACAGCTAGGGCCACCGCGACTACAAATGCGAGCGGAACGTCATGGGACAGCAAGAGAGCTCCACTTATTGCAGAAAAACCCATGATCGATCCGACCGAAAGATCGAGAGCGCGCATAGCGATAATCAGTGTCATTCCAAGGCCGACGATCGCTGAAATCGAGGCGCTAACAATGATCCCTTCGATATTCAGGCGCGTCAGAAATCGATTGTTGATAAGCGTGAAAACAATGACCACGCCTACTAAGGCAATGATCGAGGCCGCTGACTCTGATGAAAGAAGTTTTTTTAACATTGTCCCGTCCGAATGACTATCAACCGGCCATCAGTTTCAAGACTTCCTCTTCGGTCGCCGATGTGGTCTCTACCTCAGCCGCGATGCATCCGGATCTCAGCACATAGATGCGACTCGCCAAACGAAGAAGTTCGCTGATCTCCGAGGAGGCTACGATGATGGCGACGCCGCGAGCTGCGAAGGAATCGATAGCTGAATAAATCTCTTCCTTCGCACCAACATCGACACCGCGTGTAGGTTCGGAAAGAACCATCACGTTGGGATGCGACAATGCGCCGCGAGCGAAAAGCGCCTTCTGCTGATTGCCTCCGCTGAGCTGCGAAATGTTGGAGGACGGGCCTGAGCATTTGATCCCGAGCGCCGCTCGCATTGCGTCAAAAGCACGACGCTCCGCGGGAGCTGGTATCGGCGCCGCTCCGGCGAGGCGCCATGAAGAGCGATTTGTGGTTGCGGAAGCAATTTTGACGGCGGCCGGGTCGGTCGCTGGATTGTAACCGAGGACGACGTTTTCCCGCACGTCAAGATGCCCGAAGACACCTTCGGACTTGCGGTCTTCAGGTAAGAGAAACACGCCGTTAGCCAGCGACGCCTTAGGCTCGTTGAGGTCCGTCGGAACGCCGTTTAGGCTCAATGTGCCCCGGTCGATCGGGCGGAGGCCATAGATTGCTTCGCAGAGTTCTGCTCGCCCCGATCCCAACACGCCGGCTAGGCCGACGATCTCTCCATCATGAACGCTCAAGCTAATGTTTCGGAGCAATGTTCCCGAGTCGACTGAGTCAAGACTCAGCGTCGGCGTCTTCTCTTGTGTATCGACTGCCGGTTTCCGGGGACGTTCAGCATTGGCTATCAGGGAGCTCTTGTTCCCGAGCATCGCTCGAATGACCGTAGTGATATCGGTCTCCGCGATGAGGCTTGAGGCGACAAGATTTCCGTCTCTTAAAACTGTCACTTGGTCCGCAAGGTCGAACACCTCCCAGAGCCGGTGAGACACATACAGGATCGCGACTCCGTCCGCCTTAAGGCGCCTGACGATCTTGAAAAGGCGCTCCGTATCTTGAAGGTTCAGAGCCGAGGTAGGCTCATCCATGATGAGTACGTGAAAGTCACCGACGATCGCTTTTGCGATTTCGACGAGCTGCTGGTCCGCGACGCTCATCGAGCCGACGATGCGGCCCGGCTCCGCGTTGACGCCAAGTTCCTTCAAGACGGAGGTGACCTTCCGTCGGGCGTCGCCCCACTGAATCAGACCGTACCAGGACGGCTCTGCGCCGAGAAAAATATTCTCGACGATCGACATCGTCGGCACGACTTCAAGCTCTTGCGCGATCATCGAAATGCCAGCCCTTCGAGCTGACAGCGGATTCTTGAATTCGATCCTTTCGCCGTTTAGTTCCAGTCGCCCGGCGTCTGGGGACAGTCGGCCGGACAGCATATTGATAATGGTGCTCTTGCCCGCGCCGTTTTCCCCAAGCAAGGCGTGCACTTCACCGGGTCTCAGCTCAAGGTCCACGCCGTGCAGCACTTCAATCCCGCCGAACTGTTTGCGCATACCGATGGCGCGCAGCGCAGGAACGCCAGTGATGTCGCGTCTCACCGCCAATGTATTCTCGGCCATTCTGGCTCAACTCCGGCGATCGTCTCAGCGGAACGGAGATCTGACGGTCACGTTTGAAAGGTCAGTGAGCAACGGTTCGCGTCGCTCACGAATCAGCCGGGGAAATGCCCCTCACCGCAACGTTTCGTGCGGCGAGGGGACAAATGCATCCGTAATCCCCCGATAAACCGAGCGGCAAACAGACTACTTGGGCTGAGTTCGATCCTGATATTCCTTGAGCGAACTGGGCACGACCAATTCCACCGGCACGTTTACGGTCTTGGTCGCGGCGTCGGTATAAGTGGGTTTTTCACCGTTCAGCAGGCCCCAGGCGAGATCGACCGCAACTTTTCCTTGCTGGTAAGGGCTTTGAGCGACGTCAGCGGCCAGTTTTCCTTCGGCCATTAGCTTCAGCGCGACCTCATCGCCATTAAAACCAACAAGTATCGGATCCGTAAGAGAATTGCGGCCAGCCTGTTCAATGGCTTGCTGAGCGCCAGCCGCCATGGAATCATTCATGGAATAGATTGCCGCTACCTTTGGGTTTGCGGCAAGAATGGCCTGTGCGGCCTTGAAGCCGCCTTCCAGAGTCTGCAAACCCGAGATGTTTGCCACAACCTTGAAGTTCGGGTTTTTGGCGATCGTTTCAGTGAAACCATCCGAACGCGGCTTATTCACTGACGTGGTGGGATTTAGTGCGATCGCTGCGACTTCCTGTATGCCGGGCTTGGAGGCCAAAGCCTTCATGATGAATTCGGCGGCGAGCACCCCGCCTTGATAGTTGTCCGAAAGCACAAAGCCGTCATGGTCGCCTGAGGCGCCAACGTCGCCAACGATTACTGGAATTTTTTCGTTATGGGCCGCAGTAATGGTCGCGGGTAATGCGCTTGGTTCATGCGGCGAGATAATTAACGCGCTAATCCCGTTGTTGATCAAAGCCAGGCTGCCTGAGACCTGCTTCTGCGCTGACGCCTGGCTGTCCTGGGTCAACAATTTGGTGAAGCCGTATTTTTTCATTTCCTCTTCGATGCCGCGCACGTAGCCCTTCCAATAGGGATCCTGGGCGGACTGTATGCTGTATCCCAGAGTCAGCGGAGATTTCTTGGCGAACTTGGCGTCTTCCGCGCGAGCGCCGCTGCCGATCGAAATCAGGGCCAAGCTGGCGACCACTACGGTCCCGAGAAGGACCCGCCTATGAACGACCCTCACACTTTCACGATCATGACGTTTCATCCCATCTCTCCTGTTAGTTTTGTTAGTTTTCCGCAGCGGATTAACACCGCACAGGGCTCGAAGCGCAATTCGCATGCCATGAGGGACGAGGCAACCACGCGCAAGGAATTTCCGGAAGTGACAGCCGATTTGTTTGGCTGCTTGCGCCCTTGGCCGACCGTTTGTCGGACGCGGCCACACCTGTTGCGCGCTAAAGCGTGAACGCCGCGAGATGGCGCATCGATCCGCGCCAGAGCCGAGTCGTTAGCCGGCACGAACGTTGCGGCGGTTCGACCGGAGTTGCAGCAAGGTAAGTCTCAGTCCAGGAGGAAAGAGGCATGAAAATCGGCGCAAACACGATGATCTGGGCTGGGAACTTCACCCAGGAGCACTTGCCGCTCATCGACAAGGTCGCTGCATTAGGCTTCGATGTGATCGAGGTTCTCGTGACTTCTGCTGAGCCGCATTTTGATACGAACCAAGTCCGCAAGCGGATACGAGACGCAGGCCTGCAATGCAGTGTTAGCGCGTCGTTGACGCCCGAGCACGACTTGTCGAGCGCCGACAAGGAGGTCCGCGACTGCGGCATCTCATTTCTAAACAGTGTGGTTGGCACTGCCGAAGCGATCGGCGCCAAGATCGTCGCTGGACCGCTGTACGCCAAGATTGGCCGCTTGCAATTCTTGTCGGCTGCGGCGCGCGCGCAAGAGCGTGACCGATCGGCCGCCGCTCTCCGCGAGGTCGCAAAGACGGCGCAGGGCAGAGGCGTGGATCTTGCCGTTGAGGTGCTAAACCGCTTTGAATCAGACTTCTTGAACGTAGCTGAAGATGCAGTTCCCTTTGTCGAATCTATCGGAAACCCTGTCGTTGGCATCCACCTCGACACGTTTCATATGTCGATCGAAGAAAAGGATGTCGGAGCGGCCATTCGCCGGGCTGGAACGCACCTCAAACACATGCATATGAGCGAGAATGATCGTGGAGCGCCAGGTGACGGGCAAGTGAGATGGAACGAGGTCAGACAAGCGCTTCAGGAAGTCGACTATAAGGGATTCCTGGTCATTGAGGCGTTCAACCCGTCCGTACCGGATCTTGCTCAGTTCGTTCGCATTTGGCGGCCGGTCGCCGCTTCTCAGGACGCCTTGGCAAGTGACGGATTACGCTTTCTCAGGCGCCTTATGGACTGATCGGACGAAATGTGTCGGTACACTGACTTCGTTGGCGGGGCAGCGATTACAGTTCGGTCACTTGTGGCGTTTTGCGACACTTGTCCGCAACTGCGACAGATGAGGCAGCGAGAGCAGAGCTGGGTATCCTTCCATCCGTGCGCTCGGCGTTGTCGATTAGTTTCACATGCGGCTCGATCCCGCGCTCGCCCACCAGCCAGTCACCCGACCATCTCGGCCGAGCCGTAGCCCTCGTCTCAAGACGTCGACTTACGTCGCTTGCCCGATGCCAGATATTGTTCGCACCACCAGAGTCGAACGAGCCGGTGTGGCCCAAAGAGTGTCGACACCGACTGCAATTTAACGCGCCTAACCCGCAATAGAGCGGAGCCGGCATTAGTGACTGCGGCTACCCGACGACAACGGCCGGTCTGGTGGAGATCTGGCGTTCGCTCTCCGACCGCGATGGGGTTTCAAGCGTCAAGTGTGGCCTTCCTGCTCGGCGAGGCGATAGCAGATCTTCTAGCAGACGGGAGGAGATCAATGCGGCTTGATCGCCTCGTGTAAATGCTCATAGCGATCACTTGGCCCCAGACGGTCGGCTCCCTGAAACGGTAACACCCACCCTGGATACTCAGGGGGAAGAGCGCTGACCTCATCTAACTGCCTGAGCTCGTCCTGGGCGAGTATGAGTTCGACCGCTGTGAGATTGTCCTGAAGCTGATCCAGGCGTTTCGCGCCAATGATGACCGAGGTTACCACGGGCTTTGCCAAGAGCCATGCGAGCGAGACACGTGCAGGACTAGATCCGTGTGCTTTCGCGATCGGAGCCATTACATCGAGGATCTTCCAGGTCCGCTCTTTGTCCACGAGGGGAAAGTCATAGCCGGTGCGGCGCGAATCCGAGGGCGTCTGATTCATCCGGCTGAACTTGCCGGAAAGCAGGCCGCCGGCAAGCGGACTCCACACAAGCAGGCCGATCTTTTCGGATTCCAGCAGCGGAACGATTTCCCGTTCGAGATCGCGGCCAGCGATCGAGTAATAAGCCTGAAGCGTGTCGAATCGGGCCAGGTTCCTGAACGCGGAGATCCCGTGGGCTTTGGCGATTTTCCATGCCTGCCAGTTGGAGCAGCCGATGTAGCGGACCTTTCCTTGCTGCACCAGGGTGTCCAGCGCGCGAATCGTCTCTTCGAGAGGGGTTACGGAATCGCTGGCGTGGATCTGGTACAGATCGATGTGGTCGGTCTGCAGACGGCGGAGACTGGCTTCCAGGCCGTCCATAATGTGGCCGCGGGAAGCCCCGATGTCATTTCGCCCCGGGCCGACGCGGCTATAGACCTTCGTTGCGATCACCACATTCTGCCGCGCAATGTTGAGGTTTTTCAGTGATTGCCCGAGAATCTTTTCGCTCTCACCCTCCGTGTAGTTGTCCGCCGTATCAAAGAAGTTGACTCCGCCGTCAATCGACGTCTTGACCAGTTCATCGGCCCCGGCCTGGCCAACAGAGCTGATGGCCTTGAAGAGCCCTCTGCCGTCTCCGAACGTCATGGCTCCGAAACAGAGTTTCGAGACTAGGAGACCTGTGTTGCCGAGTGTTGCGTATTCCATGGCGGTTCCTTTCCTATGAAGTTAGGAATTGAGCGAGCACTCGCTCATTAACCGAACAAAAAATTAGCCGGCGACTGCATTCCAGAACGCATCAAACCCTGCGTTCGTGTAGCGCTTTGCCCGTGCCGGCTCGCGCACGATAAAATCCATCGTCGTGTCACCGATCGCACTCATTATTGCCGACACGAATGACGGAGGCTGGCGCCTCATCGCGCCACCGGCCGCGCACTCGCGCATCATGTCGTCAAACTCCTCGAATGCGTCCCTGACAAGCTTCTTGCTCCCTTCGGTGATGCGGTCCGACACCACCAGCTGCCTCATCGCTCTTCGCTTCAAGGGATGTGCCGAACCCCAATCGATGTAGCGATCCCAGACATGGCGATTCCGATCGATGAGGCTCTTGCCGGCAGGGTAACCGGCCATCATGGCGTCGCGTAGGTCCATCTTGAGCTCCAGATACAACCGGTTCAGCAGCTCGTCCTTGTTGGCGAAGTAAGTAAATAGCGTGCCTTCAGCCACGCCTGCACCATTGGCAATCTTCGCGGTCGGAGCGCTCAAGCCGAGCGTAGCGACCACTTCGGCAGCCGCCTCAAGGATCGCGGTCCGCTTGTCTTCGCTGAGAGGGCGTGCCATTTCTTTCCAAAATTGAGTGCCTACTCAATCATAGCACGGCCTGACGGACGTTCAAGTACAATCCGCGGGCCGATCGGGCGTGGGGAAACCCGACAGTCCCTATTCGTGGCCTTTGGTTTGGCGCTGCTTTTCACAATGGGCGCGCTCGTCGCATTCCTGATCGAAATGCTGCTCGCCAGCCGTGGGTTACGCGATCAGGCGAACTACGCAACCGAGGTCGGAGAAATGCACGAACTCGCCGCGGAAGGAGTCGGCGAGCCGACTCATGGCGAGTCCGGCTAGGCATATCGGCACGAGAGAAGAATGTTTGCATTTCTGGCCGGTTCATTCGTCTTGGCAGGGTTTGCACCAGAATTCGCACCAGCCGGCGCGGCGGTGGTAATGTAAGACACAGCGCTTCAAATCACCTGGATCAGCTTAACACCTTCCTTAACCGACGCCGCTCGAGAGCGAAGAAACGACTGGCATTTGGTTTGAAATCGAGCATGTGTGTGCACGTCCGCGGGGTCGAGATTGACCAACGTACTACCCTCCGCCCCGATCGCCGCTTGATCCGGGCCTCGTGTCAGTGAGGCGCCTGGATTGTCCGGGCTCCGATGACGACACGAAGGGTTACGTTCATGTCCATCAAGCTTACAGATACGCAAATCGTCATGCTGAGCGCCGCCGCGCAGCGCGATGACCGATGCCTTGTCGCTCCTCGAAATCTTAAGGGCGGCGCAGCGCAAAAGGTCGCGGCGAAACTGATTGACGATGGCCTCGCGAAGGAGATCAAGGCGAAGCCGGAAGCGCCGGTTTGGCGGCGCGACGAGCAAGGCGGCCAATCCTTTGTGCTGAAGCTCACGGCCGCGGGGGTCAGGGCGATCGCCATCAACAGCTCGGCTTCGGACACAACGAGGGAAGACAGTGGCGGAGGCGTGGAGGTCGTTCCCCCTAACTCGGAAATCGTTCAGCAGGCTGTTGCCGAAACTCCAGCGGCGGGAGCCTCGAGCCCGTCTGCGCCCCGAGGCGGCACGAAGTTGGCACGGGTCCTCGAATTGCTTCAGCGCGATTGTGGCGCAACGCTTGAAGAACTCATCGCAGCGACGGATTGGCTTCCGCATACCACGCGCGCTGCGCTGACCGGGTTGCGCAAGCGAGGCTGTTCGGTAACCCTTGACCGATCCAATAAGGAGCGGGGATCAACATACCGCGCGCGGTCGGACGAGACCATCGATGTTGAACAAGCAGGGTCCCAAAGCGACGGCCCGCCGACAATCTCCGCCACCCAAAAATTGAAGAAAGCTCAGCGCTCAGAGAAATCGCAAGCGCAACAGGTAGCGTGATGTCACCGGGACGATACTCGGGCGACGTCGGAGAGAATCATTCTGTCCTGGCGTCGTCGCAGAGCAGGGCCGAAACGCTCGACGCGACTATCGCCGGGCTCGGAGACCTCGACGCCGACCAGCTTCGTCTTCAATGGCGCAATCATTTGGGCGGGACGACTCCCGCCTATCTGCCGCGCTGGCTACTCCTGAGGGTTCTGGCCTATCAGCTTCAGGCGGCTGCGCTAGGCGACCTCGACAGGGCGACTGTGCGTTCTATTCGCGCTTCGCAAGGCGATGCGATCGATTTTGCCGGCAGTCCGTTCAAGAAGCGCACGCCGAGGACGCGGGACGGGATTGGCCTCAATCCGGGGGCGCTGCTCGTCCGCGAGTGGAAAGGCAAACTGGAACGGGTGATGGTGCTGGACAAGGGCTTCGCGTGGAACGGCCGCACCTTTGGCAGCCTTTCCCAGGTCGCCAAGGCTGTGACCGGCACGAGTTGGAACGGTCACCCCTTTTTCGGCTTGAGATCCGCGAAGGAGCGGGGCGCGGAAAGAAGAGAAGCGTGTCCAAACGCCGATGAACACAGGCAGCGGGAGTTTGACCACTCCAAGGACTTCGGTCGGGCGGAATTCAAGGACAACAGACGCGGTGCATCCAAGCCCATCGGACGAGGCCAAACTGGGCGGCCCGTCGCCAAGGCGAAATACCCTGGAGGTCACCTCACAAGGTGTCGCGTCAGCATCCCCGTACCGAAACCACCTGTCCCAGTCGAGGGTGAGCCCCGCGGGAAAATCGCGGAGGGCTCTCCGTGAAGCGGGAGGGCCGCAAGGCGAGCCTCCGCTGCGCCATCTACACCCGCGTCTCGACCGAGAATGGATTGGAGCAGGAGTTCAACTCGCTCGACAACCAACGAGAAGCGTCGGAAGCCTATATCAAGAGCCAGGCCCACGAAGGCTGGAAACTGATCCAGGATCGCTATGACGACGGCGGCTTCTCGGGTGGCTCAATGGACAGGCCAGCATTGGCGAAGCTGTTGGATGACGTTCGCGCTCGAAGGGTCGACGTGATCGTGGTCTATAAGGTCGACCGGCTGACAAGGTCGCTGGCCGACTTCGCCAAGCTCGTCGAGTTGTTCGACGAACACGACGTCTCGTTCATCTCGGTGACCCATGCCTTCAACACCACCACCAGCATGGGGCGGCTCACGCTCAACATGCTGCTCTCATTCGCGCAGTTCGAGCGCGAGATTACGGGCGAGCGCATCCGGGACAAAGTCGTCGCTTCAAAGAAGAGGGGCATCTGGATGGGCGGCGCCGTTCCATTCGGTTATCGGGTCGAAAACCGCGCGCTTCACATCGTTGAGGAGCACGCGGAATTCGTTCGAGACCTCTTCAAGCGCCACCTTAAGCTTGGCAGCGTGGTGCGACTGAAGACCGTTCTCGATGCAGAAAATGTGCGATTGCCGGTTCGAATTGTTGGAACGGGCAAAATGACGGGCGGCGGCCTGATCAGCCGAGGCCACGTCTACTGGATCCTCTCGAACCCGATCTATGTCGGACGGCTTCGCCACAAGGGGCAGATCCACGACGGCTTGCACCCAGCAATTGTCGAACAGGTGATCTGGGACCGCGTCCAACGCCAGCTTGCGGAGCAGACGCAAACGAGGGCGGATCCCCATCGCAATACTGAATCCTTTCTCGCTGGCAAGCTTTACGACGATCGCGGCAATCGGATGGGCCCAAGCCATGCCGCGAAGGGCGGGCGGCGTTGGCGCTACTACATTTCGCGAGCGATCCTCAAAGGTCGCAACTCAGACGCTGGATCCATCACGCGCGTCCCCGCGGCAAAGATCGAGAAGCAGGTGTTCGACGCGATCCAAAGCGCCATCGCATCCAAACGTTCGAACGAGGGTTTCGGCGCTCTGTCGCTTCTTGGTCTTTCCGGGTGGACGATCAGCTCGACCGGGGAACCATGCCAAGCGCTCTCCAGCCATGAGGAGGTGCTCGACGCGATCGAGCGAGTCACGATTGGCGCGAAGCAGATCGAGATCCGGCTCAGCGAGTCCGTTGCCGTCGATGGCCTAGGTCGAACATTGACTATTCCCTGGATACCGCCATCTCCTTACCAGCGCCGCGAGATCATCCAGGGCGAAGGCGAGCCGCGCTCTCCAATCCGCCCGATGCGCGTTCGGGCGCGTGCGGTCTTCGCCGAATCCTTGCGCAACGCTCATCGGTGGCTGGACGACCTCGTTATGGATCCCAATCAGACCATCGAGTTGATCGCCGCAAGAGAGGGCAAGAGCGAACGCTCAATCCGCATGACGTTGTCACTAGCCTTTATC
>Ga0210393_10002209_pt1 | contig 16174 bp, 17 predicted proteins | sample IncBWC27OmetaG_FD_160068 | JGI IMG/M metagenome (GOLD analysis project Ga0210393, IMG submission 160068) | Forest soil microbial communities from Barre Woods Harvard Forest LTER site, Petersham, Massachusetts, United States - Inc-BW-C-27-O ... | reverse complement strand
CTCCACATCACCGAAAAAATTCCCAGTTCCGTGATGTTCGGATCGCGCCCAAGAATTTTCTGAATGCGCGCGTACTCTTCGCGCGTCACGCCGTGTTCCGCCGCGATTTCCGGTGTCACTTTTATTTCTATGCTGGCGGTGGCCATGTCTCAGGCCGTGGCCTTTGCGGCGCCCGCAAGCGCTTCGATCATGGACTTGAAAATGACGAGGCCGTCCGCGGAGTCGAGCGCACATTCCACGGCGCGCTCGGGATGCGGCATTAGTCCGGCGACGTTGCGTCCGCGATTGCAGATCCCCGCGATGTTGTGCATCGAACCGTTCGGATTCCCCGCACCGTCGTCCGTGCCTTCCGCATTCGTGTATCGGAAAATAATCTGCTGATTTTTCTCCAGTTCAGCAAACGTAGCTTCGTCGCAGGTGTAGTTGCCGTCGTTGTGCGCGATCGGAATCCTCAGAATTTGCCCAGCCTTCGCGGCGTTGGTGAATGGCGTATCGGTTTGCTCCACGCGAATGTGCACGTGCCGGCAAATATACCGCAGCCCGCTGTTCCGCATCATCGCGCCGGGCAACAGCCCCGCTTCGAGAAGAATCTGAAAGCCATTACAGATGCCGAGCACCATGCCGCCGCTCTTTGCAAATTTCTCGACGGACTTCATCACCGGAGAAAAACGCGCGATAGCGCCAGTGCGCAGATAATCGCCGTAGGCGAACCCACCCGGCAAAATAATCGCGTCGCAATTGGCAAGATCTTCGGATTGATGCCAGATGAATTCGACAGGTTTCTGCAGCACATTCCCGATGGCGTAAAACGCGTCGTGGTCGCAATTGGACCCGGGAAATACGACGACTCCGAATTTCATTGCGCGTTGGCTCCGTGTGGCATTCGGGGAACCTCTATTTTAGCACAGCCGAAGTCCACGCGAGCAGAAGCGAGATAGAAACAACAGGCTATCTTCCAGAGATCCAGTAGAGAACAAATAAGAAACCAAAGAGAATCAGAATCCCGAGAATTGCAAAGGCAATCATCACGAGCTCTCTCTTCAGCAATTCAGCGCGAGTTAAGTTCTCCTGCTGTCTCTTCTGACGAAAATATTTCAGCCAGCCAAAGAGCTCAAAAAGTGCCAAGGGTCAATTCCTTCGAGTCGAAGCCTGAGCACCTACACGGAGCGGCCAGGCAGGGTCGGAGTTGTAGATGATGTGGACGGCGCGGAAGGATGAGCTTGAATGGCGCCATCAAGTCCAAGAATATTCACCAGGCTGGAGTTGGACGGCACGATGTATTTTGTGTTTTGCGCCAGCGTGTTGTTGAGAACTTCGAGCCGCCTCATCATTTCGGCGCGCTCCTTGAAATACGTTTCGGCAGCGTTAGAGACGAGCTTGATGGCTTCCGCCTCCGCGTTGGCACGCGTGATGCGCGCCTGCGCATCTCCCTCGGCCTTCAAAATCTCCGACTGCTTCTTGCCTTCCGCCTGCAAAATCTGGCTCTGCTTGATGCCCTCGGCTTCCAGCACCGCAGCGCGCTTCTCGCGTTCCGCTTTCATCTGCCGAGACATCGCATCCGTAATATCCCGCGGCGGCTCGATCTTCTGCACCTCCACGCGAGTCACCTTCACGCCCCATCCATTCGTAGCCTCATCGAGAACTTGCCGCAAATTCGTATTGATCATGTCGCGCGCCACGAGCGTCTCGTCCAGCGTGCGATCGCCAATCAAATTGCGCAAATTCGTCTGCGCCAGCGTCGTGCAAGCATACCCAAAATCCTGCACCTCATATTGCGACTTCACCGGATCGATCACCTTGTAATACACCACCGCGTCCACTTCCACCGTCACGTTATCCTTCGTAATCAGTTTCTGCGGTGGCACGGTGATCACCTGCTCCCGCATGTCCACGCGCACGATGTCGTCCACAAACGGCATAATGAACGTCAGCCCCGACGGCGCCATCCCGTGATACTTGCCCATTCGCGTGATCAATCCCTTTTCATACTGCTTCACGGTGCGCGCTCCCTTGGCCAGCGCTACCAATCCCAAAACCAAAATCGCAAACAGCGCGATCATCACCAGGCCGCCGATAGCATCCATAGCTGCTTACCTCACTTTTAGTGTTACGCCTTCCACCGATTCCACTCGTATCGTTGCGCCCACGTCGCGGGCCGAATTCTCCGCGCCGGCCAATTCTGCGCGCCAGATTTCCGTGCCCACCTTCACCATGCCGGCCTCCGCTGCCCCAATTTTCTGCGTGACGACCCCGGTCTTCCCCACGACCGCATCCACATTCGAAGGGTGATCCTTGACCGTCAGTTTCACCCGCAGCCAGCGGCGAAAAATCGCCAGATAAACAAAGGAAAGCAGTCCGCCGGATAACAAACCAATTTTTGCGGAACCGCTCAACAGCCCGATCGCTCCGCCAATCGCCAGCGAGCCGCCGACCAGCGCAAGGTCGAAACCCGTCAGGGCGCCGAGAGCCACCTCGATGATCACGCACACGATGCCAACGATAACGAGCAGCCAATTAACCCAATTGCCCACGGGGAAGACTCCTTCGACTCACTTTACCCGGACGATAGCATTCGCTTTCAATGGATTCAATCCTTCTGGCGGATTGGCGTAGCGGGATGTTGCGTTAAGTACACGAGGAAGAACGACACTTTTCAGGCCCAGTAGAAGCGGTTATTTGCGCTTTTTCGCTTTTTTACGGGGCTTGGGTTTGCTGGCGTTTTTGGCCGGCTTTTCCGCGGCAGCCGCAAGTTCGCGGCGCTTCTTGGAGGCCCACCGCGGCTTGGTAACTTGGCGGCCGCGCGCGATTCCCAACGCATCAGCCGGAACATTTTCGGTAATCGTCGAGCCTGCTGCGACGTAAGCCCCATCGCCGATTCGAACCGGCGCAACCAGGACCGAGTCGCTCCCGATGAACACGCCCTTGCCGATCGTGGTCGGATGTTTGTGGAAGCCGTCGTAGTTGCACGTGATCGTCCCCGCGCCAATGTTGCTCTTCGGCCCGACCCTGGCATCGCCGAGATACGTGAGATGTGGAACTTTAGCGCCTTCGCCAATAAAGGCCTTCTTCGTCTCCACGAAATTGCCGATCCGCGCGCCGCTCTTCAAGTGCGTCCCAATGCGCAGCCGCGCAAACGGTCCAATCGTCACCTTATCTTCCAGGTGGCTTTCCGCCACCACGCAATGCGGCTCCACGGTGACTTCGTCTCCCAGGACCGCATCGATAAGTATGCTTCCGGCTTTGATCGTGCACCGCGCTCCGATTTTGGTTTTTCCCAGCAGTTGCACGGCGGCCTCGATCACTGTGTCTTCGCCCACGGCCACTTCCGGATCGATCAGCACCGTCTCCGGCAGCTGAATCGTCACGCCCGCTTCCATCAGCGCATTGCGCTTCCACTCGCGGAAAACACGGTCAACCTCGGAAAGATCAGCCCGCGTGTTGCAGCCCAGCACTTCACGGGGGTCAGCGGCAATCTGCGCCAGCACCGTCTCGCCTTTGGTATTCATCACCGAAATCGCGTCCGTCAGATAAATCTCGCGGTGCTTGTTGTTGGGCTTCACTTGCGCCAGAGCCGGCCATAACTTTTCAAGCGTGAAGCAATAAATCGCCGAATTGATTTCATTGATTTCGCGCTGCTCCGCCGTGAGCTGTGATTCTTCCACGATCGCAGCCACCGCGGATTCGGACTTGCGAAGAATCCGCCCGTATCCGGAAGGATCGGCGAGCACGGCCGTTAGAATCGTGGCGGCCGCGTTGCCATCGCGGTGCGTGGAAAGCAGCAATTTGAGCGTTTCCGTTCGAATAAGCGGAGCATCTCCAGGAAGAACGATGGCGAATTTCGCCCGCCCCATGGCGCGCTTCGCGACGAGCACCGCGTGACCCGTGCCGTGCTGCGGATGCTGGAGCACGCTCTCGGCCCCTTGTGGCTCGACCACGGCGGCAACTTGTTCAGCTTGATGGCCAACCACAACAATCGTCTTCTTCGCTTTCAAAGGCTCGCATGCGCGCACGACTTGTTCCACCAGCGTGCGGCCACCCGCGCGATGCAAAACTTTTGCGAGACTCGATTTTAGCCGCGTTCCCTTGCCGGCCGCTAGGATGAGGATCACAACGTCGCTGTTTGCCATCGTGCCAGTATTTTCCCCTGTGGCCCTCGCTTTGACAACGATACCCGAACCTCGTTAAAGGCTGTTGTGCTCTGGATTACAACTAGGAACCCGGGCTGACGTTGCCCGGCCCTAGTCCGTGGCGGGAACTGGAAATGCAGTCAGATTCGATGGCGCGAACGGTTCGGCGGATTCCACCGTCGTAATCGTCCAGAGTGAGGGGTCGGCCAGCAGGCGGCTGACCAGTTGCGTATGCAAGGCGTGTCCGGCCTTGTGGGCCTCGACGCGAGCCAAAAGCGGCAGGCCGGCAAGCGCCAGATCTCCGATCAAATCTAACGCTTTGTGGCGGCCAAATTCGTCGGGAAAACGCAGCGGACCATTCATCACGCCGTCGTCGGTTAGAACGATAGCGTTGTCCAGCGAACCCCCGCGGATAAGCCCCATGGCCTTGAGCGGTTCGATGTCGCGCTCAAAACAAAAGGTGCGGGCGCGCGCCAGAAGGTGGCGAAAAGTCTGTGGATTGACCACCATTTCCACTTCTTGCTGGCCAACCAGCGGATGTGGAAAGTCCACATAGCAGCGCACGCGGAACTCCTCGGCAGGATAAATGCCGATGCGGCGGTCCCCTTCCACTACCTCCACGGGCTTCAGCACCTTCAGGAACCGCTTCCGCCGCCGCTGCCGGCGCACGCCGCACTGCTCCAGCATTTGCATAAACGGTTCAGCCGAGCCATCCAGAATCGGCACTTCGATGGAGTCTATGTCTATGAAAATATTATCGATACCGCAGGAGTAGATGGCCGCGAGCAAATGCTCGGTGGTAGACAGCAAAACGCCCTGTTTCATTAAGCTGGTGGCATAGCTGACCCGGGCGACGTTGTGGCCCTGGGCTTCAATAGGAAAATTGTCCAGATCAACGCGCCGGAAAACAATGCCCGTGTCGGCGGGCGCTGGAACCAGCCGCAGTTGTCCATATACGCCCGTGTGGAGACCCACACCCTCAGTTGCAGCTTCTCTTGCGACAGTAGATTGAAACATGAGTCTTTTCAATGATGCTGCATGTTGCAGTCCAAAGTATCGCCCACTTCCCCCTTATTTTCAATTACTTACATACCTTCACGTATCGCAAAATGCAAGCGTTGTGGTATTTGCGCAACATTTGCACGGGTTTCGTGTCTTTTTGCGAATGCCCCCGCCAAACGATTTCCTGCCGTGCTCTCATCTTTGGAGTCCGCCATGGCGACCCCAGCACGGTGGAGAATCTCTCCGCCCATCTAGTCCTCCCCATTAAGTTTCTATTGACACTCTATAACTGATGTGCTATCATCGCTTCAGTCATAATCGTCGTCCAAGTTCAAATCCATCGACCAGCTTAACTCTTTTAGATGCAACACTTGCAGGCGCTCCTCTAAGTGTTGCATCTAAAGGGTTTAGCTAGACCTTAAGCTGTTCAGAATCAACACTTACAAAAAACCCGGGGGAGGGGGGTCCCCCAATTGGTCCAACCCTCCCCGCCGCGCCTCGGAATTCCGGGCTCTTGTAGAGGGGAAGGCGACGCCGATGTCCCTGTCTCTGACCAAGACCCTGCCCCATCGGCACGCAGGCTTCCTTTTCCTTTCTTACCGCGTCACATCTTGTGGCGGTGCTATAATCTAAAGTAGTAGCTTCGTGAGGATGGGTGAGGCATGAATCGAGCGGCACGCATTGGCATTCTTTGCGCTTCGGTAGCCATCTTTTGTTATGCAGGCATAGGCCATGTTCTCGGCCGCACGCCCGACGACAAGGCGTACAAATCGCTGACCGTCTATAGCGAAGTGCTGCAAAAGATTCAGCAGGACTACGTCGATGAGCCAAACATGCACCTGGTGACCGCCGGCTCGTTGCACGGTCTGCTGGAATCGCTCGATACCCAATCCAGCTATCTGACTCCTCGCGAATACGACGAATACAAGAAGAAGCTCCAGAATGCCGCCACCGGTGAAACCGGACTCACGCTCAGCAAGCGCTTTGGCTATGTGATCGTCATCTCCGTGCTCCCGGATAGCCCTGGTACCCTCGCGGGAATCCGCAGCGGAGACATTTTTGAATCCATTGCGGGTTTTACCACCCGCGATATGTCCATCGGGCAGGCGCTGAATCTCCTCAATGGACAAACGGGAACCGGCGTGAAGGTTGCGGTAATCCGGCGGGGCAAGGCGACGCCCGATGAAGTGGATATCGTCAGGCAAAAGCTCGCGCCCTCGAAAATTATCGTCCAGAAGGCCGACCCCGACATTATCGTTTTGCGCCTACCCTCCCTCGATCCCGGACGGGCCGATGAAATTCGCAATCGCTTGCTGGATGCGGAAAAACAGGGCGCCCACAAAGTGATTTTGGATGTGCGCGAATGCGGCCGCGGTCCAGTTTCGGAAGCGGTCGCCGCGGCGAAACTGTTCGTTTCGTCGGGCACTCTGGCCACGCTTCGTGGACAAACGGTCTCCACCCAGGTTTTCTCTGCCGATGCCGGCAAAGTCGTTTGGAGGGGGCCTATCTCTGTGCTGACCGATGCCACAACGTCGGGAGCGGCGGAAGTTCTGGCCTCGGCGATCCTCGCAAATCATCGCGGAGACGTCGTAGGCGAACGCACCTTTGGCCTGGCCTCGGAGCAGAAGCTGATCACCATGGACGATGGCGCGGCGCTGATTCTTACGGTGGCGAATTATTACAACCCCAGCGGCAAATCCATTCTCGATGAAGGTGTTGTGCCGACCGAGGTTGTGCGCGCTGTTGCCGAGGATGACTCCGACACTGGCGACGAAGAAACCGCCGCTCCCACGCCGGACACGGCGAAAGAGCCGGGCCTTGGCCCGCGTCCTCTGTCGCCCGAAGACCCCATTTACCACAAGGCTCTCGAACTCCTGAAGACGCCCGGAAAAAAGGCCGCTTAGTTTTCAGTGGCCGGTGCGAGCGCTGGAATCCCAAGTAATTCTGTTCGCCGTGCGGACCTGCTTCACAAACTTTTCTTTCTTCCGTTCCTCGCCGCCTTTCTGGCCGCGATTTTTTCTTCCATAGGCTGCGAGAAAAGCGCGCCACCGCGTTTCCCCGCCCAAGAAATTCACTCGATCACACGCGAAATGGAAGCTGCGGCCGGTTCTGCCGCGCCGGCGGGATCCGAAATTCGTGCTGCCCTACAAGCTTCCGACAGCAATCCAGAAGCCACCGATCAACTCGATATCACGATCTTTTCCACGGGGGCGCCTGGCGCGGACCGCTTGGCAGTTGCAGACATTCAGCACGCTTTGGGCAGCGTGGCCATCCGCCACGCTCTCGCCGAAGAGCCCTCCGAAAGCCGCGACGGTGTTCTGTTTTTTTATCTCCGGGCGGGCGTCCCCACGCACGCCATCCACATCCATATCGCTTCAAAAAACCGCCAGGCCATGCTCCATCCCGCGCCCTCTTCGAGCGGCCCCCGGCTGGCCATTATTCTCGACGATTTAGGCAGTGACCGCGCCGCCGCCGAGAGCATCTTCGCCTTGCCGTACCCGCTGACAATTTCCGTTTTACCGAACCACGAGCACTCGGTAGACATCGCGGAAGAGGCTCACCGGCGCGGCTACGAAGTCATGCTTCATCTGCCGATGGAGTCCGTCGGCAAAGAGCAGCCTGAAGCGCGGGAATTGCGGCCCGGAATGAGTTACGTCGAGGTTTCCCTGCTGGTCAATCGGTTTTTGACGGAGCTGCCCCACGTCGTTGGTGTAAACAATCACCAGGGCTCGGAAGCCACCGCGGACATCGCGCTCATGGCCAAGCTCATGCCCGTGATCGGCGGGCACAAATTGTTTTATGTCGACAGCCGCACCACTGCGGCCACCGTTGCGTTTGATACGGCGCAGCGCGACGGCGTGCCATCGGCTTTTCGAAATGTGCCGTTTCTCGACGACGTTGCGGAAGTCGCCGCCGTCCGCAAACAACTCGAATTGGCGCTCAAGGGAGCTCGCGAAAAGGGCGAAGCGATCGCTATCGGCCATCCGCATCCTGCTACCTTGCAGGCGCTGCGCGAAGTGCTGCCTCGCGCTCAAGAAAACGGAGTCCACCTGGTTTTTGCTTCAGAATTGGTGCACTAGAGAGTCCGGTAAGTTTGCAAGTTCTCAGCCGCCTTCGTCTTTTTGGCCGGGAACATCAAATGAAAAGCGTAGAAAAAAATGGCGAGAAGCAAAAAATCGATAAGACTCGCTTCCGGGCCTACCGAACCACCTGTCAACCAGGCAGGTCCCTGAATGATTGCGTTGGAGAGATGCCCTGGGAAAATCGTGCCGCTATCCGGAACGGAATAGAGAAACGTCTCGCCAAAATCAAAGCTGGCGTGCATCCCCAAAGCGAACCAAAGTGTTCCGGTTCGCCGGACGGTGAAACACCAAAACAGCCCGACGACAAAGACACCGAAAACTCCAATCCAATTTTCGCCGGGGTTCTGGCGATGAACGGCGCCGAAGAGCAGCGAAACCGCAATCGCCGCGGGCCAAAAGCCAATGCCCTCCGCGAGTGTTTGCAGAGCGTAGCCGCGGAATAAGAACTCTTCAAAGAATGCCACCACCATAAAAAAAATCAGGTACAAAAAGGCCCAGCGCGCGATTTCGACCCCGTGCACGGCCAGCGATCCAAAATGATATCCGCCGAACAGTCCAATGCCGCCAACCAGGGCGCTGATTTCGCAAAAGCCAAACAGCCAGCCTAGCCAGAAATCCGTTCGTAGCGCGCCGGCCAGTGGCAGCCCGTACGTTCCGAACTCGCGGTGTTCGATGGCCGACATCACGAAAGCCGCGCCAAAAACCGCCACGAACCCGGTAAATTCCATCAGAAATTGATTGGAAATAGAGAAGGTTCCGCGCTCCGGTTTCCCGAACATCCAGACGATCAGGGAAACGGCAAATTCAATTCCAATCACGAACGCCACAAAAATCAGCAGGCGCCAGCCGGCGCGCAGGCCTTCTTCCTTCAGAAAAATAGTGGACGCAAGATTTCCAGAGGACAAGCGCCGTGGCCCTGCGGAATTATTTGTGGAGGTTTCTTCGCTCATCAATTTCTCGAAGGCGGCAACGCGCCCTCACTTTATCAGACGGGTTTGCCGCAAGCCGGTAAGCACCGTTCTGACGAAGCAGAGTATGTCCCGCGCCCCGCTACGGTTGCAACAGGGCTTGCTTGAACGCAAGAGACGGCTATTCAAGCCACTGCTGCGGGGCATTGTGGAAGAGGAATCAAATTATGCCGGTCATTGGCGAGCTATCGCCCGGCGTCGATCGACGTAGCGCCAAGAATTCGGCGGCTTTTTTTCTCCTGCACAAAAACGACGGCGCGCAGGTTTTCGCGTTTCCAATTCGAGTCTAATTTTGCCGTGAAATCACCGGCGAACGAAAATTCGCCTGCTGTTTTGGCTTCGCCAATTTTGTGAAGCCGTCTTACCACCGCTGCGTGGCGCAAATTTTCACCAGAGTTCTCTCCGCCAGTGACGGAGGACTGGAGACGCGTCTCGGTGATCGCCATCCAGACTTCCGCAGTGTCCCCCGCCGTAGCTCCGCCGAGTTTTCCCACGCGAACGTTAAACTGCTCGGAGCGTTCCGCAGCGGGCGAATTCGCCGTTAGCAAAATCTCCGCCTTGTCGCGGCCGGCCGCCTCTTCGATTTCCTGCTGTGCCTGCCGGCTATTGCTGCCCACGAATTCCGCGTGCCCGTCAACGATCATCTGCGGAGTATAGGGCCCGTTCGTTCGGAACGATGCGGCATACTGCTCCTGCCGGTAGGTCATTTCCACCGACGAGAACGGATCCGACCATCCGCCGTTGTTCCAGTAATCGACGTGCTCTTCCAGAGCGATCACCTCCGCCTTCCCGATGGGCTGTTGCTCTTCGAGTTTCTTGAGCAGCGCGTCGGCGGGCGGGCAACTGGAGCAGCCCTCGGAAGTGAAAAGTTCCACAATCACCGGGGCCCGGCCGGTTTGGGGAGCCGCTACGGCTTCTCGAGAAGCGCCGCCCTTGGCTATACCCAGCCCCAGGAGAGAAGTCAAAACGAGAAGCGAGACCGCAAAGAAATGTTTCATAGTGGCTATTCCTCTCGACCTCTCGTTCGAGTCCTCTAGCCGCGAAGAGTTACAGACTGGAAGGCAAAAAGCTATACACAGGCGATTAACCGCCATGCTATCCTTTGACGGTTAGCGCCGTGATCCTTTGTGCGACACTAAGACGCTGTATCGCAAAGAGTTAACCGGTGAACAACCGTATAAATCCACCTCGCCTGCTCGGAAGCCGGCTCGCCGTCGATTTTGCAAACGCTTCCGGAAGTGACGCCATGAGCTGGGCGGAACTCGTCGGCTTTCTAGAGGCCGTGCGCATTATCTCGGCGGAGCGCGCCGCGCGCCTCCTTAAACTCCCCGATGCTGACCTCTCCACCGCCGATTCCTTGCTGCACAAATCCAGACAACTCCGTGAGGCGCTACGGACCATTTTCGGCGCCATGGCCCGGCGCGAGAAACTCTCCCGCGAATGGATGGGGCCCATCAACGAAGTGCTTCGCATCACCGAGGGGCACGATGAGCTTGTAAGTCGAGAGGGCCGGTGGCAAATCGAATTTGTCGCTCGCGAAGGCGGCCTGGACTGGTTGCTCGCCGCTATCGCCCGATCGGCTGCCGAAATTGTCGCCGAAGGACCGAACGCGCGCGTGAGGCTGTGTGCGAACCCTCTTTGCGGATTGCTTTTCTACGACAATTCGCGGACGCACCGGCGACGCTGGTGTTCCATGTCCGTGTGCGGGAACCGCAGCAAGGTCGCTGCGTTCGCAAAGAAGCATCCACTCGGCAGCCGCGAAGAATAGCTCCCTTCCGAATCGCCCCCAGGGAGAAAGGCCGAGCGCTGAAGCAGAGGCTCAACCGCGACGCCGAACTCATTTGACGTACTTTGGCGATCGACCTTTCGACCAGGGATCATAACTGTGCGCAAACACCAGCCGCTCGGCTAGGGGAGGATGGGAATACAGCCAAAAGGTAATAAATGAGGGGGGGTTGGGGTCGGAAAGATCCAGCTCTCCGATTTTCTGAAATGCATGCGCAGCGACTTGCGCCGAATTGGGCACGACTCCGTGGATCACTTCCAGGCCATACACATCGGCAGCGTGCTCTTGCATCCGGCTGACACTATTGATTACCGGCGACGCAAAAAACATCAAGCATTGCAGCAGAAGCAGCAGCACCGCCAGTGAGGCCCAATCTTCGGGCCCATAAATCTTCCAATCGGCTCCCCAGCGCTCCAGCGACCAATGAAGCCCGCGAAACATCAAGTAAAGCGCCAGCAAAACTCCCAGCGCGGAATAAAAGAAACCCTTTCGCACGTGGCCGAGAACGTAGTGCCCGAGTTCGTGGCCCACGACGAACAAAGTTTCGTCGGTGGTCATCTTTTGAATCGTGGTGTCCCACACCACCACGCGCTTGGAGGCACCCAGCCCAGTCACATAGGCGTTGATCTGGTTTGTTTTTTGACTTGCTTCCATGAGAATGACGCGCTCCTGCGGAATGGGAACGCCGGCGCGCGCCGTCAGCAGTTCAATCGCATTTACCAGGTCGGGATGCTTTGCACTCAGCGGCTCGAATTTATTGAAGAGCGGATCGATGACCAGCGGCGTGATGAAAATCAACCCGAGCAGGATCGGCAGCGCGGCAAACCAAAAATAGAGCCACCAGCGCCGCGGGCTGCGCCGCATAACAGAAAACAGAATCAGCGCGAGAACGATAGCGAAGGCGGTCGTCAGCACTTCAGACTTTGTCCAATCCCATAGCCACGATCCCCAGCCCTGAATGGATTGTTCGTAACGCAGGGACAGCGAGTGCCAATACATGCCGATCGGAAGATCGCACAGATCAAGAATCGCCAGCAGCAGGGGCACGAAGATCAGGCACTGCAGCCAGCGCTTGTCGCTGGCGGTCTCGGCAAAATCGCGAAGTTTCGCGGCCACGCCAAGCCGTAAAACCAAAAACAGCACCAGCAAACCAAGAATTACGGAAACAAAGTACAGCGTATATCCCGCCCGGGAATAGGCGACGGCCTTCTCATAGCGTTCGTGAGACAGGGTGTACTGCTCGGTCTGTGCTTGTTCCGCTGCGGCCGAACCGGAGACGACAGGCTGCGACGACACCGGCGCCGCGGCGGGAGTCTGTACAGCAAGTAAGGCCGAACTCGCAGTAGTAAACGCGGCGCCCGACAAAACCAAAACCAAAACGAAACGGCATGTGAAGACACACCGCCTCATAAGACCTCCTCGCGATTTCATGAGACCTGCCGTCCGGGCGGGGACGACCAGCGCCGCACGCGCCGCGAGTATGCGATACGACAGCCCATTTTCGCAATCGTTCATCCCTGGTATGAGATGGCTGCGGATGCTCCGGCGTTTCTCTCCGCCGAGAAAAATCGGCGCGGCTATGGCGCCGCCGAGGCGCGATGAAAAGTTTTCAATGAGTAGTTGCGCGCGTCCCCCGTCGTAGCCAGCCCGATGTGCACGATCGAAATCCAGCGTTCCAGCGAGTGATGGCCGTAGCGATGAAAAAGATAAGAAGCGCCGATGGATAATCCCGTGCCGGCCGCTTCAATCGCGGCGAACGCCGCATGATTGTCGACGGCATCGTTGGTGATCAGGACTTCCTGCCGCCCGCGTCTCCGCAAGTTCAGCGTGGAAAAATAGTCCAGCGTCCGCGCCGCTGCTACACCCGCAAACAGCCAGTCATTTTCCTTGTCCCAAAAACGATGCGCATATTTCGGCGCGGCCTCAAGCGGTTTCGCGGGCGGGGAAGCCGGGGAATTGGCGGGAGGCTCCGCTTTTGGGGTGGGGGTTTCCTGACCACGGGCGGAGGCCACCCAGCATGTCATTAGAATCAGCAAAAATAGTCTAAGTTTCAAAGCCGGAGCCGCCATCCGAAAGCGGAAATGTGCTTCTTCTCTTTACAAGACAGTATAATGACACAACTTGCCGGGCCGATTCTGCAGACGGAGGAGCTTCTCTTTGACGCATTTCCGATTTCTTTTTTCCGCGGTCATCCTGGCGGCGGGACTGCTGGCGATCGATTCGAACGGCGCGAATTTCGCGGACTCCTCTTCCAGCGAGCCGACTCGTACTTTTGAGTTCACCTATCAGGTCCACGTCCCCGCAAACGCCGGAATTGTGACCTCCGCGCGCCTCTGGATTCCGCTTCCGCAGGCCGACAGCTATCAGGAAATTACCCAGTTGCATATCGATAGCCCGGTGGCCTACTCGCAAGGACACGACCCTGAGTATGACAACACCTTCGCCATGTTTATTCCAACCGCGCGGCAAATCGTCGCGGGCTTTGACGTGGCGATGCATTTCACCGCGACCCGGCGCGAGCACAAATCTATCGTCGGTGGCTCAACACCCGGCACGGAGTCCGCGAACATTCCTCCCGTCGATGCCAAACTTTTGCAGCGTTACTTGCAGCCTGACAAATTGGTTCCGTTGAACGGCGAGATCGCCGAACTTGCCAAAGCACACACCGCGGGCGATACCACGCAACTTCAAAAAGCGCGGCACATCTACGATTACGTGGTGGCCAACATGCGCTACGACAAGTCCGGCGAAGGCTGGGGGCGCGGCGACGCCGTCTGGGCCTGCGCTTCAAAACGCGGCAACTGCACCGATTTTCATTCGCTGCTCATCGGCATGATGCGCGCCTCCGGCATTCCCGCGCGCTTCGAGATCGGTTTCCCGCTTGCCGAAGGCAAAACCCAGGGCGACATCCCCGGCTATCACTGCTGGGCGGAATTTTATCTCGATGGCGCGGGCTGGATTCCCGTTGATGCTTCCGAGGCCCGGAACAATCCCGCGAAGCGCGACTATTTTTTTGGAGCGCAAGATGACAACCGCGTGTTCTTCACTTATGGCCGCGATATCCGTCTTTCGCCCGAGCAGAAGGGCGAACCGCTGAACTACTTCATCTATCCTTACCTGGAAGTGAATGGACTGTCCTCAACGAATCTGCAGACGCACTTTTCCTTCCGCGATGTGAGCATGCAGCGGCAAACTTCGGCTCGCTAGGCAATCTGGACTCTGCGTTCTCCATCCGCGGCGCAACCTCGCCCGCTTTCGCCGGGCGCATTTCCATCCAGCGTTGCTCGATTCGCTCTCAACCGCTGTACGGGGATTGCCCTGTCAGGCCTGCAAGGAGTATGTTGAAGATTCACCCAGCTTGGAAACCGTCGAGGTAAAGTTTATGTTGCGCAAACCTTCATCGCGCTTGATGCTGACATTCCTTTTGGCGGCTTTCGCTTTGCCACTTGCGCCGCTCGCGCGGTCGCAAGACGCGCAAACGCAATCGGTGGCCGACGCCGCACGCCGCGCCAAGGAGCAGAAAAAGAACGCCGCAAAACCGGTGAAAATTGTCACCGAAGATGATCTGCCGGCCAGGCCTCCGGACACTTCCGATGCCACGCCAACCGCCGCCTCTCAGCCAACTTCCACATCGCAGGCGCCCCCGGCATCCCCTTCGGACGCTCCGGGCCAACCGGCCGCTCCAGCAGATAAAAACGCAGCGAAGACCGGCGACGATCCCGAGTATGCCAAATTGAAGGCCCAGACCGATGGTGCGGAGAAGGAAATTGAGCTCCTTAAGCGCAGTCTTTCGCTCGACCAGGATACTTTTCTCTCCAATCCCGATTACGTGCACGACAAGGCCGGCAAGGCCAAGCTTGAGGACGAACGCGAACAAATCGCGGAGAAGCAACAAGCCCTCGATCAATTGAAGGCCCAATTGGCCACGCACAAGCCTCTCGCGTCAGCCGCTCCTCCTAAGCCATAACCCACGAAAAATTCCTCGCCCTGTTGAGCCCTTCCTCCCGGGCCGCTCTCCGGGAATTCCTCCGCGTCATCAAACTTTTTGAGCCTCCCGTACGTATTCTCTACATAGTCCTGGTGCGGCTCTCCGCCGAGGTGCGCCCCAATGCAGCTTGAAGTTGAGCATTTGAGCAAAAGCTATCGCCGCAGCGTCCAGACATTGCGTGGGGTGCGCCTATCGTTGAAGCCAGGCGTTCTCGGCCTGCTTGGTCCGAACGGTGCGGGCAAGTCCACGCTCATGCGAATTCTCGCCACCATCACGCGGCCCACTGCTGGCCGTGTGCTTTGGAACGGCGCGGACATCGCCCGCGACGCCAACGCACTGCGCAACGTCCTCGGTTATCTCCCGCAGGACTTTGGCGTCTATCCCAATCTCAATGCCATCGAATTCCTTGAATATCTCGCCGCCGTCAAGGGCATCAACGCCGGTGCGGCACGCAAGCGCATCGGCGAGCTGCTCGAACTCGTAAATCTCACCGAGGCGGCCAAGCGCCCTCTTGGCGGCTATTCCGGCGGCATGCGGCAGCGCGTTGGCATCGCGCAAGCCTTGCTGAACGATCCGCAACTCCTGATCGTCGATGAGCCCACCGCCGGCCTCGATCCCGAAGAACGTGTGCGCTTCCGCAATCTTCTCTCCGAACTTTCCGGCGAGCGCATCGTCATTCTCTCCACGCACATCGTGTCCGACATCGAAGCCGTCGCCACCTCCATTGCCATTCTCGGCCACGGCCAGCTCATCGCGCACGACTCGCCGGAAGCGCTGCTGGCTTCGGTGTCTGGAAAGATTTGGGAGATGGTGGTCACCAGCGCGGATCTTTCCTCGGCGCGCCAGATGCACCTCATCAGCAGCACCGCCCACCGCAGCGATGGCGTTCACGCGCGCGTCGTCGCCAACAGCGCGCCCTCGCCAAATGCGCGCCCGCTCGAGCCTACCCTGGAAGATGCCTATCTCGCGGCTCTGACCGCCCAACGCAATTCCGCCGATGCGGGCGCCGCCGCATGAGCGTCGCGCGCTCCATTTATGCCGTGGCCCGCGCCGATTTCTTCGAACGCCTCCGCCGCTACAGCTTTCTGATCACGCTGCTATTCGCGGTCTACCTGGGCTACGCCGCGGCTACCGGAAAAGTTCTTCTCCGCCTCGACGACTATCGCGGCGTCTACACAGCGGGCTGGATCGGCCTCATGGTTTCGATGGTCACCACCACA
>Ga0210393_10002207_pt1 | contig 16178 bp, 12 predicted proteins | sample IncBWC27OmetaG_FD_160068 | JGI IMG/M metagenome (GOLD analysis project Ga0210393, IMG submission 160068) | Forest soil microbial communities from Barre Woods Harvard Forest LTER site, Petersham, Massachusetts, United States - Inc-BW-C-27-O ... | reverse complement strand
ATGTAGACCCTGAACATGGGCTCATTCATGATTCCGGTCTCTTTACCCTCGAGCCATTGCTGCCACCAGCGCACCTCTTCGTAGGGCCAGTCGAGCCCGAGAGGCGTGGCGAGATTGGGGAAGATGTGACCCCACGGGCCGATCAGCCCCTTGCGCGGAACTTTGAGATTGGCGAGCAGGTCGCCGATGATGCTCTCGTAGGGATCTCCCCACCCGTCGATGACATAGACCGGGCATTGGATGGCGGCATAGTCGGTCGCGATGGAACCGCGCTTCCAGTAGGCGTCGTAGCGCTGATGCGTCGACCAGGTTTGTAGTATCGCAGGCGTCGCATCCAGACGCTGACGCCACATCGCCTCCCACCCTGCCCCAACCACTTGTGGATCCGGCGGAGCCGCCATATCGCCTTTGAAGGACGTACCCCAGCCCATATTCTGCTCGCCGTAGGCGCCGCCCATGTAATGAGCATCGCCGGTGTAGCGATCGACGACGCAGCCCATGGGCATAATCGCCTTGAGCTCCGGAGGCCGCATGGCGGCGATCTGCAGCGCATTGATTCCACCCCAGGAAATGCCCCGCATGCCTACCGATCCGTTCGACCAGGATTGCCTGGCGAGCCAGGCAATGACCTGGACACCATCGGTCAATTCGGGAACGTCGTACTCATCGACCATGATTCCTTCGGAGTTTCCGGTGCCGCGGATGTCGACCCGAACGAAGGCGATCCCATAGGGCGCGAGATTCTCACCGGTCTTATCGTCGCGCCACCTCAAATCATCCCATAGGCGGTACGGAAGGTATTCCCACACCACCGGCACGGCGTGGGAATCAGCGTGCACCGGCATCCAGATTCGAGCGGCCAGTCGCACCCCGTCCTGCATCGGAATCCACTCATTCTCGATGACTTTGAATGGCTGCTTGGCCGGCAATCTCCACACGGGAGCAGCGCCGGATCGGGGGCTGCTCAGCAGGAGCGGACCGCCGATGGCGGCGAGCGAGGCTGAAGCAGCGGTACCGAACAGCACATTGCGGCGGGAAATAGTCATCGAACCCCCTGGCAAACCTTCACGGCACCAAGCCTGCGAGCGCTACTGCCCGGTCTTGCCGCCAACTTTATAGGAAAAACGTTTGCCCGTGACGCGGGGCCTAGGGGAGCGGCGGTTCTTTGCGACGCGACAGGCTGTTCCTGGCTTTGACCTCGAAGCGATCCGGCTCCGTCCAGGCGGTTTCGTCATTCCGCTCTGGGTCGAATCGCACCATGGCGCCTCGCAGTTCTCCGCCCTCGAGTCGGAAGCGTATGTAGTGAAAATTCTCAGCAGTACCAAGCCTGGAAAGTTCTCCAAACATTCGAAGCACGGGTACGGGCTTTGCTCCTCCCCCGCCGCTGACCAGATAGGTGACCTCGTCGCGCTGAAATCTTTCATAGTTGTGTATGTGGCTACTTACGACTACGACCCGGGCTTGCAGCGAGTGCGCGTGCTTGGACAGATAGGCCGCAATTTCCTTCTCGTCTTTCGCCCTTGGAAAGATAGGGTCACGAACGGGCGGATAGTGCAGCACGACAAAGACGAATTCCGTTTGGGAGCCTGCGTTGGCAATCTGCCGCTCAAACCAAGTCCGTTGTTCGCTTCCAGGCTTCAGGGATGAATCTGAGTCCAGTAGAAGTACCAGGATCTTCGGCCCGAGAGCCACGGAGTACCAGCGGAAAGAGTGCACTCCGCTCGGGACGGCCGCCCCCCACCAGTTCACCAGACAAGGATCCAAGTCCTTGTCGCATCCGCGAAATTCATGGTTACCAAGCGCCGGGAATATCGGGATCTTCGCCTGCGACCAAACGGCGGTTTCAGTCCTATAGGTCTCGTAGTCCTCGGGATTGCTGCCGTCATAAACGAGATCGCCCCCGATAAAAATCGCCGCCGGCTTTTCGCTCGCCGCCCTCGCGACCAGCGCACGGCGCGCTACGGCGTTCGCCACGCCATCGCGTTGAGTAAAGCGAGTATCGCCGTAGGCGATGAAAGTCAGTGGCGCATTTGGATCCGCAACGGCGACCTCTAGTCGGGGCGCGGCATTGGCTAGTGTCCCGACAGCGAACATCTGCAGAATGGCGAGGACTGAAATCTTGATCAACAGGCTCATGGTTCGGAGCCTATCAGAGTGACGGTAGTCGCGGATGAAGCTGATCCGCGGGGAGCATCTTCTGCCGTTCATTCCTTGATCCACAGTGGGCTCTTCCACGCTGCCAGCGCACCGAGGAAGACTCTCAATCTCGAAGGCAAGAATTTCCGATTCGAGTACACCGCGAAAACGGGGATTTGCGGGGAAGTCCACCTCGGTAACAGCCGCACAAGTGCACCGCTCGCGAGTGCTTCGTCACAGTAGGTTGACGGCAGTAGTCCAATCCCGTGACCCCGGTACACGAAGGTGCTAACCGAATTGAAGTCGCGGCTCGATATTGGCCCTGAGACACGGACGCGTGACTTTTTTCTACCGTTGACCAGGTCCCAGTCGGTCTCGTTGTTCCGGGCGTTGAGCATCACACATTCGTGCAGCTTGAGGTCGGCAGGCTCGAGAGGAAACTTTCGGCCTTTCAGGTATTCGGGGGCTGACACCACATAGCGAATGCTCTTACCTATGCGCGTGGCGACCACGCTCGAGTCCTCCAACTCTCCGAAGCGGATGGCGACGTCGATATTCTCTGCAACCAGATCGAGATAGAGATTCGTGATGAAGAGATCGATCCGGATCCCTGGCTGAGCCTTCAGGAACCTGGAAATGAAATCCAGGAAGGGCTCCTGACCCAGAATGACCGGAACGGACATCCTCAACATGCCTCCGGGGGTCTTCTGTCCCAGGGTCAGAACTCGCTCAGCTTCTTCGAGGAGGGTCAGCGGCTCCCGACACTGATTGAAGTACTCACGTCCCTGCGCGGTTAGGGTCACCCGTCGCGTTGTGCGCCTCAGGAGCGAAACGCCGAGCTTCGACTCCAGCACCGATATCCGCCGGCTCACAGTCGAGATCGGCATACCTAACGAGCGGGCCGCCCGGCTGATGCTCTCGAACTGGGCCACTTTGACGAATATCAGAACGTCGTCGAGGTTCGCCATGGGAACACTCTGCCATTTTTGGAAATTAGATTCCAGAGTTTCCCATCTAATCAATCGCGGCACGGGGCCCGAGAATACGTCCCAACAGATGAGTGATTGGAAGCGGGACAAGCAGCCGGAGGCGGAGGAGTTATATGACCATGAAACAGAAGACCATCATTGTGACGGGAGCGTCTCAAGGAATCGGTGCGGCAGTAGCCAATCTGTTCCTCGGTCGCGGCTACAACGTGGTGGGCAACTCTCGCAACATTAGTCAGAAGAACGGTCTGCAGAGTTCGGACAAGCTCGCCCTGGTGGACGGCGACATCGGTCTGGCCTCGACAGCAGAGATGATCATTGGTACCGCGTTGAAGCGGTTTGGCTCGGTCGACGCCCTGGTGAACAACGCAGGAATCTTCTTTGCGAAGCCATTCACCGAGTACACCGCCGAGGACTTTCGGGCGTTGTCGTCCACCAACTTGGACGGATTTATCCATACGACGCAACGGGCCGTGAAGCAGATGCTCTCGCAAAAGAGCGGCGGCAGTGTGGTGAGCATCACGAGTTCTATCGTAGATCATCCCCTAGCAGCGCTGACCGCATCCGTCGCGATGATCACCAAAGGAGGGATCGACGCGATATCCCGGAGTCTCGCGATGGAATACGCCCCGCAGGGCATTCGCGTGAATGTAGTAGCTCCAGGCGTCGTGGATACGCCGCTGCACAAGGACAACCCAAGGGAGTTTCTGCGCACATTGTCGCCCCTTGGTCAAATCGCGCCCGCCAAGGACATCGCCGAAGCCGTGTTCTTTCTCACCGAGGCGAGCCAGGTCACGGGCGAGGTGTTGCACGTTGACGGCGGCGCCCATCTAGGCCGCTGGTGATGTGGCCGCGGATCACGGGCAGGCACGACTGATATCCGAGGAGAACCGGTAATGTCTACGACCGCGTCGAACACCAGCGCCGAACAACGGCTGAAGGACCTTGGCGTAAAACTGCCTCGTCCACCGACTCCGCTCGGCGCCTATGTTGAGGTGGTACAGGCCGGGAGTTTGCTTTTTTTGAGCGGTACTCTGCCGGTGGAGGGGGGCGCCCCAAGGTTCTTGGGACGCATCGGAGCTGAGTTGAGCGTCGATGACGGACGGCGCGCGACTCGCCTTGCCGCGTTGAACGCGCTTGCGCTCGCCAGGGAGCACTTGGGGTCGTTGGACAGGGTGACACGCGTAGTTCGTCTTGGGGTGTCACTTGTCACGACTCCCGAATTCCGTGAGCACCCAAAGGTCGCTGACGCCGCATCGGAATTGCTAGTCAGTGTATTCGGAGCTGACAAGACATCGACCCGCCTGGTCTTCGGCATGGCAAGCCTACCAGTAGGCGTCTGTGTTGTGCTGGAGAGCATCTTCGAAGTTGCCGACTGAGCGGTTCACAAGACAATTGAGCGGCTCACAAGGTGAGAGTTATTGGTGTTCGAAAACCAAGAGCGGTCTACGAAACATGTTTAGAGGAGAATTTTGATATGACACTTCTGGTAGAGACGGCGAAGAACATTGCCATGACCATTTTGGAAGTAGCTGGGTCTTGTGCAAGGCGCCTGGCAAAGTCCTCAACCTGTGGAATACTTCTGCTGGCCTCCACAGCCGCCATCGCAGACAACCCACCCGTCCCGACCCAAATCGTCGATTTGGCGAACAAGGTGGATGGCGTGCATCCGGGCTTTCGTGCCTTCCATGCGAAGGGTGTCGTGTTGAGTGGTAGCTTCAAAGCCTCGGCCGAAGCTGCGCGGCTCAGCTGCGCAATACTATTCAACGGAAGCTCAATTCCGGTGACCGCGCGCTTCTCTGATGGCAGTGGAATGCCGACTGTGCCCGACGGCTCGCCCGCGATGCCCCGTGGCATCGCCATCAAGTACCACCTGCCCGGCGGAGCCATCACCGATATGGTGACCAACTCATTCAAGTTCTTCCCGGTAGGGACGGGAGAGGACTTTCGTGATCTGCTTCAGGCAATCGTTGCGAGCCCGCCCGATGCTCCACACCCGAATAAGGTGGAACAGTTCTTCGCCAGCCATCCAAATGCGCCGAAGGCGATCGGTTCGCTCCCCATTCCGGACAGCTTTGCCGACGAGGAGTACCACGGCATTGACGCTTTCATCTTCGTGAGCAAGAGCGGCCAAAGGCAGGCGGTGCGGTACGTGATAGCGCCAGAAAAGTTGGTGCACATTACGCCCGAAGAGGCCGGCAAACAGTCAACTGATTACCTGTTCGACGACCTGGCCAAGCGGATCGCGCAAAAGCCGCTGGTTTTTCACTTGAAGGCTCAATTGGCTGAGCCCAGCGATCAGACCAAGGATGCGAGCCAACCATGGCCTGATGACCGCAAGGTCGTCGATCTCGGCGTGCTGACGCTGACCAAAGTGGTGCCCAACAGCGGGCAGGCGGAGAAGAAGTTGCTGTTCCTGCCCACGAACCTCACACCCGGTATCGAGCTCTCCGATGATCCGCTGCCGAGCGTGCGCTCCGCGGCCTATGGCGTCTCGTTCGGAAGGCGCAGCCAGTAGATGCCTGCACGCTCGACAAATTCGGTAAATCACCACTTCACTTTATCAAAAGGAAAATCACGTGAATCAACAGAAGTCTGACCTCAGCGTGTCGAAAGTTGCCATGAACCTCGAGGTCCACGTCATCCCGGTCTCCGACGTCGAACGATCCAAGCAGTTCTACCAGCGCTTGGGTTGGAGGCTGGACGAGGATGTCGCCCCGGCAAAAACCGTTCGCATCGTCCAGTTCACGCCACCCGGCTCGGGTTGCTCGGTTACCTTCGGCAAGGGAGTCACTGCGTCGGCGCCTGGTACAGCCGTGGGGGCGCTGATTGTCTCCGACATCAAAACGGCACATGAGGAAGTCACCCGCCGTGGCATCGGTGCGAGTGAGATGTGGCACGGCGCCCCGTTCCCCGTTGAGGCACGCCTTCCCGGCCCCGACCCCAAACGCACGAGCTACGGTTCGTTCTTCGCCTTTGCCGATCCCGACGGCAATGCGTGGCTGGTCCAGGAGGTCACAACGCGCCGCCCCGGGCGCTGATACGGCCGTCGCACACGTCTCGAACCCCTGAAGGAAAGCAGAGAGCCTATGAGCAGTTACATTGAAGTTGGCCAGGAGAACTCAACGTCCATTGAAGTCTACTACGAGGACCATGGCTCCGGATCGCCGGTTGTTCTCATCCACGGCTGGCCGCTAAGCGGCGCGTCATGGGAAAAACAGACGGCGGCACTGCTCGCCGCGGGACATCGCGTCATCACGTACGACCGCAGAGGCTTCGGCAGATCCAGCCAGCCCACCGTCGGCTACAACTACGACACGTTCGCGGCCGATCTCGACGCTGTGCTGAGCACGCTTAAGCTTACGGACGTTTCTCTCGTCGGCTTCTCGATGGGCACGGGCGAAGTCACCCGATATATCGGCAAGTACGGCGCGAAACGCGTGCGCAAGGCCGTGCTCATCGGCACACTGGGCCCGTATCTTGTGAAGACGGCTGACAACCCGGAAGGTGTGGACAGGGGTGTCTTCGACGGCATTAAGGCGGCCATCAAGACGGACCGGCCGGCCTTCCTAATGGAATTTCTGCGCAACTTCTACAACTATGATGTCACGGGAGGCAAGCTCGTGAGCGAGCGAGTCCTCGAGGGCAATTGGAACGTGGCGGCCGGCGCGTCTGCGACTGGCACGCTGGCTTGCGTCGATGCGTGGATTGAGGACTTCCGTCAGGACATTGCCCGCAACACCGTACCGACGCTGATTCTGCACGGCGACGCCGATCGCATACTGCCGGCAGACGCCACATCTAGACGACAAGCGAAGATGATCAAGAATGTCAGGTTAGTGGAACTCAAGGGCGGTCCGCATGGGGTACTGTGGACGCATGCGGAAGAGGTCAATTCCGAGCTGGTTAAGTTTCTAGCGACACATTGAGGCTAAAATAGGATGACCGCAGCCTCCTTCAGACCGGGACTGGCACTAGATGAACCGCAAATACGATGCCATTGTTATCGGTGGTGGGCAGGCCGGACCCTCCTTGGCGGTGCGCTTTGCCGCCGCCGGCAAATCAGTCGCGATCATTGAACGCCATCTCTTTGGCGGCACATGCGTCAACGCCGGCTGCACTCCAACCAAAACACTCATTGCGAGCGCCCGCATTGCCTACGATATGCGCCGCGCTCACGATTATGGAGTTGAGCTCCCTGCGGCCAGCGTCGCCGTTAACATGCGCGCTGTGCACGCTCGGAAAGAGCGGATAGTGGGTGCCTCCAGGGCGGCCTTGGAGAATTGGATTTGCGGCACGCGAAACTGTACGGTCTATAAAGGCCACGCAAGATTCGAATCGGCGCGATCTGTCAGTGTCGACGGGCAGGTACTAACGTCTGAACAGTTCTTTATCAACGTAGGCGGCCGACCGCGAATTCCTCTCTACCCTGGCATTGAAAATGTCCGGTTCTTGACAAGCACCTCGCTTCTCGAACTCGAGGAGCTGCCGGCGCATCTGGTTATCGTCGGCGGGAGTTACGTCGGCCTTGAATTCGCGCAAATGTATCGCCGATTTGGCAGCGATGTCACAGTGATAGAGAAAGAGCCCCGTCTTTTGTCACGCGAGGATGTGGAAGTGGCCGCGGCGATCCAAACCGCACTCGAGGCAGAGGGCATCCAAATACGCCTTGGGGCCGAATGCATCGAACTCGCCCACCAGGGCGAGTCGGTGACCGCAAACGTGATTTGTTCGGAGGGTTCTCCGAAAATCACGGGCTCTCATGTACTCCTTGCGGTGGGGCGAACACCCAACACCGGCGACTTGGGCCTTGCAATGGCCGGCGTGGAGATAGATCACGCCGGGTTCATCAAGGTCGATGATGAACTACGCACCAACGTCTCCGGGATCTGGGCTTTGGGCGACTGCAACGGCAAAGGCGCCTTCACTCATACTGCGTATAATGACTATGAAATTGTTGCCGCGAACCTATTCGAAGGTGAAACGAAGCGGCGCCTGACTGATCGAATCCCCTGCTACGCCCTATTTGTGGATCCGCCGCTAGGCCGGGTCGGACTTACCGAACGCGACGCCCTCGCCCAGGGCTACGCGATTCGTGTCGGCAGCCGACCGATGACAAGGGTCGCGAGGGCCGCCGAAAAAGGCGAAACTCAAGGTCTAATGAAGGTTGTGGTCGATGCGCGATCCAACTTGATCCTGGGTGCCTCGATCCTAGGTGTCGGTGCTGATGAGGCGATTCACTCGATCATCGACGTCATGGCCGCGAAAGCGCCGTACACCACGCTGCAACACACCGTACATATCCATCCCACCGTCTCGGAATTGATACCCACAATCCTCGGCGAACTGGTGTCCTCATGAGTCGGGTACGTCCCTGCAAGCTTCCGATCCTGACGGCGTTGCTCGTTGGAATCGCTTTGGCAACCGGCGTCATTTACGCTGAATCCGCCGCCGGCAAAGGTCGCCTCGGTGGGACGGAGCCCGATGATCAGGCTCCAGTCGTTCATCCCAAACTATGGCCGCAAAGCAAGTCGCCGATTGGCCTCAACCCGAAAATCGAAAAGCGCATCGACCTGCTCCTCAATCGGATGACAGTCGAGGAAAAGATAGGTCAGGTCATTCAGCCTGAGTGGAAGTCGATCAGCCCGGTTGAGGTGGCGCAATACCACATCGGCTCGATTGAAGCCGGCGGCGGTTCTGCGCCTGGCGGAAATAGGCATGCGAGCGTTCATGAGTGGGTCAGCTCCATCGAGCCCTACTACGATGCCTCGGTCGATCCGGCAAGAAACCGCGTCATCATTCCGCTGATCTGGGCGGCGGACGCTGTCCATGGTCACAACAATGTCTATGGCGCTACGCTTTTCCCGCACAATATTGGCTTGGGGGCGGCGCGCGACCCGGATCTGATCCGCCGCATTGGCGAAGCCACCGCCGCCGAGGTCCGCTCGACCGGCATGGACTGGTCGTTCGCGCCGACGATCGCGGTGGCGCGCGACGACCGCTGGGGCCGCACCTATGAAAGCTATTCGGAAGATCCGAAGATCGTGGCCCAATATGCCGCCGCCATGGTGATGGGGCTGGAAGGTTCGGGATCGACCTTCCTCGACAAGGATCATGTTATCTCGACCGCTAAGCACTTCGTCGGCGACGGTTCGACCGACGGCGGGCGCGACCAGGGCAATTCCCTCGCCTCCGAAGCCGATCTGATCCGGTTGCACGCGCCAGGCTATACCGCAGCCATCGACGCCGGCACGCAGTCCATCATGGCGTCCTTCAACTCGTGGCATGGGGTCAAGATGCATGCCAGTCAGGCGCTGATGACCGAAGTGTTGAAGGGCCGGATGGGTTTCGACGGCTTCATCATGGGCGACTGGAACGCGCACGGCCAGATTCCCGGCTGCAGCAATGCCGATTGTCCCGCCGCATTCAACGCGGGGCTCGATATCTTCAACGCGCCCGCGGACTGGAAAGCGCTCTACGCCAATCTGGTACGCGAAGTGAACGAGGGCACCATTTCGCTGGCTCGCATCAATGACGCCGTTCGGCGTGTCCTGCGCGTCAAAGTGCGTATGGGCGTATTCGAAGAGCCGGCGCCGGACAAACGTCCCGATACCGACCAGCCCATCGGCACCGCCGGCCATCGCGCAATAGCGCGCCAAGCGGTGCGCGAATCCTTGGTACTGCTCAAGAACGACGGCGTACTGCCGATCAGGCCTAACTCCACCGTGCTGATCGCGGGCGACGGCGCCGACAATATCGCCATGCAGTCCGGCGGTTGGTCATTATCCTGGCAGGGTGCCGACAATGGCCCAAATGACTTCCCCGGCGCCACATCCATTTATCAAGGCCTGAAGACCCAAATCGAGGAAGCGGGTGGGCATGCGCAATTCAGCCCTGACGGCGAGTCGGCGCGAAAGGCGGACGTCGCCATCGTGGTCTTTGGCGAAACTCCCTACGCAGAATTCATGGGCGACCAGAGCGACGTGGCGCTGCATCACGACAATGGCGAGTCTTTAGAGCTGATGAGAAAACTCAAGGCACAGGGCATTCCAGTGGTGGCCGTTATGCTGTCTGGCCGCCCGCTGTACGTCAATCCGCAGATCAACGCCGCCGATGCCTTTGTTGAAGCGTGGCTACCGGGTTCGGAAGGCGAAGGCGTGGCGGATGTGCTGACCGGCAAGCACGACTTTACCGGTAAGCTCGGTTTCTCCTGGCCCAAGCGCCCCGATCACGCGCCGTTGAATGTTGGCGACGCGGGATATGATCCGCAGTTCGCCTACGGGTTCGGGCTGCGTTACGCCTCGCCTGCACATACGACCACTTTGCCCGAAGTGGCCGAAACGACCCGATACGGCGAGAGAAATGTCTACTACACCAAAGGTACTGCCTGGAATGGCTACAAGCTCTCCATCGGAGACGTCGACACGCCGCGCGTAGACCATGTTGGCAGCCGCACCATTCTCAATGGCTCGTCGAGCCTTATGCTCGAATCGCAGGGGGATGGCGCGTTGCATGCGAGGTGGAACGGCGCATCGAAGGCGTGGTTGGAAATGGGCGCAGACAAACCCAGCGACGTCAGCCGCGAGGCAAACGGCGCGATGATGCTCGCCCTCACCGTGCGCATCAATGCGGCTCCCACTGCCGGAGTGCGGCTGGGCGTCGGTTCCGCTTCGGTGCCGGTGACCGCTCGGCTGAAGGCGCTCCCTATCGGCAGCTATGCGACCCTCGCCGTGCCGCTGTCCTGCTTCTCCGCGCAGGATCTCACTAAGACACCAACCATCGTTCATCTGGAGACCTTCGGCCATCTCGATCTTTTGGTGTCCGACATCCGCCTGACCGAAGCCAAAAGAGGAGCGGCGTGTCCCGAAGAGTGAGGGATGTTAGATGACCAGGGCGAATCTTCGCGCTTAACGGGGCCTCCCCTTGCATGCCGTCAGTCCGTGTGTTAAATACTGAGCCATATGGTTCAGTATTCCCGTACCGGCTTCGACGCCTCGGAGAAACTCGATGGACGCAAGAAGAGAGAGTGAGCCTACCCCCATGAAGAACCGCACGACGGTGGAACGGAAGTCCGAGCGTGAGCTGGTCGTTACGCGAACCTTCAACGGCCCGGCGCGTATCGTGTTCGAGGCCTGGACCAAGCCGGAGCTGCTCAAGCGGTGGTGGGCACCGAAGTCGTTTGGGATATCCTTCATTTCCTGCGAGGCCGACGTTCGTGCGGGGGGCACCTACCGTTTTGTATTCGGCCACCCTGCCTCAGAGCAGCCTATGGAGTTCTTCGGTAGGTACATCGAAGTGACGCCGCACTCCCGCCTCCTCTGGACGAATGACGAAGGTGGCGAAGGCGGCGCTGTCACCACAGTGACCTTCGAAGAACGAGGTGCCGAGACCCTGGTTGTCATGCATGAACTCTATCCCTCGAAGGAAGCTCTTGACGGTGCAATCGCCTCGGGGAGCACAAGTGGGTTTAGCGAGGCGTTCGCGCAACTGGACGAGCTTCTCGTCACCCTGGGCGCGAGCGCGGGACGGTCATGAACTCGCAAAACTAGCCCGATCGCGCGGCCTGTTCTTCTGTCCCTACGGATGCTGGTGCCGTGGGCCGGCGCACTTGCTTCGGTGAGTAGCCGAACTGCCGCGCAAACGCGGCGGTAAAACTCCCGTGATGCGCGTAACCGGCTTGCATTGCGATCTGTTGGACCTGAAGATCCGACGATCGCAACAAACCGTGCGCGAACTCCAGTCGCCGGCGACGCACGAACTCCGCGGTCGTCTCGCCGAAAAGTTGGCGGAATGCCGTGCACAACTTCGAGTAGTTCATACCCGCGCGGCGGGCGAGATCCGGTAGGCGCGGCGGCGCAACGAAATTCGCCGCGAGTACATCGCGAATCAGGTGTAGCTGCTTCCGGTCGCGCTCCGTCAGCTTGAGGTGACCGGCGTCTCGCGGCGTAAATGCGCCGATATTGCTCAGCGTGACGTACAGCAGCTCGTTTGCCTTGGCGCTCGCGTAGAGCCACTGCAGAGGATCGCCGCGGTCGGCGCGCACGATGTCCCGCAGCAACGGGACCGTTGCACCGATGTGCGGGCCAGCCCGGAAGCGCGGCAGGAGCGCGGCGCCTTCGTCCGGAGAGAGCGCCGATTCGATAATAGCCGCCGCCCCCTCGTTCACTTGATCCAGCCACACGCGATCGCAATACAGGCTGACCCACGTTTCGCGGCCGCGTAGCGCCTCGCCGAGTCGCTCACTCACATCGTCGCAGCCGTTCGGCTGAAACCACAACAGGCACGCCGGCTCGAACACGCGGCACTCGCCCCACGAACCCGCAAGCTCGATCGCTCCAGAGATGCGGTAGTGAAATTCGAGTATGTCCTGGCCTCTTAAGGGGCTCTCGAATCGCTCGGCAGATGCGACATCGACGACCGCCATGACCATCCACGGCGACAGATAATAGGTGTCGCAACGTCTGCTCGGGTCGTTGGAGAAGAACCGCAGGGGATTTCGGTAGGCCAGATAGCGGGACGCGAAGTCCGAAAGTGCCGCATCCGCCGATTGCAGGCACTGCATCTCCGGCGGCACGTTCACCCGCGTCTCGGCGATCTCGAATCGGTCCCCGCCGCTGTAAATGGGCGCGGGCGTCGTCATCTGCCCTCCTAGGCCCAGTGAACCAGTCTCGATCATGCCGAGCCCAATCGGTCGCGTCAATGGATGCCTGGCATCCCATCGCCTCAGCCAATTTCGTCCTTCATCGCGGCTTTGCGCCGGCCGATGTAGTCCCTGAGCGCCTCGTCGATCGCCGCATCAATGGGCGGCGCCTCGTACGATTGGAGCATGGCCTTCCAGCGTTGATTGGCGCGGGTCAGCTGATCGCGACCCCCCTCCGCACGCCATTGCTCGTAGGAGTTATTGTCGGCGAGCTCGAAATCATGGAACGCCCGCTCGTAATTCGCCATCGTGTGCGCCGAGCCAAGGTAATGATTGCCTGGGCCGATCTCCCGGAATGCCCCGAGCGCGAAGCCGTTGTCGTCGAGGGGCATGCCTCTGGCCAGCGTGTGGAAGCCTCCCAGTTGGTCGACGTCCATGACGAATTTCTCGTAGGACATCACAAGTCCCGCCTCGAGCCAACCGGCCGCATGCAACATGAAGTTCGCGCCGCCGAGGAAGGCCGGCCAGATCGAGTTCGCACTCTCGGAGGCCGCCTGAGAGTCTGCGACCTTCGACGCGCACAGGTTGCCGCCGCAACGCAGCGGCACGCCGAGCCGACGCGCGAGTTGGCCGATCGCAAAGTAGGCTAGCGCCGGCTCGGGCGTGCCGAACGTTGGCGCGCCGCTTCGCAAGGACATGGACGACAGAAAATTGCCAAGGATCGCCGGCGAGCCCGGCCGCTCGAGCTGCGCGAGCGCGACGCAGAAAGTCGCCTCTGCGTAGCACTGGGCGAGCGCGCCGGCGGTCGTCACCGGGCCCATCGCCCCGCCGAGGATGAATGGCACGCATACCGGCGCCTGATTGGCTGCCGCATAGGTGCGGATTACGCGACTCGCCTCGCCGTCGAGCACGAGCGGGGAGTTGACGTTGACGTTGCCGAGGATCACGCAGTTGTTCGCGACGAAGTGCGCGCCAAACAGGATCCGGCACAGTTCGATCGAGTCGGCCGCACGTGCCGCCGTCGTTACCGAACCCATGAATGGCTTGTCCGAGTAGCGCATGTGCGCATAGACCATGTCGAAATGGCGCTTGTTGACGGGCACGTCAACCGGCTCGCAGACGGTGCCTCCCGAGTGGTGCAGCCACGGCGAGATATAGCTAAGTTTGACGAAGTTTTGAAAGTCCCCGAGGGTGCCGTAGCGCCGGCCACCATCGAGATCGGAGACGAAGGGCGGCCCATAGGCGGGTGCAAATACCGTGTGGTTTCCACCGATCTCGACGTTGCGAGCCGGGTTGCGCGCGTGTTGAGTGAATACGCGAGGCGCGGAACGGCGCACGATGTCGCGGGCCAGCCCGGCCGGTACGTGGATCCGGCAGCCATGGGTGACCGTCGCGCCGGCCTCCCGCCACAGTCGGATCGCCTCTTCGTCGCCGCGGATCTCGAGCCCGATCTCTTCGAGCAAAAGATCGGCGTGTCGTTCGATGGCGTCAAGCCCGTCGGGCGACAGAAACTCGTACGGCGGAATCTCGCGGGTGATGTAGGCCGGGGCCACCGGGCGCGCGGCCCGCGCCTTGTGCCGGGCATCGCGCCCACTCGGACGGGCGCGGCGAGCAGCTCGATCGTCTTCTGACATGGCGTTGGTCTCAAGCGCGCATCCGCGCTCCCATGGGATCAACTGGGGGCTCGGCGAGGACGCGGCATGAGCGGCGTTCGCCAACGATTGTCACCTCGAGTGGCGTGCCGGCCTTGGCCATCGAGCTCGAAACGTAGCCCATCGCGAGGCTCTTGCCACAGGTATGACCGTAAGCGGCTGAGGTGACGAAGCCGACGCGCTGATCGCCAGACCAGATTGGTTCGTAGAAGCTCGCATCCGCGTCTGCTGCGTCCACATCCAAAAGGACAAGCTGTCGCTCGGGCGCCGTATCCCGATCTTTGAGGGCAGCCTCGCGGCCGATGAACGCCGGTTTATCGTAAGCGATGAACCTCGTGAGACCGCACTCCATCGGCGTGTAGTCCCGCGAGAATTCGCGACTCCAGATGCCGAATCCCTTCTCTATTCTGAGAGAGAGGAGCGCGTAAATCCCCACATCCACGATCGGAAGATCCCGCGCTGCCGCCATCAGACGGTCGTAAATCGCGCCGAGGTAGACCTGCGGCGCGTGGATCTCGTATCCCACCTCGCCGGTGACCGACATTCTCGCGACGAGCGCGTTGCAAAGACCCACATCCATCATCCGCGCAGTCATGAACGGGAGGGCAGCGTGGCTGACATCCTCCGCAGTCACTCGGGCCAGGGCCTCACGCGACTTCGGGCCAAATATCGCGATCCCGCCCCAGTCGTTGGAGAGATTTCTAAGCGTGACGCCGGCGGCGGGCAGATGCGCCGCAAACCAGCGCATGTGCCAGGCCTGCAGGTAGCCGGAGCCAAATACCAGAAACCGGTCTGGCGCCATGCGGATCGTAGTCAGATCGCCCATCAACCTGCCGCTTGCGGCAAGCATCGGCGTCAGCTTGACCCGGCCGACCGCCGGCAACTTCGCCGCCAGGAGCCGATCGAGCACTCTTTCGGCGCCGGGGCCCGAGAACTCGTACTTGCTGAACGAACTCGCGTCGAGCACGCCGGCTGCGCTCCGAGCCGTGCGGCACTCGGATGCGACGGGACCAAATGCGTTGGAGCGCCGAAGCGTCGGGGTTTCCTCGGGCGCCTCGGCGCTTGGCGCAAAGTAGAGCGGGTATTCGAGACCGTAGCTCACACCGTGGACTGCATTGCGAGCCGTGAGCCGTCCATGGAGTGCCGATGTCTTGGACGGGCGACCGGCGGGCCAGTACTCGTTCGGATAGGCGATCCGAAAGCGCCGGGAGTAGAACTCGCCGGCTTTTTCGAGCACATAGGCCTTGCTGGCGTAGTCGCCAAAACGTGCGACGTCGAGTGCGAAGGCGTCGCCGTCCGGCTCGCCTGTGATCATCCAGGTTGCGAGCGCAAGACCAACACCCCCGCCCTGGCAAAAACCCGCCATCACTCCGCAGGCCGCCCAATAGTTCGGTACGCCGGGCACCGGACCAACCAGCGGGTTACCGTCCGGCGTGAACGTGAAGGGCCCGTTCACGATTTTGCGGATCCCCGCGGCGTGAAGGGTCGGAAACCGGGTGAACCCCTTCTCGAGCGCGCCAGTCAGGCGATCGAGGTCAGGCGGCAGCAGATCGGTCTCCCCGTAGTCCCACGAGGTACCGCCCACCGCCCATGGCGTAGCGGGCGTCTCGTACACACCGAGCAGGACACCGCGCCGCTCCTGGCGCATGTACATTTCGCCGTCGAGGTCCACGACGACCGGCAATTCCTTGGCGGCGTTCGCGAGCTCCGCGAGGTCCTCGGTGATGAGGTAGTGGTGCTCCATCGGCACAAGCGGCAGCTCGA